>Ga0163144_10006851_pt1 | contig 25062 bp, 13 predicted proteins | sample OliLak19BULKMAT1_FD_123175 | JGI IMG/M metagenome (GOLD analysis project Ga0163144, IMG submission 123175) | Freshwater microbial mat bacterial communities from Lake Vanda, McMurdo Dry Valleys, Antarctica - Oligotrophic Lake LV.19.BULKMAT1 | ecosystem: Environmental > Aquatic > Freshwater >... | reverse complement strand
GAGCACCGCGCCCGCCGCGGTCGCGCCGGCCACCGAGTCGAGAGTGTCGAGGTCGCCGCGCTGGATGCCGGGGCCGGCCGGCAGGTCGTCGTCGGCGACCTTGGCGATGCCCCAGTCGAGCACGTAGATCTCGCCGTAGGCGCCGAGCATGACGTTGGCGGGCTTGATGTCGCGGTGCAGCACGCCGCGGGCGTGGGCATAGTCGACGGCGAGGCAGAGCGAGGAGAAGGCGGTGAGGAGCTTGCGGCGCGAATAGGCCCGGACCATCGCCGCGTCGCCGGCCCGCATGCCCCTGAGGACCTCGGAGAGGGTGCGTCCGCGCAGGCACTTCATGGTGAAGTAAGCGGCGCCGCGGTCGTCGACGCCGACGTCGTAGACGGGGACGATGCCGGGGTGCTCGAGCTGGCCCTGGACGCGGGCCTCGCGAAGGAAGCGGGCGCGCACGTCGGGCTTGGCGCTGAGCTCGGGGCGCATGACCTTGCGCGCGACGTCGCGGCCGACGCGCACGTCGTGGCAGAGCTGGACCACGCCCATGCCGCCTTTTCCAAGCTCGCGGCGCACCTCGTAGCGCTCGCCCGCGGCGAACGTGGCGGCGTCGAGGCTGGCGGCGTCGAGCGCGCCGGGCGACGGGTTGACGAGGGTCAGCTCGTCGAACGAGGGACGGGACGGGAGGGTCGAAGTACGCGGCTTGAGGACGGTCGCGTCGGGATCGCTGTCGGAAGAGCCCACGAGACCACGGGACGGGACAGGCACGGGCGTGTCAAGCCAGGTTTGCTGCGGGGTGCTCGGCGCGCAATGTGGCTCGGCGGGCGCCGGCCTCCACGTGAAGCAGCGGTGGCTTGCCGTTACGGTGCGGCTCGGCTACCCGGGCGCCATGACGGGCCTCCCTGCCGACTTCCTCGCCGCGATCGCAAGCCAGCTTCCGGCTGATTTTCTGTCGACCGAGGCGGACGATCTCGCGACGTTCGGGCGCGACTGGACGAAGGTCCACGAGCCGCGGCCGTCGGCCATCGCGTTTCCGCGCTCGACAGACGAGGTGTCGCGGCTGATGCGGCTGTGCTCGGCGCACCGGGTCCCGGTGGTTCCGTCGGGTGGGCGCACGGGGCTCGCGGCGGGCGCGGTGGCGGCGAACGGGGAGCTGGTGGTGTCGCTCTCGCGGATGCGGCGGATGGATCCGGTCGACGTGCTCGGCGCGACAGTGCGGGTGCAGGCGGGCGCGGTGACCGAGGCGGTGCACCACCACGTGGCGCCCGCGGGGCTGACGTGGCCGATCGATTTCGCGTCGAAGGGGTCGAGCCAGGTGGGCGGGAACATCGCGACGAACGCGGGCGGGGTGAAGGTGATCCGCTACGGGCTGACGCGGCAGTGGGTGCTCGGGTTGCAGGTGGTGCTGGCGAGCGGCGAGGTGCTGGAGCTGAACGGCGCGCTGGAGAAGAACAACACCGGCGTGGACCTGCGGCAGCTCTTCATCGGGAGCGAGGGCACCCTGGGGATCGTGACGGAGGCGACGCTGAAGCTGTCGCGGCTGCCCGAGAAGCTCGACGTGTTCCTGTTCGCGGTGCCGGATCTGGCCGGGGTGCTGGCGCTGTTTCGCGAGGCCCGACGGGGACCGTTCGTGATGATGGCCTACGAGCTCTTCACCGAGAAGTGCCTGTCTCGCCTGCGGCGGCACCGCAGTGTGCGGTTCCCGCTCGGGGCCCCGTCGGACTATTACGTGCTGCTCGAGGTGGAGCGCGGGACGGAGGAAACATTGGGGACGTGGACCGAGTCGCTGTTCGAGCGCGGGCTGATCAGCGACGGGACGCTGGCGCTGAACGCGACGCAGGCCGCGGAGCTGTGGACACTGCGCGAGGGGATCGGCGAGGCTCTCGGCGCGACGGGGATGCCGCACAAGAACGACATCGCGCTGCCGGTCTCGGAGCTCGGGGGCTTCTGTGCCGAGCTCACGCGATTCTTCGAGAGCGAATATCCGGGGTGGGAGATTGCGCTGTTCGGGCACATCGGCGACGGGAATCTGCACGTGAACGTGATGAAGCCCGACGACCTGGACAAGGCGGAGTTTTTGCGGCGCACAAAAGCTGCGGATCACGCGATCTTCAAGCTGGTGCAGAAGTATCGCGGGAGCATCTCGGCCGAGCACGGGATTGGTTTGTTGAAGAAGGATTACCTGGAGTACTCGCGCACACCGGAGGAGATCGCGCTGATGAAGGCGATCAAGGGGGTGCTCGACCCGCTGGGGATTCTGAACCCGGGGAAGGTCTTCGACAGGTAGTGTCCGTGGTGGGGACGAGATCGATGGGGGCCCCTCCCTGAGCGAGCGACGCGAGCGATTTGGGAGGGGCGGACGGCGCGTAGCGCCGGCCGGGGGTGGGCATCCTCGGGCGGAGTGCGATGGGGGAATTTGATTGGCGCGACCGAGGTGGTGCGATGGGGCGCTTCAGTAGAGGACGCGGGTGCGGATGCTGGTGTCGAGGGCGCCTATGCGGCGGCTGACCTCGGCGGAGACGTCCTGGTGGAGGTCCATGATGAGGTAACCGATGTTGGGGTCGGTCGTGAGGAACTGGGCGTCGATGTTGGCTTCGAGGTCGGAGACGATCTTGTTGACGCGGGAGAGGACGCCGGGCTGATTGCGGTGGACGTTGAGGATGCGGTGAGTGCCTTTGATGGGCGGGATTTCGACCTTGGGGAAGTTGACGGCGCCGGTGGAGGCGCCGGTTTGCGCGAACTTGGCGAGGGTGTGCGAGACCTCGCGGCCAATGGCTTCCTGGGCCTGCTCGGTGGAGCCGCCGATGTGGGGAGTGAGGATGACGTTGGCGAGAGTCTGGAGATCGGAGCGGAAGTCGCGTGAGTTGGACTCGGGCTCTTCGGGGAAGACGTCGACGGCTGCGCCGGCGAGGTGGCCGCTCTTCAGGGCGTCGACCAGGGCGGGGATGACGACGACGGAGCCGCGGCTGGCGTTGAGCAGATAGGCGCCTTTGCGCATGTGGGCGAGCTCGGGCGCGCCGATGAGGTTCTTCGTGTCGGGGGTCTCGGGGACGTGGAGCGAGACGAAGTCGGCGTCGGCGAGGAGCGCGGCGAGGGTGGCAGTCGGGCGGGCGTTGCCCATGGGGAGCTTGGGGATGACGTCGTGGTAGAGGACGCGCATTCCGAGGGACTCGGCGAGGACGCCGAGCTGCTGGCCGATGTGGCCGTAACCGACGATGCCGAGGGTCTTGCCGCGGACCTCGAAGCAGCCGCTCGAGACCTTGTTCCAGATGCCCTGGTGGACCTCGCGCGAGCGATCGCCGAGCTGGCGAGCGAGGAAGAGGATTTCGCCGACGATCATCTCGGCGACGCTGCGGGTGTTGCTGAAGGGGGCGTTGAAGACGGGGACGCCGCAGCGGTTGGCGGCGACGAGATCGACCTGGTTGGTGCCGATGCAGAAGCAGCCGACGGAGAGCAGAGCCCTGGCGGACTCGAGGACGCGGGCGCTGACGAGCGTCTTGCTGCGAATGCCGAGGAGGGTGATGCCTTCGAGGGCGCGGATCAGGTCGTCTTCTTTGAGGGCGGAGGGGCGGTGCTCGACCTCGAAGCCCATGCTGGCGAAGTGCTCGCGGGCGCTCTCGTGGACGTTCTCGAGGAGGAGGACCTTGACGGGAGCGCGCACGGGGGGCTCGGATTTGTGGGGGCTCGGGGGGGTTTGCATGCGGGCTCCGGGGGAGGCCGCGAACGATTAGCCGAGACGCGGCGGCGGGGACCGGAAATCTTCGCGCAGGGGGTGCGCGGGTCGGGTGGTGGGTGATCAGGGGCTGTGATGTTGCGGTGCAACATAACGTGTCTGATGGCAATGCCCGGTGAGTGAGGGCGCCTGTGCGCGAGGCCGCTGTGGGTCGTGAGAGCGCGCCTCAGCGCGCGCGTTCAATGCGTTCGCTCAATGCGAGAGCCAGCCGGCGTCCATGGTCTGGGCGCTGCCGGTGATGCTCCAGGCCTCGCGGCGGCAGAGGAAGCTGGCGAGCTGGGCGACCTCTTCGGGCTCGATCAGGCGCTTGATGGCGTTCCGGGTGAGCATGACCTTCTCGACGACCTCGGCCTCGGGGATGCCATGGGCGCGGGCCTGATCGGCGATCTGCTTCTCGACGAGAGGGGTGCGGACGTAGCTGGGGCAGATGGCGTTGACGGTGATGTCGGGGCAGCGCGCGCCGGCCTCGAGCGCGACAGTCTTGGTGAGGCCGAGGATGCCGTGTTTGGCGGCGACGTAGGCGCTCTTGAAGGGCGAGGCGATGAGGCCGTGGACCGAGGCGACGTTGATGATGCGGCCCCACTTGCGCTCGTACATGCCGGGGAGCAGCCCGCGGATGAGCATGAACGGCGCGGTGAGCATGACCTGGAGGAGGAGATCCCATTTGGCGGGATCGAAGCTCTCGATGGGGCTGACGTGCTGGAGGCCGGCGTTGTTGACGAGCACGTCGACGTGGCCGGCGGCCTGCGCGAGGGCGTCGACGGCTTGTTTTTGCGAGAGATCCGCGGCGATGCGCTCGACGCGATCGAGCGCGCCGAGGGCGTCGGCGAGGCGGTCGGCCGAGACGTCGGTGGCGACGACGACGGCGCCCTGGGCGTGCAGCTCGCGCACGATGGCGAGGCCGATGCCCGACGCGGCGCCCGTCACGAGCGCGCGCTTTCCTTCGAGACCGGTGGGGTTCATTGCATGTGCTCCAGGACCGCGCGGGCGGTGTCGGGGTGGTTCATCACGCCGTAGTGGTTGGCGTCGATCTCGACGGCGCGAGCCCGCGGCGCGACCGCGAGGAAAGCGTCGCGGTCCGCCGCCGTGACGACGTCGCCGCCGGCCACGAAGGGCATCGCGGCCCGCACCAGCAGGGCCTGCGAGACGACGCCGCGCCACAGGCGGCGCACGTCCGAGCTCGCGGCGTAGGCCATGTCTTCCAGGACGGCGGCGCGCGAGGCGCGCTGCTGCACGCCGCCGGGGACCTCGATGAGATCTTCGCGGTAGTGGGCCTCCCAGAACGGGCCCCAGGGGACGACGCCGACGAATTTGACCTTCTCGAGGAAGGCGTCGACGGACGCGTGCACCGTCTCCAGGCGCTGCGCTGCTGCGATGATCGGAGGCATGGCGCGCGGGTCGGGGACGCCGATGGCGTCGACGAGCACGAGGCGGCGGACGCGGGCGGGCGCCAGGTTCACGAGGGCCAGGCCGACGAAGGCGCCCATGCTGTGGCCGATGAAGTCGAAGCGGGTGGCGCCGAGCTGGTCGGCGACGGCGAGCACGTCGCGCGCGTGGTTGTCCCAGCCGTGCGTGCCGCTGCGTCCGGCGGGGCTGCGACCGCGGCCGCGCAGATCCATCGCTGCGAGGGCGCGACCGGCCCTGGCGAAGCTGGCCCCGAGCGCGTCGAAGCTGAAGGCATTGGCGGAGAGGCCGGGGGCGCCGATGGCGAGCGGGTGGCCCTCGGTGCCGTGCAAGCGGACGCGCACCGCGCCGCTGGGGAGGGCGAGCATGCGGTCGGTCGGCGCGGGGGCGTCGGCGGATGGTTGGTCGAGCGCGCGGGCGTGTGGCGATGAGGGAGCGGTCATGGATTCCGTCGCTGTCTGCAACACCGCGTTGCTCGGCGAGGGACCGTGCGTTGTAGTCGAAAGCCATGTTGCGTTGCAACATGAAAGGGCCCGCCCGAAGCTCGGCGCCGGGTGTGCAGGCAATGCGCGCAACGCCGCAGTGGTTGCGAGGAATCGAGTGGGCGCGGTGGCCGGCACCGCCGAGAACGAGCGGCGCCTGCGCGCGGGCTCGATGGCACCGACGACGGCACGGACCGTGCTGGCGGCGAAGCCGATGGTGCATCGATCCCCGACCGTGTGCAGGTGGCTTGTCTTGCTATCGGCGGCCCTGCTGCTGCCGGCGTGCGGCGACGAGGCGGAGACCTTGCCGCCGGCAGGCTGGGACGACGAGGTCCGCCTCCGCGAGGCCATTGACCGGAACCCCGCGGCGGACGTGGTCGAGATCGACCTCACGGCGCGCCTGGCCGAGGTCGAGATCCGGCCCGGCACCAAGACCGAGGTGTGGACCTACGACGGCGGCCTCCCGGGGCCGTTGATCCGGGCGCGGCGCGGCGATCGGTTGATCGTGCATTTCCACAACGAGCTGCCTGAACCGACGACGGTGCACTGGCACGGGGTGCGGCTGCCCGTCGAGATGGATGGCGCGCCCGACATGCCGCATCCTGCCGTGCCGCCGGGGGGAGGCTTCGATTACGACTTCGTCGTGCCGGATGCGGGGCTGTTCTGGTACCACCCGCACGTCGACTCCGCGGCGCAGGTCGGGCGCGGCCTGCACGGCGCGCTCCTCGTGGAGGACCCGGACGAGCCGGCCGGGATCGGCGACGAGATCGTCTTGGTCCTGGCCGACATTGGCATTGATGAAGAGGGCAAGTTGACGCCGGCCGACAGCGGCGGCGACATCGGGTCGCTCTTCGGTCGCGAGGGCAACACGCTGCTGGTGAACGGGCGCGTGCTCCCGGCGTTGCGACCGCGGGCGGGGCAGCGCCAGCGCTGGCGCATCGTGAACGCGGCGAAGAGTCGCTATTTCTGGCTCGACCTCGGCGGACCGAGCTTCCTGCGCATCGGCGGCGACGGGGGCCGCACGGCGAAACCGGTCGAGATCGACAGAGTGCTCGTGGCGCCCGGCGAGCGCGCGGACGTCGTCGTCACGCCGGTGACGGAGCCCGGCGAGGCGCGAATGCTGCGCTGGATTCCATTCGATCGCGGTTATGGCGCGACGTATCTGCGCCCCGACGAGGACGTCCTCACCATCGAGGCGACGCCCGAGACAGCGGCCGAGCCGGCGAGCCTGCCGGACGTCGCGCGGGCCATCGAGCCCCTCGACACGGCCGGCGCCGGGCAAGTCTCGCTCGCGCTCACCATGGAACAGACGCCCGACGGGCTCGTCCTCGGCATCAACGGCGTGCCCTTCGAGAAGTCGGAGCCCGTGATCGCGGCTGTCGGCGAGACGCAGGTCTGGCTTGTCGAGAACACGATGGCGTGGGCTCACCCCTTTCACCTGCACGGCTTCTTCTTCCAGGTGCTCGGCGAGGACGGGGCGCCCGTGGCGCCGCTCGAATGGAAGGACACGGCGAACGTTCCTGTGGACGGCAAGCTCCGATTCGCGGTGCGCTATGACCCGCGGCCGGGCATGTGGATGTTCCATTGCCACGTCCTCGACCACGCCGACGCAGGGATGATGGGAATGGTGCACGTCCAGAAGTGAACGCGCGCAGCGCCATGGCTGGCGAAGCCCGGTCCTCGTGATCAGGCCGTGAGGGGGTTATCGAGGCGGCACCTGCCCCACCTCACCGCGCGCGTGGTGTTCGTCTCTGCGCGGGGCCTTCACCGCCCACGTGGCGCGTCGAGGGCGACGGCGGCGCGGCCAGAGCTGTCTTCTCCATGTCGGACGGGGGGATATCGTCCTTCCGGATCACGCGAAATACCTCGCTTGCGCGTGTCAGTCGGAGCGCGTCGTGCTCGGCGTCGCGCATCGCGCCGAGGATACGCAATCGCTCGCCCGCGACGAAGGGTCCCAGCGAGGCCCCGACGTCTTGCTCGTAGACCACCGTCACCTCGTTGCCGGCGGAACACTCTGCCACGAATCCGCCCTTCGCTCCGGCACCCCGGACGACCACCGCTTCGTCGACCCATGGCGCTCGTTCGTCGGCGATCGCCGGCCGAAGCCCCGCCCAGTAGTCGTCACAAAGCTGGCGCACGCTGCACACGCCGCAATGAGGTCCGACGCTGGCGGCGGCGGGTTGCATCGAGAGTCCGCTACGGTATCGGGCGATCTTCGCCTCGGTCTCGGCCTCCGCGCTCCGCAGCTCCGCTTCTGACACCGGCCAACCTTCGACCCGTGCCCCGTAGCGGAGCTCCACGCTCGCGGGCAAGTCGCCGGTGCTCCGCCACCACATCAGCGCGTACAGCAGCAATTGCCCGCGATACTCGGCATTGGCAGCCCCCGTCTTGAAATCCAGCACGGTCGTTCGCCCGTCACGCCGAACGAGCAAATCGATGAAGCCGACCAGCGGCAACGTCGGATGCCGCACTTCCTCCTCGGAGAGGACGCCAAGTTGATCGAGGAGCGCCAGACGACCGACCGGCAACGCCGAGGTTGCCCCGGGATCCGGCTCAATCGGTGGAATCGGCGTCAATACCGCAGCCTGCGCGACGACGCTGGCATACTCGTCCCGGAAGGCCTGAGCCACCTTGTTGTAGACATCGCGAGGCGTCACTTGAGGCCGAAACCCCAGCGACCGCGGGCTTTCAGCCGCGCGCTTTGCAAATGCCTCAAGCTTCGCGCGCGCCGTGCCGAGAAGATCCACCCCCCGGACCACGCGCTGGAACGCTTCGCTCCCCAGGGGTGGGTAACCCGCGAGCGCCGCGTTTGTGAACAGCTGGCTCACCAAGTCGTGGACGATACTGCCAACCTCCGCCGCCTCGCTCGGGCGCTCGGGATACGAAGCGAGGTCTCCATAGCTCGATCGGCCCAGCTGCCACTGGCGGAGACAGGTGCCCATTCGCTTCATGCTGGAGAAGCTGAACGCCGTGGGTGGTCCGGCCCACCCCGTCGGAGTGCTCGTTGCGTAGAGATCGCGCGGCTCCATGCGTCGTCACCCTTCTTCGAGGCCCAGCAACTTCAGAGTGCGTGGCAGGTCGTAGAGAATCGTGTGCGTGTCGAGCGCGACGAGGGTCGTCATGATTGCCTCTGCGGCTTCTTGCACCGTGGCGCCGCGGTGCTCCGGATCGACGAGCGGGTGGTGGACGTCGACCCACGTCATTGCCCCCTGAACCTGGACGCGCAGTGGTACCGGCGCGCCCGAGAGTGGTCCGGTCTCGAACCGGACACCCTTCAGCGCGAGCAGCTCCGTGAGTGGGCCGATCGCCGTGCGGCACTCCTCCTCGCTCACCGACGGCACGACGCCATCCATCACGTAGTCGAGCAACGAGAGCCCCAGCCTGCGATCGAGAGCACCATGGACCTGCTGGTTGTCGTAATGGCGTAGACACCGCTGGCAGGACGAGGCGCAATCGCAGCCGCAGAGGACGCTGCGCGCCTCGCGGAGGATGATGTCGAGGTGTCTGAGGACCTGATGCGTGTGCCCGGCCCCACCCGGCAGCAGGTCGTATAGGTAGAGGTCCGCTTCACGCATGACGTCGCCTGGAACAGGGTTCCAGTTGCCGGCCAGCTCTCCCTCGTCGATCTGGAGCGCTCGGGAGGCCGCGAGGCTGAGCGCCTCGACGAGCGACGTGAGCGCCATCCGTCCGGCTCGCCCGGATCGCGTCGCATCCACGGAGCATCGCATGGGGGCCGCGAGCTTGAGCCGCAGGAGCAGCACATCCGTCGGGAACTTGTGGCCCAGGTAGAAGGGCCCTTGCACGCCCGCCGGGCATTGAACGCCTTCTTCGATCGGGTGCGCGTGAACCTTCGCCTTGTTGTCTTTGCCCACGAGCCGGGGCGTCGTGAAGCCCGTGCCAAAGACGGGCTCTGCCGAGCCGCACGCGGGACAGACATGGAAGCCGCGGTCCCCTACCCCCTTGTTGACCACGACCAGCGTTTCAGGCCGCGCGAGCAGCCGCAGGCGCCCGTCGAAGCGCACGTCGTCCCAGGTCTGGACGGACTGGACCTCGATCTTCGCGGGTGTCGACATCCCGGCATAGCGAATGGCACCGCCGCGATCGATCACTCTCTCCTTGTTGACGTCCGGTGCGAAACCCTCCGGGCGCACGAAATCGAGCGTCGAAAGCTCGGTTCCCCCGCAAACCGGGCACGACGCACCGGCGCGCGCCGCCGGCTTCAGGGTCATGTACCCGCACGATTTGCAAGACGTGTACGCCTGTGCCCGCGCGATCACCTCGCGCACGCTTGGGGGGTATGGTGAATAGAGCGCCGCCGATTCAAAGCGGATCTTGTCGATCGTCAGCGTTCGCCCCGGCGCATATTCGGAGAGCGCGATCTGGAGGTCTCGCTGCGGGCTGTAGTCGAAGTTGCGCTTGTAGGCCTTCGCCCCGGCCCGCCGTTGCTCGGGCACCCAGAACGACACGGTGTCAGTCGGGAACGCGTAGCGTGGCAAGATCGCTCGATCGATCAGCGTCTGCAAGAGTTGCTCGTCGAGCTGCACTTCGAGCACCGCTCGTTGCGCGTCGTCGAGGGCGCCGGCATTGCGGTGCTGCGCGACGGGGAGCTCGCTCGTCAGGCGCGTGACCAGCCCGTCGCCCGCACCGTGCGTCAGCGCCGTCACGTTGATTGGCTTGCCGAAGCCGTGGTTGTAGCGCGGGATCCATTTCTCGAGCTCGCCTCGGAGCCGGTCGCGGTTCGCTTGAAGCCATCGGGTCAGCCCGTCCAACGAGCAAGGCTCCGCGGGCGAAAGAAAGTCGCGCACGGTGCCGAGGGACGCGAAGAGCTGGTAGGAGCGGCCGCTCGCTCCGACTGCCTCGTGGAAGAACGATTGGACGAGAAAGGCGTGGACGTGCCGTTCGAGCACCTTCTGGTTCTCGGTGTAGACGACCGGCGGCCGCACAGCTCCCGAGATGATCCGCTCCGGGTGCTCGTAATACCAGGCGTCGTGCGAGCCGCCGTGCGCGTACGTGACCACCGATGCGATGGTGCGGCCGCGCCGACCCGCGCGGCCTGCGCGCTGCTGGTAGTTCGCCACGTGCGGTGGCACGTTGCGCAGCGCCACACCGGTCAGCGCCCCGATGTCGATGCCGACTTCCATGGTCGTCGTGCAGCTCAGCACGTCGATGGGCGGCTGGTCGTCGACCCGCACGTCCTGAAAGCGCAGCTCATACTTCTCGGTCGTCGAGAACGCCTCGTCGTCGTTCACGCCCGAGAGCTGCGCGGAGTGCTCGGCGGTCGTGAGGCCGAACGGCTCCAGCGAGTCACCGCGTAAGGCGCGGTGCACCTGATCGCGATAAAAGCCGTAACGCGCGTCCAGGTCCAGCGCGTCATCGGCAGGGACCATCTGCCCCCGGCAATCGGCGCAGAGATCTCGAAGGACGTGGAGGTCGAGACGGCTGCAGCTCTGGCACCGCCACCATCTCTCCTCCACGCGAGGTCGCAGCACCAGCAGGCTCGGTTGCAGGTAGTGCGCGTCATTCATCGAGAGCAGGAACCCTTTGGTTCGTGCGAGCGACGTGAACCACTCCGCAACTTTCGCAACGTTTCCTTCACCGACGAGGGTGTGGACCCATTCGGCGAAACGGGCTGGCAAGAGCTCGTTCTTCGCGGAGAGACGAATGCCCTCGGGGCGTTCCCAGGGCTCGCCGAGCTGCCCGAGGCTGGCGCCCGGAGGCAAGAAGCATCGCCGCTCGAGCTGGACGCGTATCCACGTGCGAAAGAGGCGGCGCGCCTCGTCGGACGACAATCCCACGTCGGGGAAGTCATTGAAGAGGTAGGAGAGCGTGGGCTCTTCTTCGACCGTCGCCAGCCCCATCGATTGAAGCGAGAACCAGCGATCCGTCAGCTCGGTGAAGAGGCTCTTGGCGTACGCCAGCGTCGCTTGCAGCGTCCCCTGCACGCCCCGCTCGACGACCGCTTCGAGCGGTAACCCGTTCGCCTGCGCCAGGCCGTTGTGGAAGTCCGTCTCGTCGGCGGCGGGGAAAAGGTCGATGTGTTTGTCGATGCAGACGCGAAGCACCGCCGGAAAGAGCAATGACACGCGCGGCGGCCGCCCGATCCTTTCCAGCGCGCGTGCCGCGAGCAGGAGCACTTGACGGAAGGCGTCGCGCGAGTGGCTCATCTCCAGTGCCGGAGCGAGCCGCGCCGCGCGCTGCCTTCCGTCGCTGAAGACAAGCACTTTGCGCCCCTTGTTCGGCAGGAGTGGACTGGTCTTCTGCGGCGGTTGCTCGGCGAACTGCGCCTCGACGAGCGCCGTGAACGGTTGTTCGCCGCGCGTGCGTAGATCGGTGATGAAGGCGCGGCGCTGCAACTGAACCGCTAGGCCGGGAGGCTGGCAGAGCGGACAGTGGGAGAGCTCGCAGGCTCGCAGGCCCGTCTCGCGATTGCGCGGCAGCCAGATCGCGCGCACACGCAGACTGGGGTCGAGCGCTTGCCCGGGGGCGACCAGATGGCCCGTCGTGAGCTGCATCGCGGCTTGCTCCACGCCCTCGTCATTCCGCGGTTGCGTGGGAAGGATCTGGACAGTCTCCAGCTCTCCGTCGGCCTCGCCCCAGAGAAACCGAGCCGACCCGATCTGCCCCTTTGGCACCTTGGCGAGCAGGTACGCGCCGCCGCAGCTCCGGCAGGACGACAGCTCGAACACGCGTGCGCCGCAGGCGTCGCAGAGCGTGCGCGGCGTCGCGAAGAGCTTGCCCACCGGCGCGTCTTCGCCGGGGCGCTCCTGGCGGCCCGAGCAGCGCCCATCGCTGCACGCGTAGATCCCCGCGAGCCCACGGAAAATCATGTGGATTCGCGTCGGGAGCAGGCTCGCCTCCGAGGGGGCGTGCCGCGCCAGCGTGCCCAGCGAGAGGAGCACCTCGGTCGCCTTCCGCGCCACCGGGCTCCCGGGAAACACGATGTCTGCCAGCGCCCCCAATGGAATCGCGTGCTCCGACGTCGAGGCCAGCACCAGGTGCAACCACGGCTTGCCCGCGAGGGCGCTGGCGAGCCGGCGCGGCACTTCGGCGGGAGCGGGTCGCGGCTGCTCGTCCCCCAGATGTCGCAACACCGGCGTGAGCGCGTCACCGAGCGCATCGGCGGGAGCGTCGCCCTGGAGCGCTTCGAGCGGCACCCGGGCCAGCACCTCGGCCAGCAAGATGTCGCCTGCCGCAATGGGCGACGGCTTCTCACGCTCCCCGAAGACCACCTCGAACCCGGCGGGATCCTTGCCAGTCAGATCGGCGGCGAAGCGGCGCGCGGTCTCCTTGGCTTCCCCGGCGTCGGCACCGCCGAGCGATGCGCTTGTGCAGATGACCCCGAGCTTTTCGGGCTTGTCGATGATGCCGAGGCGCGTGAGCAGCCGCCTAAGCAAGAAGGCGACCTCTGCCCCCTTGGCGCCGCGGTACATGTGCGCCTCGTCCAGAACGAGCGTGAACCGGCTCCCCGGCTCCGCGAGCCAGGCGCGGGTTTCGTCGAAGATTGGCCGCTCGAACGGGCGCATCAGCATGTATTCGAGCATTGAATAGTTCGTGACGAGCACGTCCGGCGCGCAGCCGAGCCCTGTTGTCGGATCGCGCACCATCTCGTGCCGCGTGAGCAGCTCGCGATCGTCCGCGCCGGTCCGCAGCCGGTCGGTCCAGTTGTGCTTCGTGTAGCCTTTGCCGCTCTTTTTCCCGCTCTTGTAGGTCGCCTTTTCCGCGCGATCCGCGGCCAGGAAGGCGTCGAGATCTTTTGCGGGCCAGCGCCCCAGGCCCTTCAGCTCGGAGGCGAGGGTCGGGTCGGTGGAGAGGTACTTCTCGAGAAGCTCCTCGATGCTCTGGGAGTCTTTCGAAGCCGTGCGGGGCCCTGGATAGGGCGTACGGCTCGTGTACATCCCGAACATGGCATGACGCCCACCGAGCCCGCGCAGCTCGTTCATCACCGCCGAGCTCCCGAGGAGCAAGCGCAGCCGTGCGAGCTGGTCATTCACGAGCGCGTTCATGGGATAGAGGATCAGCCCACGAACGCCCCGCTTCGCGAAGCTCGACGGCCGTTCGGCCGCCTCCTCGTGAAGGCGCGCCAGCATGGGCACGAGGAAACACTCCGTCTTGCCCGAGCCAGTCCCGGTCGCCACGACGAGGTCTTTTTTCTCGCCGAGGAAAGCCCGGAAGGCCTTGGCCTGGTGCTCGTAGATCTCCGGGAACAGCAGCGTCCGATCCAGGCCACTATCCGCCTGCGTCCGCGTCAACCGATCGAGCAGCGCGGTTGTCGCGGGCGGAAGGCCGAGCTCGGCGTAGCCACCACTGAAGAGCCGGTAGCGGGGCGTGGTCTCGACGAACGGCTCCTGCGCCAGGAGTCTGCCGCCCTGCGCTTCTTCCAGGAGCTTGCGCCGAGCTTTGATCAACGTCGCGTCGGAGAGCGGATAGGCACTCTCGATGTAGCGACGGAGCTGGCCGTGCAATCGATTCGCGAGGCGCGTCGGAGTGTACTTCTCGCCTTCACTGACCGCGGCCTGGAACACCAGGGCCGCCGGGCGCGCCGGCGGTGCCGCCGCGACGGCCTTCCGCCTCTTCGCGGGCGCGGCCTTTCCACCCGCCGATCGGGAGAGCCACGCCGACAGCGCCTCGTCCACGGCGCCCTCCACCCCGGCAAACGACTCGACCAGCGACTCGGGCGCGATCCCACGAAAGAGCGCGTCCAGAAATGCGGGCGTGACCGATCGCACCCCGGCGAAGTCGAACGCGTCGTCGGCCTTCACCTTCCGGCGAAGAAACTCGGCGTCCTCAGCGTTGCGCAGGCCGCCGTCGTCGTCCGCGTATTTGCTCATCCGGAAGGTGCTCAAGATGCCTCCTGCACGTTCCAGCGCTCCTCGCCGAGGGCCGCGAGCGCCGCGTCCTCGCACGCGGCAGGCTCGATCAGCATCAACCCGCGCATGGCGCGGGTGCAGGCCACGTAGAGCAACCTGCGATGGTGCCGCATCGCCTCGTCGTATGCCGAGGGTTCCTCATACTCGGCTTGCACAGGGTAGCTACCGGGGTGAAGGCCACACACCACCACGATTGGAAACTCGAGGCCTTTCGAGGAATGGAAGGTCAAGACCTTTGCCACCGGCGCGGCGAGGTCGAGCTCTCGCCCCTCGAAGAATTGCGCGGAGAGGCCCGACTCGCCCATTGCCTTCGCAATGGTCTCACCTGTCGCCCTGTCCGGCACCAGCACGGCAGCCGCGTGCATCTGGATCCGCAAGTGTCGCGCCATTTGCCGCACGAGCTGGGCGGCCCAGTAGCCCTCCCGTCCGTCGGGCACGCCGCGCAGCAGCACCGGAAGCGGCCCCGCGTGCGGGCTCGTCGACGCGGTCTGCTCCTCGCCCGGCTCGTGCTCGAGCAGCGCGAAGGCGGCCGCGTCAATCTCCGCAGTCGAGCGATAGTTCCGCTGGAGAATGGCGGTGCGCCCCTTGAACTGCAGGCGCGGGTCCGCGCTCGTCCACCCCGCGCCGCGCGAGTAGATCGACTGCTTCGTGTCGGCCGCGAAGAACAGCCCTTCAGGGCTCCTGGCGAGGTCCGCGAGCAGGCTCAACGCGACGGGGGCCAGGTCCTGCGCCTCGTCGACGAGCACGTGATCGAAGCGGGGTCCGCCCGCGTCCGATCGAGCCATCGCTGCCGCCTCACGACGGAGCGCGTCGAAGGTCTCCAGACCACCCGCGCCGAGCCGCGCGCGATACGCTTCGTACAGCTCCCACACGACGCCGCGCATCTTCGCGCCGAGCGCCACGCCGCGCCCCGGTCGCGGGGCGTCCTCGTACTCCGCGAGCGTCGCGATATCGCGCCCTTCGATGATCCACGCGATTTCTTCGAGGAGGTACCGATCAGGGATCTTCGCCAGGGCGCGTGCCCGGAGCTTCCTCTCGAACGTCGTCGGGCCCGCCGGCAAGAACCCCCCGCGCACCGCCGAGAGCACGGCGAGCGGATCACCCTCGATTCGCCCGATCGCGCGCCGCTTGCCCACGATCTCGCGTGCCAGCTCGTCCACCGTCGCGACGCGCACGCGCTTCATTTCCGCGGGTGTAAGGAGCTGCTCCAGCAATTGCCGACTGACGGTCTGGAGCGCGCGCGTGTAGGTCGTGAAGAGCGCCGTCTCCGCACCGCTCGCGCCCGGCCGCCGCAACAGCGCACGCGCTCGATAGAGCGCCACGGTGCTCTTGCCGGTTCCGGCGCCGCCGCGCACCATCGTCGGGCCTTTGAGCGCCCAGGTCGCCAGCTTCTCCTGGTCGGGGTCCAACCGCAGCAGGAACGAGAGCAACGTGCCTTCCTTGAACCGCACCAGGTCGCGCGGATCTTGGATCGCCAGGTCCGGCTCCTGGATCACGTCAGCGAGCGGTTTCGGGAAGAGGTTGTCGACGATGCGCTCCAGCACCCCTGGCGGGATCGCCGCGGCGAGCAGCTCTTCTTCGCTCGCGCACAGCAGGAGCGGCGGATAGAAGCGCTCCGGGATCTTCAACGAAGCGAGCCATTCGGTCGTGAGCGGCTGCGGCAGCTTGGTGCCGCCCGCAAGGGGCAGCGATGCCACCGAGAACGTGAAGGACTGCTGCTCCGAAGCCCTCTCCGCCGCGTCCACGTTCGGCTCTTCGCCGCGCGGTGGCAGCGACCTTGGAGCCTCGGCCCCGAGCGCGGAGGCCTTGTTGCCGTACGTCCCGGAGTCGCGTCGCCGGATCGCGATGAGCCGGATCCACGTATCGCCGAAGCTGTAGAACAGCCGGTGATCGCCCACGCGCAGGCGGTAGAGGTCGCCCTTTCCCTTGAGCTTCTTCTTCAGCTTTCCATCCGGGATCGGATCGTCTGCGAGGCGCGTGATCTTCTCCCAGAGCTGCGCGGCTTGATCCGCCGGGAACGCGTGAATCTCGTGCGCGCAGCTCGGCTTGATGTTCAGCTCCCGTGTCGCGCTCATCGGAGGTCCGGACTTGGGGAGACGGTGCGATTGGCCATGGTGATTGCAGCTCCGCTGGTACTATCGACGTGCCCTTGTGGCGCTCATTGCGTGCTTGCCGAGGTCGTCACGCCGAGACGCTCCGCCAGCATCGCCGCGGCCTGCGTCCACCCCTCTGTCGAGAAGCCAAGCCGCACAGGCGCTCGATCTTCTTCGCGCTCCTCGGCCATTGCCAGCAAGAAGCGGTACTCCGCCGCCGGCACCACCACGTCGAGCGCCAACCACCACAGCCCGTCCCGCAGCTCCGCCATCAGCGAGCGCCGCGCGCCCACCGCGCGGTCCACCGCCAGCTCCGTCCGTCGTGCCTCGTCGCGCGTGAGGCCAACGAACGGCCGAGGCACCTCGCTCGCGCCGCGCAGCACGCCCCAGCCGTACGCGAACCAGCCGCCCGCCTGGCGCGCCCGCACCAGGCCCGGCGTCTCCGTGGTTGTGGTCCGACGCCATCGCCACGCGGCATTCGTCGCGGCCAATGGGTCGTAGAGCCACGGCTCGTCCCAGCGCGTCGTCAGCCCTGCCCCGTCCGAGTCTCCCTCGCCGGACAGCCGTTGCGCCAGGCTCTCCAACCATGCGGGGTCCGCGTGCGGCGCCCGAGAGAGCCCCGCCCAATCCTCCGCTGAGAGAAGCCTGCCCCCCAACGTCTCGACGGTCTCGCGCAGCCCAGTCCGGCTCGTCTCGGGAACCACCAGAGAGCGACCCACCCCCGCAGAGACAGCCGCGTCCGGCAGCAGCCGGCGAAGCGTGGCAGTCGGAAAACTGCCAATCACCAGCAGCCTGTTCCCGTGGGTCTCCACGAGCCGGAGCGGAGCCGCTGCCACCATGCCGCCCGGTCCGGAGGCCACATCGCCGCGCCGCTCCAGTGCGCGGCACGTCTTTTCCACCTGTGCCGCCTCCACCCCACACACCGGCTCCAGCAGGCTCGTCACCCGCCGCACGAGACCGCTGCGCGTGGCGCTCCCCAGCGCGAGAACGTGCGCGCGCAGCTCGTCCGCGAGGTGCGCTGGCGACCCCGGATCCGACGCATCCCCGGCCCGCACCCTAGATCGGCTCAACGCGTCGCTCGCAGACACCAGCTCCAACTTCACGAGCACTCCTTGACCGCCGGCATTGTGGCGGCCTCGTTCGAACCTACCTCGCCCTCGAGCCCGCTCGTCACGCCCGTCCGGCCCCGGGAACGCGACGGTCGGGAAGCGTCTTGCACGCTCGCCGCAGGTGAGTGAAAAACCGCTTCGCGCTGGGACAGGCTTCTTCGACTCGATGCGGGTCGACACATCCGATCAACGCGAGCCCGTCCGACTTCTTATAACCCTTTTTGGTTGTCGCCCGCGTGGCCTTGGTCAACTTCTTTTCCAGGTCCCCCTTGGAGACGTCCTCCAGGCGACCAGTTGGCAGTGCTCCGGCGTCGAAGCCCTTACCGTAGTAGCGACCCAGCGCGTCTGCGTCGGCGACAATCCATGTCTCCATCATCTGGACCATCAGGTGCAACTGGTCTTCGCCGGCCGCTTCCGGCCGCTCCCAACCGTCCCCGCGCCGTTCCCGGACGTGCGTCCACGGCCCGACTCCGGCTTTCACCGGCGCTTCGCTGTCGACGAGCAGCAAGCACAACGTTTCTTTGTTGCTTCGAAGGGCTATCTCGAAATCGCGAAAGGCATTGGATCGCCCGCCGCACGCCACCACGCGCGGCATCGGCAGCTTGCCGAGAACGCCGCCAAAAAGCCTGGTGAACGCTTCGCGAAGCGGCCTCTGTTCGCCGCGATAGCTCCCGCCACCCTCGACATAGACGTTGACCGCCTTGTACCTGGCGGATTGCGGGGTCACCATCGCGTCCCTCCGAGCTCGCCCTTCGACCACAGCTCGCCGAGGGAATACACCTTCAACCATTCGGAGAGCGCTGCTCGGTCGAGCCGCCGGAGCGAGCTGCGGCCTTCCACGCGCTCGCAGACCAGCACGTCCTCCGGCGTATCGCTGAAGGCATTGATGAGCGCCTCGGAGTGCGTGGTGACGACGAGCTGCATCCGCTCCGAGGCCTGCTTGAGCAAGCGCGCGAGCGTTGGCATGAGGTCCGGGTGAAGGCCAACCTCGGGCTCTTCGATACAGACGAGCGGCGGCGGGCTCGGGTGAAGGAGCACTGCCAGCAGCGCGAGCCACCGCACGGTGCCATCCGAGAGACGTGTCGCCGGAATCAGCCAGCGCTCTTCTTCCAAGAATATCTGGACCGTGCCGCCTTCGATCTTCACCGTGAAATCCGTGATGCCGTCGAACACCTGCCGCAGCGCCTCGACGAAGGCCTTTTTCACAGGGACGTTCAGCCGGAGGGCGCTCAGCACCATGCCGAGGTTCCGCGTATCTTCCATCAGGTGGTCGTTTGGAAGCGAGGCATCTTGCGGTCGCCGCGGCGGCGCGTCCCGACCCATGCGCCAGTCTCGGTAGAGCCGGATGCGTTCGTACGCGTTGCCCAGAAAAGACAGCTCTGGATACTGATCCGGATCTTTACGCTGGGACAACACCGACTGCTGAGGATCGAGATCCTCCCGGCGCAGCACCCTTTTCTCCTGCTTCACGTTCAACATGGGGCGACCGCGCTCGTGGCCGAAGTAGAAGATCGGCTTGTGTCTCCCCGGCGGCAGCTTCGCATTCTCAATTCGCTCGTCCGAAAGCTCGAGACGTTGTCCGACCTCTGCGAGCACGAAGCGATGGCGAATGTTCCAGCTCCTCTTGTACGCGACCACCGCTTCCAGCTCGGCGCGCACGCCCGCTTCGCCCTTCCACAGCCAGTCACGCGCAATGACCCCACTGCCTTCATTCAATGCGGCACCCAGGTTCTTCGGCGCCGCTTGAAGAAGGCTAATCGCCTCGATGAAGTTCGATTTGCCGGAGCCGTTCGGACCGATGAGCAGGTTGAGTGGCCCGAGCTCCGTGGCCGGCGAGTCGGGAGCAAAGGAGAGCAATCCGCTCAGCCTCAGACTTTTCAGCAGCATGCAGATGTCTCCGCGTGGACCACGCCAGTACTTTCGTCGCTCTCGCGAGGAAGCGCAACGCCTTCTTCACCCGCGCAGCTCCACCAGGAACGCTCCCAAGAATTCGTCGAGCCCGCCGAGCGCCGCCCGGGCCACGGCATCTTCCAGGTCGATCTTTTGCACCATCAAGCGATGTCCCGCGAGCACGCTCGCCCACCACCGCCCGTTCGTCACGATGGCCTTCCCGAGGCCGAGCTTCTTGCACAGCAGCATCGCCTCCTTCAAGCACTGCGTCGTGGCCGAGGCATCCGCCCCGGCGCCGGCGAAAGCCAGCCCGGCCGGCGGCACCACCAGCACCGTCGCCGGCTTGCGCACGAACATCGTCCCCTCGCGCACCAGGGCCTCCAGGCCGATGGCCGTGAAGCCCGGCGTCAGCCCCAGTGTCGCCCACGCGGGGAGCGCGCGCAGCTCATAACCCAGCACCTCACACACCGGCTCCAGCCATTGCGACCGCAGCAGATCCAGCTCGCCCGCCCATCCCGACACCGCCGCTCCGCGCTCGCGCACCAGCTCCGTCAGCCCGACGCGTGCCGCCGCCGCCAGGTCTCGCCTGTGCCGCAGCACCACGAGCCCGAGCTCCCCGAAGTCCACCGTCAGCTCGCCCATCGCCTCGCGCCGCCGCGCGGCGTGCGATGGACCGAGCAACGCCCGCGCATTCACGCGGCCGTCCTCGTCCGCGGCTGTCACTCTTCCCCGCAATCGTGCCACGCTCTGCCATTGGGCCACCACCGGCCACAACGGCGGCGCCACGATCTCCATGGGAGACGCGTCACTCCCCAGCTCCGCCAGATCGTCCTCGAAGTCTGCCCGCACATCGACTTCCCGCACCCTCACGCCAATCTCCGCGCGAGGCAAGACGCGCGCGCGCTCGTCCACGCCGAAGTACAGGCGTGTCGTCTCCACGCTCGTTCGCAGCGGGAGCACTTCGAGCACGTAGTTGCCCGCCGTCAAACTGCCAATCTCGACGAGCCACTTGCCCCCGGGGGGCAGCGCCATCGTCCCCGACCCTCGCTCCCCTTGAATGACCACCTGAAGCTCGCCGTCCAGCAGGGTCGGCGGTCCTTCGATGGCCACGCAGGGCGCATCCCCGGGCGAGAAACACGGATACAGCTCCTCGTCGCGGCCTTGCCGGTAATCGCGCGGGCACGTCACAGCCCAGCGGGCCGCATAGGCATCCGTGCCCACGCCCACCCCGAGCGCGCGCAATCGATTGACCATCTCCGCCGGGACGGCCGAAGGCACCTCCAAGTCGAGCGCGCGCCACCCGTTCCAGGCCACGGCCCCGTCCAGCGCGACGCTCGCCAGCCCCGGCGGAACCAGTAGCCGGTAGGCGCTCCCCGGCGTGACGCTCGCCCCCGCGAGGCGCTGCCCGGCTCCGTCCGCCCCAATGCGAAACACCGTCGCGGCCCCTGCTGGGAGGCCGGCCACGGTGAGCTGTGCCATGTCCTCGGCCAGGTCCTCTTCGAACCCCACGGCCGCCCACACGTACGGCTCGGACGACGGCGCCACCCGCTCGCGCCATCGCTTGGTCCGCACGTTCGCGGCGAAGATCTCCCTGCGCTCGGTGCCGCTCATCACAGCCACCTGCTGCACGCGCGAGAGCAGCCCCACGAGCGGCCCACACACCGCCACAAGCGCCCCCGGATCGCATGCCGGGAGCTCCATGTGCGCGGCCCACGGCAGCGGCGGCACCTCGGGGGGAGTGCCGCCCTCGGACGTCGTCTCCACCTTCGCCGGTCCAAAGAACGTGGTCAATGCGGTGGCAAGACGCGCGCGCTGCTTCTCGACCCCCTCGGGTGAAGTCAGATCGCGCCGCCCAGCCCGGCCGTCATGCTTCGGACGGCGCGCGTAATCGTTCGGGCCGAGCGCCGCAATGAACCGCGCGAGCACGGTGACGGCGGGCGCAGCACGCTCGTCCACCACGATATCGGGATACCGCGCCTTGTCCGCGTTCGCCGACATCAAGCGAAAGCGCGCGATCTCCCCGCCGGCCGCGTGCTCCAGCCGGATGCGCTTCACCGCATAGCTGCCCGTCTCCGGATCGTGAAAGGCTCCGCGCGCCAATACGATGGGCTGTTGATCGAAGTCACCCGCGCCGAATTCGAAGACCGCCTGCCCGCCGTCGAGGATGCCGGTGCGACCGTCGTCCATGCTATGGCCTTCTATCTGAGCCACAAACATCCGCTGAGTGAGCTTCCGACCGGGCAGATTGACCCTTAGCCACCCCAGCGTCTCGACCACCTGGTCTTGCGCGCGTTGCCCCCATTGGCCCGCGGGCTCGGAGGCAGCGGCGGCCCGCAGCGTATGAATAGGCAGATGCGTCACGTAACGCTCCAGCTCAATCACAGAGCTTTCAATGAGCGGCAGCGCTGAAAGCTCGCGTGCAGACAGCCGAACCCGATCGTCTTCCACCACGAGGCGCGGGTCCGCCGCGCACAGCACGCACCTTCGCTGTACGACGCCATCGAGAGCCTCCAGCACCGTCTCCACCTCCAGTGAGGGGCGGCGCTCGCCGCGAAGCTGCTCGTACACGGCATCGTTCGCCAGGAACGCGCTCAAAAGAATCCACCGCTGCCAAGGCGTCTCGCGAAAACGAATGTCTTCCCGCAGCCGGATGTCTTGGCCCATGGCCCAGCACGCGTCGCGCAGCGCCGCCTCCTCGTCCACGCTGTAGCGCCCGACGAACGCGCGCTCCGCCACGCCGTCGAGCAGCCGGCGCTCCGAGCCCCACCCTGGCTGCGCAGATCCGGGAGCCGTCATGCCGCATCTCCACTGGGATTCGTCGCGCTCGGGGGCTCCGCCGCAACCGTGTGCGCGGCCGCGAGCCCTTCGCGCACGATCGCCTCCAGCTCCACGACGAGCCGCTCTCGCTCACTCTCCACACACAGGTTCCGGTGCAGCCCCACCTGCCGGATGGCGATTCGCTCGCCCGACAGAGCGTGATCCGCGCCCAGCACGTCGAAGTCTCGCGCCTGAAGACCGGGCATGTGCGGATAGAGCAGCACGCTCTGCCGGCAGCCGTAACGCCGCGCGTAGGCATAGAGCTGATACAGGTCCCCATTGCCCACGCCGCCCCGACCGCGCTTGCCCGGCGTCAGCGGCTTCCATTTCGTATCGAGGACCATGGCCCGCCCGAACCCTTCAATGAGCACGTCCGGCGCCAGTCGAAGCACCCCGGCGCCCTTGCTCTCGAGCAGGTGCCGGCTGTGCCTGGCCGCCTGCGGGAACACCTGAACGTCGCCGATGCGCGGCGCGACATGGATCCGCAGCATGGCCGCAATGAAACGCTCGAACACCACGTTCATGTCGAACAGCAACGAAAACGCCCGCGTCTGACCCGCCTCGATGGTGGGCGAGCGCCCGGCCAGGATCAGCCGGCAAAAGCGCAGCACCTCTTCAAAGCGCTGATTCTGCCGCGTGATGCCAATCCCGCTGAAGTCTGCCTCTTGCACCTCCACGTCGCTGACGCCGTCGAGCAGCAGCAAACACTGCCGCAGCACGTCCTGCGTCGCCGGGGTCTTCGTGACGGCGTGCAACCGCTGGCACGCCGCCCGGAAGATGCGGTTCATGGGCGTATCGTCCAGAAGCTCGTCGAACCGGCAATAGAATCGCTCGCGGTGCGCTGCATTGAATCGCACCTGGTCCGGAATCTGGAGCTTGCCCTTGAAACAGCGCAGGTTCTCTTCCCGTTGCAAATAGGCCCTCTCGGGCCCGAGCAGCAGCTCCTGGCGGAGCCGATGCGCGAAGATGGCCGCCAGTGTCTCGGACAGCGGCGCCTTTCGCGTCGCAAGCCGCGCTACGTCGCGGCTGCGCACGGGGACGTCGCCCCCGACCGAGAGCATGTACAGCAGGTTCCGTCGCGCCTCGAACTGGGCAGTGTCTCCCCACTCGGCCGACGCGCCGGGCACGTCGATCTTTGGCAAGATCTCCACCTGGAGCCCCGACACCTGAACCACACCGACCCATTGCGCCGTGCTCGCGAAGCCGTCGTGCCATTCGAACACGCGATCGCTCTCGTGTCGTCCGTCGCGATCGTACCGGCGCAGTCGCTCGTAGAGACGCTCCTCCACCGTCGCGCCGCGAGCGTCCGACGACGTCGAGGTCCCGCGCACGATGCGCGCGTGCTCGCGGACGACGATGGGCTTCATGCCACCGGCACCTCCAGGGCCAACAGCTCCCCAAGCCGCGTCTGATACGCGTCGGGGTCCAGAGCCAGCACCCCCAGAAAGCCGCGGCACAGCTCCTCGTGCGAGAGCGCGCCCCTCTTGAGCTTGCTCGTCACGTGGTAATCAATGCGGTCCTCGTAGTCGTCGTGATCGAAACCCAGCGTCTTGACCTCGGGAAAGTCGCTCGCCGTGATCATTGGCACGGCATACGTCCTCGTGCCGGCGGCGCGCAGGTGAGGATCGGGCCGCTTGGGATCCCCCGCTTCCGTGTACGGGCAGCCCAGAACAATGCAGATCTTGTCCCACGCTCCGTAGAAGTATTCCTGAAGCATGGGAATGATCCGGTCAACGAAGACGACCCGCAGCGACTCCAGCGTCTTCACCTCCAAGAAGAACGAATGCCCGAGCTGGTGGTCGCGGTCGTAAAGAAAGCGAATCCGGTCGTTGAGCGCATTGAAGAGATCGACCACCAGGGCGATGAAGGGCTCCGAAGGAACATCCTTGCGCAGCGTCGCGCGGATTACCTCTGCGTCCGGCATCAGCTCCTCGAAGCTGAACCGCCGCCGCAGCGCCACGTCCATCAGCGCAATGGATCGGTCCGCCGTGTTCATGGTGCCCAACACGTGCAGGTTCGGGGGGACGGCGAAGTGGTGTTGCGGCGAATACGAGAGCTGGGGCTTCAGCTCGTTGCTCGCCGTCAGCCGCTTGTCGGGCTCCAGCAACGTGATCAACTCGCCGAGGATCTTGCTCATGTTCCCGCGGTTGATCTCATCGACGATGAGCACGTATTGCGGCGACCGCGCCGAGAACGCGAACGTGGTTGTGGGGCCAGGTTTGTCGAGCGCCTGCTGGACACGGCTCGTCTTGTCGACCAGCTCATTCCGCCGTGTCGAATAGGTACGACTCAGCGCGAAGAGCTGCGCGTACACCAGCCAAAGCGCCGTGTAATGGTTGCCGCCGCTGCCGCCCTTTTCCCGGGAAAACAGCGCCGTCGTCTTTTCATACGTCAGCTTGTCGGGCTCCGGACCAAGCTCCGCACGATGCTTCCAGTAAAGCCGCGCGTTGTCCTTCGACGCGGTCTGGTGTGTGTCAGCGATGTTCGAGACGTTGCCCTCCTCATCTACCTTGCACGGCCGCACGTGGACATTGCCGCGCGAGCTCATCTCCAACCGATAAGCGCCGCCGCTCTGACTCGTGGCAACCCGACCGTCCTCCTGCTCCAGGTCGCGCACCAGCAGGTCCCACAGCTCGTCGAAATCGGCCTGGGCCGGCTCCACGCGCAGGCCCTCGCTCGCCG
>Ga0163144_10006850_pt1 | contig 25062 bp, 27 predicted proteins | sample OliLak19BULKMAT1_FD_123175 | JGI IMG/M metagenome (GOLD analysis project Ga0163144, IMG submission 123175) | Freshwater microbial mat bacterial communities from Lake Vanda, McMurdo Dry Valleys, Antarctica - Oligotrophic Lake LV.19.BULKMAT1 | ecosystem: Environmental > Aquatic > Freshwater >... | reverse complement strand
CTAACGCCGCCTGAGTCCGAAAATATAACGGTCAGCATATCGGCCAGATGGGTGGCACTGGTATTCTGCACCGGGTAGACATAAAGGCGCTGTTCAAAGTTTGCGTCGGGCGCCATATCGAGGCGTTCAATCCAGAGTTTGATGCGCTCCAGATACTGGGCACGCGGTGTCACTACCATTATGCTGTTAAGTCGCGCTACCGGAATGATGCGCACCATACTGCCAATACCGGCAACACCCTCTGCCACGTCATCGCCACCACCATCCTTACCCAACAGGCTGGAGAGCGCTGTTTCAATCTCTTCCATGGGACTGTTCTCAATCGGGAAGATGCCCACCGACATGCCTTTAAGCAGGTCCACATCGAAGGTTGTAATGATCTCCTGCCATCCCTCCAACTGGGCGCGCGAGCCGGCCAGCATCAACAGATTGCGCAAATTATCGACACGAACGAAGGACCCATCCTCCGCCACCGGACGCAATATTTCCGCCATGTTCGAGGCGCTGATGTACTGCAACGGCACCACAATCGTGCTGTAGCCAACAACTCCGGAAGTGGACGCCGCCACACTGGGCTTCAATTTACTCATCTGGCCGGACGCACTGATAAAGAAGCGCCCGTCATTATCGCGCACCATCAGCGCCTTGTTGGCCTGCAGCAGCGATTCCAGGATGCCCAACAATTGATCGCGGGGCACTGGTGTACGTGTGCGCAAGGTGACTTCACCGTCGATAGGGTGCTCGACGATGTAATTCAGCTCGAGAATGTCTCCCATAATGGCATGCACCACCTCGGTCAAAGGTGCCTGCTCGAAGTTGAGGCTCACCGCATCGCCAAAATACTGCACTGGCTGCTGCGGCGCTGGCATCCGGATCACTTCGTCCGTACCCCGGAACAGCGTGGGCGCACTCTGGGTGTAGGGTGCGAGCTCCGGCGCACCCTGGTTTGGAACTTCAGCGCTCGACGCGTCGGCCAGATTTGTGGGGGCTGGCGCGGCGTCCACGGTCACGCCCTCAGTGGCTGCGCCTGTGGTAGCGCCAACCGCACCGGAAGCCGATGTCTGCGAGTCCATTGTGGTGCAACTCGCTAGTGCCAGAGTGGCTGTCACTATCACCACCAATGGCAACTTAAGAAAATATCGCAATTCTATTCGCCTGTTTTGTCTTGGTTATTAGTTTCTTCGGGATTAGTTTCTTGGGGCTTGGGACTTTTTTTGTGCTTTTCCTTTGGCACCGGGACGGACAACGCGTGCTCCAGCAACAGTTCTTTATTCTCGCCCCCGTAGGTAAAAACCGCTCCATTGCCATTCAGCATAGTAAACGTCCAACCCGCTACCGACTCGTCAGGCTGGAGCCTGTGGCGCTCACCCTTGTAGGACACAATGACGCCGGATGTGGTGCCTGCTGCGTAAACGCCCTGCAAGGCAACCCCATCGATCTCCGAATTGCGCGGTGGCGGCTCCGGCTCGCCAGTATCCCCTGAGTCAGCGGGAGGAGTATAAGCCTGACGACCCTGCCAGAATACGGGCCGGGAGACGATTTCCTGCGACAGTTTCTCGTCAAGCCCCGCACCGTAGCGTATATCTTCGACCTGTAGCGATGCCGCTGCGGGCAGTATCGGCTCCGGGTCAGACGCCAGCAGCCACCTGCCGCCGCTCCACACCACCTGCAGCAGGACAACCGCCGTCAGAACCAGAGCAATTTTGCGCAGCTGCAGCTCCGTGGCCGTTTTCATGTGCGACGGCCCATCCTGCTCGCGCTCCTGACGCCAGTATACCGCATCAGTCCTTCAACTTTAACGAGAACAACTGGAATCGCGCGGTCAGATTTCGCGGGTCACCCACTACTGCAGCTTCTGCTTTACGCCCCCGTCCAACAGCGCGGCTACGTTCGGGATTAACTTTCAGGGCTTCGACAAATACCAGTGGCCGCATCGCTTCGAGGCCCGATAACACGGCGTCCAATGCTTCAATGTTACCTTGCGCGGTAATATCGAGACTTAATCGATCAAACCCCTCAGACTTCCGCTGGGGCAGAATCTGGCTGCCTGAAACAGAAAGCCCCGCACCCGTCATCAGCTCGCGAATATTTTGCTGCATGGCGGCAGCGGTCGTTGCGCTGTCCCGGTCAGCGCCATAGGCAAGCTCCCGCAACCTGCCGCTAGCCTCACCGCTGGCGCCTTGCAACTGGTCGACGCTTTGCATGATACCCAGCAGACGCGCCGTTCTGGGTTCAATAGCGTCTATTTCCTCAACAAAGCCCTGGCGCAAGAACCAGAAATGCAGCACCCAGTACAAGACCAGCAGGAGCACGAGTCCAAGTGAAATTCCAACGACGATGGTGGGCCTGTCGGCCTTCATTTTCACCTTCATTGCCTATCTTCCGCGTCGGCCAGTGTAAGCTTAAGTACAAAGTGCTCGAGGCCCGAACCCACTTTTCTGATTGCAACGGGCGCCTCAACTCGAGCATAGGCGGGTTGATCCAGCAGTTTTTGCATCACCGCTGAAGCGTCGCGGGATTCACCTTCAATTTTAATCGCTGAACCCTGGATCTCGGCCAACCCCAGCCAGGTGTCATCATCCAGCAGCGCCGACAGCCTTTGCAGTTCGCGGCGTGGCGAGGGATGCGCCGCAAGCAATCCATTAACCTCGGCAATCATCGACCTGGAGGACGCCAGAGCAGTGCGCAACGCCACTGCGTCACTCGCAGACTGTTCCACCTGCTGCTGTGTCGCACGCACGTTGCGCAACTCAAGATACTTTGTCCCTGCAGCCAGGGCGATCAGCAGCATAACCGCCAGCAGACAATACGCCACTATCATGGCCATGCGACGTAATCGACGGCGGTTCCTCTGCAGCCGCGGGGTTTCGCCAAAACCCGACAGCATCACCATCCGGCCTGCCGCTTGCGCCCAGACTTCATAAGCCCCACTGTCCTGGCGTTCCATATTTGCGGCAATAAAAGCCATGACGGCACTTTTCGAACTGATGACTAACTGTACCAGGATGTCATTTGTCCGGCGCTCGGCAGTCAACCATCCGTAACAGGTATCGGCTTTCGGAAAGGGGCTGCTGGACGTTACTTCCAGCGCCAACATCGATGCAAGGTCGGCCTCCGCTGCGACAGGCACTGGCAGTGTTTTGCACAGAGCCAGCTCATCCGGCAGCACGACAGCCCGGGCTGCGACATCGCCAGGATTTTCCGGGGTTTCGACCACTTTCCCGGCCCTGAAGTAGCGTACCTCACCGGATGCCTGGTGGGCAGCGACCACCTCATCTATGGCGCCCAGGACCACGGAGGCGTCGCCCCACAAAAAATCCTGCCAGCCGGCCCGGAAATAATGGAGTCCCCGGCGGATATCGAAACCAAACAGGCTCCAGGGCTGGCTAGCTTCCAGCATGGATACCCTCCCCTGTGATCAATCCTTCGCCAGCGCTCGACGCTATCACGCGCAGCGCCTCGGTGCGAAAAAAAGTCCAGGGCAGACCATCACTGCCTGGCTGGCTACGGTCCACCCAACGACGGCGATTGAACAGGGACCCGTCGAGTTCCACCATGGCATCTATTCTGTAGGATGAGAGTTGTGCCGCTTCCTGGAAACTGAGGTCTAAGTCCTGTGGCGCTACCAGACCATCGACATTGTCACTCAAGCGCGATGCGGCCAGCTCTTGCGCAGACTCGGTATCCATACCTCCCAGGACCCGCAGCACCGGGACCGGGGCCGTCGCCCAATCTACCCCGGACTGCCCAACCTGGCTGACATAAACTGCATCCTCCACGGCGTCATAAATGCGTCTGTCAATCCCTGCTACCAGCAGCAAATCCTCGATGGCTTCAAAACGTGCGTAGCGAACGTCACCCAAGGCTGCTGGTTCCGCGTCCTGAGACGCCGACCCACCGTTATTCCCGGACCCGGACGGCTGCGCTGGCTGGTCTGTCGCGCCCGCGTCAAGCGGATTGGCCGAGCGCCACTCTACCACATTGAGGGCGAGCTCCCGCGCCGCGACTTCGTCCAGGTCATCCACCGCGGAAAAAAGGAGAAAAAGCAGTTCTTCCGGAGCAGCATTGATATCGATAAGTCCGCTGACCGGTGTGATATTTACTGTCACATTAAAGCCCCCCACACTAAGTTCCTGGCTCGGCAAAACAGGCTGGGGAGGCTCACCCTCCTGCTCAGGCTGCAGCAATTGGGCCAGCGCCAACTGCATGGCGCCATCCGCAGCCGCTTCCACCCGTGCCCGCATGACATGCAGCTGGGCCAGTTTTATATCCACCCTGGCCTGCATGACGATACCTGCAACCAGCAGCGACATGGCGGCCAGAAACCAGACCAGAATCGCCAGTGCGACGCCGTCCTGGTAACGGCGCATTGCACTCCCCGCTGGCATTTTTTTTAGCGCCGCTCGCACGATCTATTCATCCACTGCATCATCGCAGGTTCAACTCCGCACCGCTAAGACGAATGACCAGCTCGGGCCAGTATCTCCCCCCTGACCTGATGGAGATACGCACTGCCGCCGGGTTGCGCTGTGCACCAGCCCAGAGATCAAGCCAATCCCCGCCGTAGGCGGCGAGATAGCCCACTTGAAAGTCATCCACAGACTGTAGCAAAACACGCGGCTCCAACTCATTCCAGTTCACCGCCAGGACATCGCTTTGGTAAGGGTGCCACTTAAGCTCAAGCCTGTCCTCAACGAGTGCGAGTTGCATGATGAAAGCTCCTCCCATGTCGGCCCCGGCAACCAGCGGTGACACCCACATCAGGCGCGTGGTGTCGCCCGTAAAATAAGTGCCGTAGGCATCTCCATCCAAAAAGTCCTCGGCGGCACTTCCCACCCGGACCACCGGCATCGCCGCGCCGATCGTGTTACGCAGGAATTCACTTATCACCCGTATTTCGTCAACGCGATTAGTCACCTGTGCTACGCTGGTCTTGGTATTAGCCAGCGTGCGCAGCGCGGTGATCGTCGCTACCATGATCATCGACAACAGCGTCAACGCGACCATCACCTCGAGCAGAGTAAAACCCCGAGGCCTGCTCACTCCTCCTGTTCCTCCCGGCCCGCAACCACTGACTGCAAAGCTACCGTGCGGTCGCGGCCCCCATCGCGCCAACTGACTACAACGCTGATCTGCTGTAGCAAGCCTTCCGCCAGGGGCGAATCCACTGCTAATGCTGCCGGCTCAGAGATTACCTCCCAGGCAAAACCGCCTGCAGTTTCCCCCGTCTCGTTCATCCCCGCCAGGGGTACCACCGCGTAGTTCGCCAGCAGGGAGCGCGCCAGTTCAACTGCGTAGGCCGTCTTTTCATCGATCGCTACCGTTCGGGTCGCGCCACCGGCAGCCTGGTAAAGTGCCCCGAGGGACATACCCAGTATTGCTACCGCAACGACCATCTCCAGCAAACTAAAACCGCGCGACCTGGCCAGTACACTACGAGATAAAATCACTATGCACTGTTGCGCCGGCCAATGTGGATGCAGGCAGTATAACTGAAAGGCCGGTATCCAGAGGTTGGCATACTGCGCTTATACGGGTAAAAAATTGTAAAGTTAGCCGAGCGCCAAAAACCCGAGGATCATCACCCGGACTGAACCGCCGCTCAAGCGACCTCGAACAAGCCGGCCGCACCCATACCCCCGCCGATGCACATGGTCACCACGACGTACTTCGCTCCTCGACGTTTGCCCTCCAGCAGCGCGTGACCCACCATGCGGGCGCCACTCATGCCAAACGGGTGGCCGATGGAGATCGACCCGCCATTGACGTTCAGCTTGTCATTGTCGATGCCCAACTGGTCGCGGCTGTATATCACCTGACAGGCAAAGGCCTCGTTCAATTCCCACAGGTCGATGTCGCTCACGCGCAGGCCGTGCCGGTGTAACAGTTTGGGCACGGCAAACACGGGGCCGATACCCATCTCGTCCGATTTACAGCCGGCAACGGCAAGACCGCGATAGATGCCCAGCGGAGCCAAGCCCTTCTGCGCGGCCAGCCGCGCCTCCATCAACACGCAGGCAGCGGCGCCGTCAGACAACTGCGAGGAGTTGCCTGCGGTAATGAACTTCCCCTCTTTTACCCACTGTCCATCCTTGAACACGGGCTCCAGGGCCATGAGGCTCGCAAGCGTGGTAGAAGGACGGTTACAGTCATCCCGATCCACGACCGCATCTGCATAGGTGGTCTCTTTGGTCTCCTTGTTGAAATCTGCCCTGACGGTCTTCATCGTCACGATTTCAGCGTCAAAAAGACCGGCCACCTGGGCCGCCGCTGTGCGCTGCTGGCTCTGTAGGGAGTAGATATCCTGATCGTGGCGACTGATGTTATAGCGCTGCGACACCACCTCCGCTGTCTCCAGCATCGGCATGTAAGCCATAGGGTCCAGGGCAGTCACTGTCTTTGACACATTGCGATAGGCGTTCTTGTGCTTGGTCTGCACCAGCGAGATGGACTCCACGCCGCCAGCTACCGCGATATCGTACTCGTTGCACATGATGCTCTTGGCGGCGGTGGCGATGGACATCAGGCCGGAGGAACACTGGCGCTCGATCGCCATACCGGCAACCGTGGCGGGCAGGCCACCGGCAATACCACACAGACGACCAATATTGTAAGCCTGCGTGCCCTGTTGGGCGGCGGCACCAAAAATGCAATCATCCACCTCGGCCGGATCAATACCGGCTCGCGCAATGGCTGCGCGCACTACATGACCGCCCATGGCCGGTGCTTCGGTGTCGTTGAAACCACCGCGGAAGGATTTGGCCAGACCGGTTCTGGCCGTTGCTACAATGACTGCTTCTCTCATTTTTGCTTGCTCCTGCTTGATTGCTGGATTTGTATTACTGCTGAAGAGTGGCGCGCTGATTATACTCACACGAACTGCTGTCAGGCGGCTGTGGTTGGTCCGGATTGTTGAAACAATCAGGCCCTGCTTGGCGGAATCGGTCGCACCGGGCGCTTTCTGCGAGGACTGTACGAGTCCCTAAAATTGCGTAGCAATTTTGGTCGAGTTCCGCAGCAGCCCGGTGCGATTGATGGAGCCAGGGCCGTTTCAATAGTCCGGATCAGCCACAGCAACCGAGAGCAATTCGACGAAACCCTACGCATGCTGGCTCGATACGGAGACAATCTCCCCGGTCATATAGCTGGAATAGTCCGACGCGAGGAACATCATCACGTTGGCGACTTCCCAGGCTTCCGCCGCGCGGCCATAGGCTTCTTTCGATTCGAGCTCGGCCAACAGTTCCTCAGACGCAGATTTGCGCAGCATCGGGTGCAGCACAATCGACGGCGACACCGCGTTGATGCGCACGTTGAACTCCGCTGCTTCCAGCGCCGCACAGCGGGTCAACGCCATGACGCCGGCCTTGGCTGCAGCGTAGTGCGACTGCTCTTTCTGTGCGCGCCATCCCAGCACCGAAGCATTGTTAACGATCACCCCGCCCTGCCCGCGCGCCTTCATGACTTTCATCATGTAGCGCGTCATGCGCATGGTGCCGTTGAGCGTCACGTCGATGACGCGATGCCACTCCTCGTCTTCCATGTCAATCAGCAACTTCGAGGTGCCTAGCCCTGCGTTATTGATCAGGATGTCTACGCCGCTCATGGTATCCACGGCAAAATCCACCAGGGCGCGCACATCTTCCTCGACAGCGACATTACCCACCTTACCGTACACTTCCGTGAGACCGGATTCCGCCTTGAGTTTCTCGACAGCCGCTGCCAGACGTCCTGCGTGGATATCACTCAGCACGACGGCACGAGCACCTTCCTCCACCGCCCGTGTGGCGGCAGAAAATCCGATACCAGCTCCGGCGGCAGCGGTGATGAGGACGGACTTGCCCTTGATCAGACCGTGGCCCTGCACGTATTCGGGTGATTGCAAATTCATAGTGAGTTTCCTAAAACCGGTTATTTGGCCGCGCCCCTGGGTTCCTTGGGCATGCCCAGGCCCCGCTCGGCGATGATGTTACGCTGGATCTCGTTGGTCCCGCCGTAAATGGTGTCGGCGCGCACAAACAGATACATCGATTGCAGGCGGCTCAGTTCATAGTACCCGCCGCCCGCGAGAATCTCACACTCCGGACCCAATACATCCATGGCCAGTTCACCGAGACTGCGATGCCACGTCGCCCAGAACAGTTTGTAGATGAGCGCCTCCTTGTGCAATGCGCCGTCGCTGCCGCTTTGCCCGGACAACATGCGCATCGAGTTGTAGCGCATGATCTTCAGCTCGGCGTGTGCCCGCGCGATGCGCTGGCGGATGGTAGGATCCTGCGCGGCGCCGTTGCGCCTGGCTTGACGCACTACTTCGTCGAGTTCATTCTGGAACTGCATCTGCTGGCCGAGGGTAGACACGCCGCGCTCGAAACCCAGTAGTCCCATCGCGACCTTCCAGCCGTCGCCTGGAGCACCGACAATATCGCCAGCATCACACTGGGCGTCATCGAAAAACACTTCATTGAATTCCGAAGTTCCGGTGATCTGCACAATCGGCCTGACCTCGACACCGGGCTGGTCCATGGCTATCAGGAAAAATCCCAGGCCCTTGTGGGCCGCTGAGTCCGGATCAGTGCGGGCGAGCACGAAGCAATAGTCAGATTCATGTGCGAGGGAAGTCCACACTTTCTGACCGTTGATAATCCACTTTCCCCGCACCTCATCAAAGCGCGCTTTGGTCTTGACGTTGGCCAGGTCAGAACCGGCACTGGGTTCGGAATAGCCCTGGCACCACAATTGTGTGCCGGCCACAATACCCGGCAGGTACTTCGTTTTCTGCTCGTCGGTGCCGAAGGCAATCAGCGTTGGCCCGGTCAGCCCTTCGCCGATATGACCCACGCGTCCCGGCGCCCCGGCCCGTGCGTACTCCTCAAAAAAAATTACCTGCTGTTCTATCGAGCAGCCGCGACCTCCATACTCCCGCGGCCAGCCGACGCAGGTCCAGCCACCTGCAGCCAGCTTCTGCTCCCAGACCTTGCGCTCCTCGGGAAACGTGTGTTCGTCGCCGGGGCCGCCGCGGTACTTCAGCTTCGCAAATTCACCCGTGAGGTTGTCACGCAACCATTTGGCGACCTCCTGGCGGAATTGCTCGTCGGCGGGACTAAAACTCAATTTCACGGCCTTCTCCCTTCAATCCAGCAGCGCGCGTGCCAGGCGCTCACGGTGTTGCGTGGCATTGCCCAGCAGATGCTCGGAGGATTTGGCGCGTTTGAAATACAGGTGGACGTCGTACTCCCAGGTGAAGCCGACACCGCCGAACAATTGCAGCGCTTCCCCAGCGATGGCGAAGTACGCATCGGAACAGTAGGACTTGGCGACACTGGCCGCCTCGCTGAGTTCTCCAGCCAGGGGTCCGCCTTCCAGTGCCTCCTGGGCAACACAGGCGGCATAGTAGACTGCCGAGCGTGCGACTTCGGTCTGCAGCATCATGTCGGCAGCCTTGTGTTTCACCGCCTGGTAACTGGCGATGGTGCGATTGAACTGCACCCGTGCGCCGGTGTACGCCACGGTCATGTCCAGCAACTGCTGGCAGCCGCCCACCTGCTCCGCCGCCAGGGCGATGGTCGCCAGGTCGAGCACTTTGGACAAGGATTCCCAGCCCAGCCCTGCTTCTCCCATCAGGGCATGCGCGCCCAGGCTGACATTATCCAACTGCACAGCAGCCTGCTTGCGTGTCTGATCCATGCTTGGCAGCCACTGGCGGCTCACGCCGCTGGTCGTCGCCGGCAGCAGGAACAGACTGATACCCTGCGCGCCGCTGCTGCCTGCATCCCGAGCCGCCACAACCAGCAGATCGGCAGTGTGGCCGTCAATTACATAGCGGTAGTCGCCATTGAGCACATAGCCGTCACCTTCCCGGCGCCAGGTGGCGGTGATCGCCTGGGCATCCCAATGACTGGAACCACCGTTGAAAGCAACAGTTGCGGTCAACGAGCCTGCACAGAGCTGTCCCAACCAGTGGGCCTGTTGCGCTTCACTGCCGGCCACCCGCAGCGCGTTTCCCGCGAGGCAAACGGTGGAAAGAAAGGGCGCGCACAATAAATAACGACCCATCTGTTCCATCATGGCAACCAGTTCCACATAGCCCAAACCCATGCCGCCACAGGATTCGGGAATATGAATCGCCTGCCAGACCATTTCAGTGCAGATCCGACTCCAGAGTTCGGACTCGTAACCCTGCTCCGAGGCCATTGCGCGGCGCACGGCCTCGCTGCCGGATACTTCAGCGAGAAACGCAGCCGCCGTGTCGCGGATCATTTCCTGCTCTTGTGTAAACGCAAATTCCATAGCTTCTCCGCTCAGCCGTGGGCCTCAGGTCTCAGGTCGCAGATCTCAGGTACCCCAGACTTTTTGTGCCGGTACTTCCTTACCCAGTAATTCCTGTATCGCCGCGCCAATTTCCGATGGAGCCCAGGCCGCGCCGCGATCAACTCCGTCCGTCGTACGCCAGCCAGCGCAGATGCAGATGCGACCGCCTTCGGCCTCAAATACCCGGCCGGTGACGTGCGCGGCTTCCGCACTGGCTAACCATGCCAGCAGGTTGGATACATTTTCTGGCGCAAAATGGTCGAAACTGCCGTCTTCCGGCTTGGCCATACGCGCGGCCATTTCCGGCACGGCACTGGTCATGCCGGTGCGAGCAGAAGGCGCCACCGCATTCGCAGTGATGTTGTAGCGGGCCAGCTCCGCTGCCTGATTGAGGGTCAGCGCCGCAATGCCCGCCTTGGCCGCAGCATAGTTGGACTGCCCGATGGAGCCCTGCAAGCCGGCGCCGGAAGTGGTATTGATAATGCGCGCGTCCACGGGCTTACCTTCTTTGGACTGGCCGCGCCAGTAGTGCACGGCGTGGGAGCTGATGCAGAAATGGCCCTTGAGGTGTACGGCCATAATCGCGTCCCACTCCTGCTCGGTCATGGAGGCGAACATGCGGTCGCGGTTGATACCGGCGTTATTCAGCACAATGTGCAAATCGCCAAAACTGTCGATGGCCTGCTTGACTGCATGCAGGCTGTCGTCGTAGTGGGTAATGTCGGAGCTGTTGACCACGGCCTTGCCACCGGCGTTGGTAATCTCATCGACCACGGCCTGGGCTGCTTTCTGGTCGATGTCGTTGACCACAACCGCACAACCCTCCGATGCAAAAACCCTGGCGTGGGCTGCGCCCAGACCGCCACCGGCGCCGGTGATGATAGCGACTCGGTCTTTTAGAATTCCACTCATCTTAACTTTCCTCAATGAATACTCGTTGTTTCGTTGTCCGACGGCTCCGTTGTCGCGCCGCGCGAGTGGATGACCCAACCCTGACACGCCGTAAATACGTGCCCGATAAGGAGGGGCAGGCTCTCCATGTAGGCTCGCTGCCGCCATCCATGGCGGCAGACGGTCCGGGTTGGGTCATCCACTCACCCGACACTTTTTTCAAGTACTGAGTCCGAGATGCACCCGATCAATGAAATTCATTTGTTCCATTGATGCTTGGGTAGGGTTCGATCTGCCCGAGTGTACTCAAACTACTGGCCTTGGACCGTCTGCGGCATGGATGCCGCAGTCGAGCCTACAGGGAGAGCCTGCCCCTCCTTATCGGGCACGTATTTACGGCGTGTCCAAGGGCGGTAGTTTGAGTACACTCGGGCATACCCTGCACCTAATTTACATGCGCTCAATAATCGTCACATTCGCCTGACCGCCACCCTCACACATGGTCTGCAATCCGTACTTGCCACCAGTGCGCTCCAACTCATGCAACAGCGTCGTCATCAACTTGGTGCCGGAAGCACCCAGCGGATGTCCCAGCGCGATGGCGCCGCCATTCACGTTGGTTTTCTCCAGCGGATAACCGGTTTCGATCAGCCAGGCCATAGGGACAGAAGCAAAGGCTTCATTGATTTCCACCAGATCGATGTCCTGCAGCTTCATACCGGATTTCTTCATCGCGTATTCAGTCGCCGGAATCGGCGCGGTCAGCATCCAGATCGGGTCGGCGGCGCGCACACTCATGTGCACAATGCGCGCTCGCGGCGTGAGCTTGTAGCGCTTGAGCGCGGCTTCCGAGACAATCAGCATCGCGGAAGACCCGTCGCAGGTCTGGCTAGACACCGCTGCGGTGATGGTGCCTCCTTGCATCAGCGGCTCCAGTTCCGCCATTTTTTCCATGGAAGTGTTGCGCGGTGTCTCGTCCATGGCCACACCATTCAGCGGTGCGATCTCGCGGTCGAATCTTCCTTCCTTGATCGCGGTGAGCGCAAGCGTATGCGAGCGCAATGCGAACTCTTCCATCTGCACGCGGGAAATTTTCCATTTGTCAGCGATCATCTGGGCTGAGGCGAACTGCGAAGGCGGAATACTGCCGTAGCGCGCGACCCAGCCCTGGCTGCCCGAGAAGGGATCGCTGAAGCCCATCGGCTGCGCGGCGATCATGGCGGATGAGATAGGAATCTGCGTCATGGTCTGGACGCCGCCCGCGATGACGACATCGTTAACGCCGGACATGATGGCCTGCGCCGCAAAGTGCACCGCTTGCTGCGAGGAGCCGCACTGGCGGTCGATGGTGGTGCCGGGCACCGCATCGGACAGGCCGGCGGCGAGCCAGCAGGTGCGGGCAATATCGCCAGCCAGCGGGCCGATGGTATCCACGCAGCCGAACATCACGTCGTCGTACTCATCGTCGGGAATACCGTTGCGCTCGACCAGTGTTTTCAGCACATGGGCGCCGAGGTCAGCGCCGTGCACATCGGATAGTCCTCCTTTGCGACGACCGGTGGGTGAGCGTACTGCGTCTACTATGTATGCGTCTGCCATGATCCTGTCCTCTCTCTCCTTAGGCGAATGTCGCGCCAGCACCCAGCGGCGCGCCTGCGGCGAAAATATGCTCACCGACCCGTGTTTTGTGAAAGCCCGCATCGCCCCAGGTATTGGCCAGGGCCCAGGCCTTCTTCATGAAAATATGCAGGTCCACTTCCCAGGTGTATCCCATAGCACCGTGGACCTGATGACTGTTTTTGGCCGCCAGGTTGGCCGCCTCGCAAGCGACCAGTTTGGCGTGTGACACGGCGTGGGCCGCGACAGCCTGACCATGTGCCACCGCGTAGGCGGCGCGATGGGTCGGTGCTTTCGCATATTCCAGCCGCACCGCGACATTGGCCATATGGTGTTTTACCGCCTGGAAACTGCCGATGGGTTTGCCGAACTGCTGGCGCTCGCTGGTGTAACGCACCGAGAGATCGATCATGCGCTGGGCCAGTCCCAGGGCCTGGGCAGCACAGCCCAGCGCGCCGCGATTCAGCGCGTCAGCGACCAGCGTGGCAGCGCATATATCGGAAGCCACCGTCCTTGCGCCTTGCAGTACTTCAACTGCGAACAGCTTGCGGGATGGGTCGATGGATTCGTTATGCTGCAGGCGTACCTGCTCCGGTGTCGCTGCGAGCAGGGTGGCACCCTGCTGCAACAGGAGAAGATCGGCGACATGGGCGTCCTCCACCAGCAGGTTCTGCTGCAGGCCCACGATCACCTTCGCCTCACCCGCCGCGATCTTTGGCAGCCACTGCGCCGCGAGTTCGCCGCCGATGTCGCGCAGCATCGGTACCGCCACCAGCACTGTGTGCACCAATGGCTCGGGCAGGGCCACGTAACCGCACTCCTGCGCCAGCAGCACGAAATCCAGCTCGGTCATGCCAAGGCCGCCGTGCGCTTCGGGCACAGTCATGCCGGTCAGGCCTAACTCGGCGAGCTGACCCCACAGCGCTGGGTCGCGACCGGTAGCCGTTTCCCAACTGGCGCGAATACGCTCGGGTGTGACTTCGTGCACCAGAAAATCGCGCACCGATTCGCGGAACAACATCTGGTCTTCAGTAAAAGTAAAATCCATGGTCTACCTCGGCATGCCCAGCATGCGCTCCGCGATGATATTGCGCTGCACCTCATTGGTCCCGGCGTAGATCGGCCCCGATTGGGCGAACAGCCAGCCATTCAGCCAGGTGCCCACGCCCTGCGCCGCGGGCGCGTGCGGCAGTAATTCCGCGCGGGCACCGAGAATACTCATGGCGGTGGCATGCATACTCTGGTCCAACTCCGACCAGAAGATTTTATTGGTGGAGGACTCGGCGCCGATCTTGCCGCCCTTATTCAGGCGACACGCGGTCTGGTAGGTGGTGAGGCAGTAGCTTTCCGCATCCAGATACGCGCGCAGCACGGCATCCTTAACCGCCGGATCGCCATCGGCGGATGCGCGATTGGTGGTATACAGCTCAACCAGGCGGCGCGCCGTCTCCTGGAAGCGCGCCGGTGAACGCAGCATCAGGCCGCGCTCGAAACCGGCTGTCGCCATGGCCACACTCCAGCCCGCGCCCTCGTCACCGAGTCGATTCTCGATGGACACCTCGACATTGTCGAAAAAGATTTCCGCGAAGCCGGGCAAGCCGTCCAATTGGGGGATGGGGCGCACCGTGATGCCAGGACTGCGCAGCGGCACCAGAATAAAGGTGAGACCGTGATGCCGTGCAGAGTGCGGATCGGTGCGAAACATGCCGAAACACCAGTCCGCCCAGACGGCACGGGTCGACCAGGTCTTCTGGCCGTTGATGATGTACTTGTCCCCCTCCAGTTTCGCGCTGGAGCGGATCGCCGCCATATCGGAACCGGCATTGGGCTCGGACCAGCCCTGCGCCCAGACTTCCTCACCGGTGGCCATCTTCGGCAGGATGCGCGCTTTCTGCTCCTTTGTGCCGTACTCCATCAGGGTCGGGCCGAGCAGGAAAATACCGTTCTGGTTGACCCGCAGTGGCGCGCGCGCTTTGTAATACTCCTCCTCGAAGATCAGCCACTCGATCAGGTCGCAGCCGCGACCGCCCAGTGCCTCCGGCCAGGTGACCATGCCCCAGTGCCCCTTGTTGAGTGTCGCTTCCCACTGCCGGTGCTGGGCAAAACCCTCGGCGGTATCAAAGGACCGCAGCGGCGCGGCGGGTACATTGGCCGCCAGCCAGTCGCGCACTTGTTCGCGGAAGACCTGCTGTTTAGCGGTAAAGGCGAGATCCATGGCCTAGTCCTTGAACGTCGCGTCGCGTTTTTGCACAAAGGCATCGCGGGATTCCTGGGAGTCGCCCATGGTGTAGGCCTGCAGGGTAAAACCCTGCTCCCAGCGATACTTATCTTCCAGGTTGCCGTCCTCGATGCCGTTCAGTGCTTCCTTGGCCAACCTGACCATGGCCGCGGATTTGGCGGCGATTTTGCTGGCAATCTCCCGCGCGGTGGGCAGCAGCTCGGCCAGCGGTACCACTCTTTCTACCGCGCCCAGGCGATGGGCCTCCTGCGCATCGATAAACTCACCGGTAAAGTACATGTAGCGCACCTTCTGCACCGGGAACATACGCTGCAGATGCGCGCCGCCGCCCATGGCACCGCGATCAATCTCGGGTACACCAAAGCGCGCACAGTCGGAGCAGATGATAATGTCCGCAGCGCCCGCCATACCGATGCCGCCGCCGAGCACATAACTGTGCAGTGCCACGATGACCGGTTTGGGATTGCGGTGGATGGCGCGGAAGGTCTCGTAGTTGCCCTTGTTCACATCGACGATCCTGGCGGGATGCGCGGCCAGCTCCTTGATATCCACGCCGGCGCAAAAACCCTTGCCCGCCGCGCCGATTATAATCACGCGCACCTCTTCGTTGACAGCCAGGGCGTCTATCTCAGCGGCAATGGCAAACCAGCCCGCGCTGTCAAAAGCATTCACCGGCGGGTGATCGAGGATCATCTCGGCAATGCCAGCGGCGATGGTGGTCTTGAATAACGTTGACATGGTTCGTCTCCTAGGGTTTTTCTGTGACGCGCAAGGACAGCAGGATGAGGCGTTGCTCGGCCTCTTTGACAATCGAACTGACCAGTTTTTCACAGGACAGCAGCTCGTCGATCACACCCGCCACCTGGCCTGAGGGCAACACACCGTGCGCGGGATCTCCGTCCACCATGGCCTTCTGGATAATCATCGGCGCGTTGGCGGACATGATGGCCTGGGTAGCGGTCATCTCGTCGTCCCTGCTCATGGCAACAGCGGACTTGAGCAGGCTGAACAGGCTAGCCCCGGTGTGCTTGCGAAAGGCGAGGCCATTGCGCAATGCAATGAGCAGCTTGCGCAGCGTGCCGGCCTTCTCCAGTTCGGCCAGCAACTCGTTCATGATCATACGCTGCGGCAGCCCGTCCATGGCTTTGGAAACAATGATATCGCCGGGATTCTTGCAGTCGATGTAGCGCTGCAGGGTGGCTTTCGGTACCGGGCTCTCCTCAGTCATCAGAAAGCGCGTGCCCATGGCGATACCATCGGCGCCCCAGGACAGTGCCGCCAGCAGGCCGCGACCATCCTTGAAACCGCCAGCGGCAACGACCGGCACCCGGTCAGCCACTGCATCGACGACCTGCGGTATCAACAGTGTGGTAGGAATCGCGCCGGTATGGCCACCCCCTTCCCCGCCCTGCACCGTGACCGCGTCAGCGCCCAGTTCCACCGCCTTGATGGCGTGCTTGGACAGGCCCACGGTGGGCATACACACCACGCCTGCGTCCTTTAACTTGCGGATGAACTCGGGGCCGGGCGAACGCGAGTAGCTCACCGCCCGCACGCCGTGGCGAATCACCAGGTCGACAATAGCCGCCGCATTGGGCTGGTACATGTGGAAATTCACGCCGAAGGGTTTGTCGGTCAGCTCCTTCACGCGCAGGATATCGCGCTCCATCTCGTGCGCCGGAATGGTGGCACCCGCGAGGAAACCAAATGCACCGGCGTTGCAACTGCCGGCCACGAGCTTCGGGTCCGCGACCCAGCCCATGGCGGTCTGCACGATCGGGTACTGGCAGCCCAGCAGCTCAGTTAAACGCGTTTCAAGCATGGATGAAGCCTCGTGTCAGGCACGGTTGCCCGCGGGATTGTCCTTGATCTGCTGCGCGCGCTGGTGGTGCGGGTCCAGGGCGGCGATGATATCCAGTTGTGCGCGGGTCGGCGCCGCGGTCGTTGGCACCTCATCAGGAATATAAACCGGGTAGCCAGTGCTGGCCTGCACCTGCTCTGCCGTTATCCCCGGGTGCAGTGACACCAGGCGGATCTGGTGCTCGGGGCCGCCGAAATCCATCACGCACAGATCAGTGATAACCAGGCGAATATCAATATCCTCCAGGCGGTGGCCTTTGGGCAGGCGCGCCGGGTTGTAACCGATGGACGATACAAAGTCGCACTCACCGTCCATAAAGACCCGGGTGTTGTGCTCGGGCACAAAAAAACTGTTGGGGTGGGAAATCGAATTCCCGGGAAAGCCCCGCGCTCCCAGCATCATGCTCTTGGGCTTGTCGTAGGTACCGCCCAGCGCCGAGGTGTTGGACTGGCCGTATTTATCAATCTGGGTCGGGCCGAGCATCGCGTGGCGCCTGCCGCTCCACACATTGTCGAAGATGCGCGAAAAACCCATCCAGCTTTCGGTGGCAGGCACAAAATCAGCGGGGCGTTTGCCCAGCGGATTGGGTTCGCTCAGCATCCAGGCCTCGGAGTCGGTCATCATCAGATCCGGGTTGGTGGTCTTCATGGCGAGGCTCGCCGCCAGGCGCGGAATCACGCCGATGCCGGTGCCCAGCACTTCACCTTCATCGGCGAAGGCCTTGCTGGCGGCGACGATGCACAGTTCGGCCAGGGTGTATTCAATTGCTGCAGTCATTACTTCTCTCTCCTGGCCGATCAGTAGGTGGGCAGTTCAATGGCGCGGATGGCGTCCAGGCCACCGACGTTTTTCTGGTACTCCTGCTCCGAGGCGCCCAGGAACTTGTCAAAGTAGCCACAGATGCCAGACTCCTCCTTCGCGGAGGCAGCATAAGCCTTGAAGTGCGGCACATCGAATCCGTACAGCGGGCTGCAGGATGTGGGATGTGCACCGCCGGGAATTGGAATCACGCCGGTGGTCATGGAGCGCTCCCAGTGCACCAGGCGCGCCTGGGCGGGATCGTGAAAATACTCCGTCGCCACCAGCTCGTCACAGGAGACGAAAGTCTTGGCCGCGGCGCGGGCAAACCAGTCGTCCATGTAGTGGTCGGGGCCGGCAATCTGGCACACACCGCGCACGTCCGCCCGGTCGACATGCAGCAGGGACACGTCCAGCTTGAGCGCCGGCATGGCGACCCACTCCTTGTCATCGTAGGGACTGTCAATGACCTTGATGCCGGGGTTTTTAGTGATGATGTCCGTGCCCAGGCCGACCTCGGTGGGGATGAAGGGCAGGCCCCAGCTGGCGGCGCGCAGGCCCAGCAGCATCATGCCCTCGTCGATCTCCATCACTTCAATGGCGCCGGACTGGCGCGCCTGACGGAAGTAGGGTTCCAGCGGAATAAAATCCAGGGAGACAAAGGCGAACACGACTTTCTTCACCTTGCCGGCCGCACACAGCATGCCCACGTCCGCACCGCCGTAGGAAACCACGGTCAGGTCCTTCACGTCAGAGCGCAGGATTTCCCGCACCAGGGCCATCGGTTTACGCCGTGGGCCCCAGCCGCCGATACCGATGGTCATGCCATCCTTAAGTTGCGCAACGACCTGTGCCGCCGTCATTTGCTTGTTCATCTGATCCTTCCTTCCCTAACTGACTGTTAGCTTACGATCCGCGCCATGCGGTAATCGTGTTTGACAAAATTGACACCCAGGGTGCTTTGCGTGCCGCGCACACCCTCGATAACGCTGATACGTTTATGCACAAACTCCGCCAGGTGCTCCGCGTTGCGCACCATAGTGATGGCCAGGATGTCGGCGCGCCCCAGCATCACACCGACAAAACCCAGCTCGGTAATGCCCGCCAGTTGCTGTGCCACGAGCCGCGTCTGGCCGCTGCGCTCTACTTCTATCCAGATGTAAGCCAGCGCGGCATCCTTGAAGCGGTCGATATTGGTCACCGCCGTGATACGAATCAGTTTTTCTTCCTCCATGCGCTTGACCCGGGCGCGCACGGTGCCCTCGGTGACACCCAGTTGTTCCGCGATCTCGCGGTTGCTGACCCGGGCATCGCGCGACAGGCGCTCGACAATGGCCAGATCCGCCTGGTCCAGCTTACGCCGCATGGAAGGGCACCCAGTCCGGCTGATTCTTCAGAACATCCAGCGCCAGCGCCGGGGTCAGGCGTCGCACACCGGGAATTGCGCCGAGCTTGTCCGTGATCAATTCATTGAGGGCGGCCTGGTCCCGCGCCACCACCAGTATCTCCACGTCCTGGGCACCGACCACCACATTGACAGAAAACACTTCGGGGATCGCCGCCATCTCGCGGGCCACCGCTTCCGGAGAGCGACCCTCTACCTGCACACCAATGGCCAGTAACATGCCATAGCCAGCCGCCTCGATATCCGTGACCGCCACCACGCGCATGGTGTCAGACTCTTCCATGCGCCGCACCCTGGCCCGCACAGTGTTTTCCGCGATTCCCAGTGCGCGTGCGATAGCACGATAGGGCATACGCCCGTCCTTGCGCAGCAGATCAATGATGGCCTGGTCTGTCTCGTCCAGATTGATATGTGCAGAGTGCGGGCGCGGCGATAGTTGATTCACGGCTGCGCCTGCACGGACCGCTTTATCAATGCCGCTTTGTCGACCTTGCCGCCAGCGTTCATGGGCAGTTCCTTTAGAAAAATGACCGAGCGGGGAACCTTGTAGTTGGCCATTTTATCCCTGGCCCATTCCATGACCGCCGCCTCGTCCAGTTCAACCAGCGCCTCTTTGACCAAGTCTTTTACGACGTCTTTCACTAGATAGGCCCTGGCCACCTCACCGAGGCGCTCATCCGGCACGCCGATCACCGCTGCCCTGGCAATGCCGGGCATACCACAGAGAATGATCTCGATTTCGGCGGGATAGCAATTGAAGCCGCCCACAATAAACATCTCTTTAATCCGCCCGGTGATGCGGACGTAACCGTCCTCATCCATAACCCCAACGTCGCCAGTCCTGAGCCAGCCATCGCCGGTGATCGCCTCTGCGGTGGCCGCCGCGTTATTGAAATAGTGCTGCATCACGTTGAAGCCACGGCACCAGATTTCACCGTCGGTACCCGGCGCAACGGGCTGCCCCGCACGGTCCACACACTGTATTTCCGTGCCTTCCATGGCGCAGCCGGAGGTGTGGGAAATGCGCTCGGCGCTGTCATCCGCGCGACAGATGGACACCACGCCACAACTCTCGGTGAGGCCGTAGGCGGTGACGACGACCTCAAAGCCCAGTTCCTCGCGCATCCGCCGCACCAGTTCCACCGGCACCGGCGCGGCGCCCGTCACAGCCAGGCGCAAGCTGGACAGGTCGTAGTCTGTACGCCGGGGATGCGCCAGCAGGGACTGGTAGATGGTCGGCGGGCCGGGGATCATGGAAATGCGGTCCCGCTCGATCTGCGCCAGCACGGTGTCCAGGTCAAAATTCAGCACGGGCAGGATGTGCGCCCCACAGATAATCGCCGCCAGCCACCCGGCCTTGTAGCCAAAGGAGTGGAAGAAGGGATTGATAATTAGGTAATTGTCAGCGCTGCGCAGGCCGACAGTTGCGCTCCAGGTCTCGAACGTGCGGATGTTCTGGCCGTGGCCGGTTACCACACCCTTGGGGTTGCCGGTGGTGCCGGAAGTAAACAGAATGTCCAGCGTGTCTGCGGGCGTGAGTGCAGATGCGCGGCTCGCAACCTGCGCTGCGGGCACCGCATCTCCTGCCGCGAGAAATGCGTCCCAGGTCTGGCAGCCCGCCGCTGCGCCGCTGAGAACAACCGTGCACTCCAGCGCAGGCAGGGACTGATCAGCCAGCAGTTCGGGATAGCGCACGCCGAGAAAATCGGCCACGGTGAACAACATCTTCGCGCCACTGGAGCGCAGAATGTAGGCCGCCTCGGCGCCCTTGTAACGTGTGTTCAGGGGCACCAGCACGCCACCGACACTCTGCGCGCCGATAGCGGCGATAATCCACTGGTAAATATTGGGGGCCCAGATGGCAATGCGCTCGCCGTGTTGCAGGCCGGCGGCGATAAACGCCCGCGCCGCACGCACCCGCGCCGCATCCAGCTCGGCATACGTCAGCTGAACGTCGCCATCGGTGATAGCGGGGCGCTGGCCATGGGCCGCCGCTGCGTCGGCGACGACCTGCGGCAGGGTACGCTCTACATACTGCTTTGCTGGCATGGTTTAGGCTGTGCTCGCAGTTATGAATGGCTGGGAGGAGCATATTAATCAGTTTTCGGGTAAGTTTAAACTGTTATTCGTAGAATACTTATTATTATATTACGAATAGCAGAAAATATCCCGGCTTTTGGCCTTCAAGCATGGTCAACTGCCAAGGATTTCTATACAGACTCGGCATCGGTTGCACGACAAGACGCATCATTTGATGTATATTTTTATGCTTGGTGTGCTTTCAGGAGACAGGCCCATGCGCACAACACTGAATATCGATGACCAATTACTGGCCGAAGCCCAACGCATTACGGGAGTGGCGGAAAAGTCCGCTCTGGTGCGGGAGGGGCTGCGCGCACTGATCGAGCGCGAGAGCGCCCAGCGCCTGGCGCGCCTCGGTGGCAGTGAACCGCACCTGGAGCCTACCCCGCGTCGGCAGTCCAGGACGCGGTGATTCTGGTAGACACTTCAGTTTGGGTCGATCACCTGCGAGTCGGGGATGCGCAGCTATCGGCGTTGCTGAACAGTAGTCGGGTGTTAATGCACCCCTTCGTAGTGGGCGAGCTGACCTGTGGCAACCTGAGTAATCGGGCGGAGGTGCTTGCCTTGCTGGGGCAACTGCCTCGAGCAGCGGTCGCCACCGACGAGGAAACGCTTTTTTTCATTGAACGTCACGAGCTGATGGGGCGGGGTATCGGCTATGTCGATGCCCACTTGTTGGCAGCGGTGTCCTTGGATGCTGGCACACAACTCTGGACGCGCGACAAACGCCTGTTGGCCGTGGCCAGCACCATGAAGCTCACCTATGACAGGGAATAATCGTCCGCCTGTGGGGCTAGGTAGTATGGCGACTTACACCGGCCAGACGACCCGCCGAGTTGGTATCAATCACAGAACAGCTAAAAATTCCCCCAGCACTTTGAATTCATCAAGTCCACTGTCTTCCAGCACTATGTCTTTAAAGCCCGGGGAAGTACTTACGGGTTGCAACAGTATCTTTTGGTGCTGCCAGCTCCCCAGGACCACAAATGACCAGGCATCCTTGGGATCAAGAAGTGCCGCTTCGATCAGGTTATCTCGTGCTTTATCTGTTTCCTGCAATTCAACGTAGGCCATCCCAAGGTTTCTTCTTGCCGCTACATTCGCGGGGTCAAGTTCAATGACACGCTCTAAGATCTTTACCGCTTTTCGATAATCTCCCTGTTGGGCTCGTTGCGTCGCCTTGTCGTTCAGCCGGTCAGCTTCGAGTTTTGCTTTATCAGGTGAATCCGGGATGTCGATGGTTACGATACCATTCGCAACTTCGATTTTTGCTTCTTTGGGAAGAAAGTTGAAGACCTGACGAAGTCGCTCGCCAATTTCGACATTTGACCCTCGCGTGAGATCGAGACCATCGATAACACTGATATCGACAAGTCGGACAGTAAATATCATCAGATTTCCAACTGAAATGTAACGGATAGATCCTAAGTAAGGCCGCTTGGGTTAGCTGCTGGCGGCATTTTTGACCCAGAGACATTGCAGCCAGAAGATGGACCCAGCGGCCCATAGGGCGGAAGATAACGCATTGGAGCCGGTGTTGTATAGGGCGCTCAAATCCAGTTACAGAATCCGAAAAGCGAGTGAACTGACCGCTTCACTCCCTGACATCGCACTCACATCAGTGCACACCCGAGACAGGTCGCATCTGCGTATCGCGTCTGGGCGTTATCGCCGCGCTACGGAAAGCCCGCCGATGGACGCTGGAGCGAACACGAGGCCCGCTTCATTTTCCATAGGTTCAATGCCGGGGAGGAAGCCGGTTGGTCTGCTGTTGCGACAGGGTCTTGGGTGCGGAGGTGCGCAGGCGCCGGATCATGGCGTTCTCATGAAGTAGGCGTGAGGAGCCATCATCCGGCCGCGAAGTGGTCCAGTGCCAGCTTGCCCGCCGCTGCCGAGGCCACGCTGCCGGCGCTGCCCCAGGTCATGTCGAGCGCGACCATCACGACCAGGGCGGCTGCATAGGCGGCGAGGTACTTGATCATTCGGTCTTCATTTCGCCGCAGCGCTGACGCGCCAGACCACGTTGCCCACATCGTCGGCCACCAGCAGCGCGCCCTGCTTATCGATCGCGACACCCACCGGCCGGCCGAATGCATTGCCGTTGCTGCTTAGAAAGCCCGTCAGCACATCAACGGGCACGCCCGCCGGCTTGCCAGCGTCGAACGGAACGAAGATCACCTTGTAGCCGCTCTGCGGCCGGCGATTCCAGGAACCGTGCTGGCCGATGAACATGCCGTTGGCGAACGCCGCTGTCAGCGTATTACCCGCAGACGACGCCAGGCCCAGCGATGCGGTGTGCGGACCGAGTGCGTAGTCGGGTGCGATCGCTTTGGCCACCAGGTCGGGCTGCGGCGGCACAACGCGCACATCGACATGCTGCCCATAGTAGCTGTAGGGCCAACCGTAGAAGGCGCCGTCGCGCACTGATGTTAGGTAGTCGGGCACCAGGTCACTACCGATCTCGTCGCGCTCGTTCACTACCGCCCACAGCACGCCGCTCAGCGGCTCCCAGGCCAGGCCGTTCGGGTTGCGCAGGCCCGACGCGAAAATGCGATGGCTACCGTTCTTCGCATCCACTTCCCAGATGGCAGCGCGTTCGGCCTCGGCCTCCATGCCGCGTTCGGCCACGTTGCTGTTGGAGCCGACGGTCACATACAACTTGCCGCCGTCGGCGCTGGCAATCAGATTCTTGGTCCAGTGGTGGTTGATGGCGCCTGCCGGCAACTCGACGACCTTAACACCCGGCGCGACGATGCGCGTGTCGCCTGCGGCAAAGGGGAAGCGCAACACGGCGTCGGAGTTGGCGACATACAGATCGCTGCCCACCAGAGCCATTCCGAACGGCGAGTTCAGCCCCGCCAGCAGCACCAAGCGCAGCTCGGCCACGCCGTCGCCGTCGGTGTCACGCAGCAGCGTGATGCGGTTGGCGCTGGGTACCCCGGCACCCGCGCGCTTCATCACCAGTGTCATGATCCAGCCCTTGATGCCCTGCGCGTCTTCGGGCTTGGTTGGCGCGCTGGACTCGGCGACGAGCACGTCGCCGTTGGGCAGCACCAGCAGCCAGCGCGGGTGATCCAGCCCGCTTGCGAACGCGCCCACGCGCAGGCCCGGCGCGGCCAGCGGCATCGCATCGGTCGGCCAGCCCTTGGCCGGCGCGATGTTCACGGTGGGGATGAGGCTGGTGCGCGGCGCTGGCAGCGTGGGTTGCGGCCCCGTGCCAGCCGCGAGGGGCAACCGCGCCATATCACCGCAAGCGGTAAGGAGTCCGAGCAACACCAGGCCGCTTCTCGCAAGCCTGGTGGCCCAGCGAAAACGACGCGTCAGATCCGCCCCATTACCAGCAGCACGACGACGATGATCAGCAGCAACCCGACCCCGCCGCTCGGCCCGTAGCCCCAACTTCGGCTGTGGCCCCAGGTCGGCAGGGCGCCGACCAGCAACAGGATGAGCACGATTAACAGAATGGTTCCCAGACTCATGGCGTTCCCCTAGAAGTGGCTGTGAGTGTAAGAGGCGATACCACGATGGCATTGCCTCTTACACTCACACCCTACGCGTATGCGCCAAGGAGCTCTGTGCGCTGGCGAACAGAGTGGGTGGAGTGCTGGCGGACATGGTCCCCGCAGCGAATGCGTTCTATTGAAGGGATATCCCCCGGCGAAGCCGGGGGCTTTAGTGTGTGAGCCGCTCAAAGCGGCGATTACGGCGCCTTACAGCGCGCCTTGAGCCCCCTGAAGGGGGCGTTTCATTACAACCTATTGCGCCTGATCTATCCTTCGATGAGGCACGATTAGAGGCTCCGTTGCGGCGCGTGGCAGTGAGCATGCCCCGCTTGCTCAAACGGCTAAGACATTCGCCGCG
>Ga0163144_10006848_pt1 | contig 25068 bp, 25 predicted proteins | sample OliLak19BULKMAT1_FD_123175 | JGI IMG/M metagenome (GOLD analysis project Ga0163144, IMG submission 123175) | Freshwater microbial mat bacterial communities from Lake Vanda, McMurdo Dry Valleys, Antarctica - Oligotrophic Lake LV.19.BULKMAT1 | ecosystem: Environmental > Aquatic > Freshwater >... | reverse complement strand
TAAGTAATAAGTAATAAGTTTTAAGTAATAAGTTCTAAAATTTAGTAAATCTTAGCCAAAGAACATCTTTTTCCAGTTTCTCAAAATTTTTTAATTTAAAGTTGTAAACTTTTGGATTTGTTAGCTCTGAGTAGAATAGTGCAGGTGCATGAATATTATTAGTTACTACAGGAACATACAGCAGGCTTATTTCATCTATTAATTCTTGTTTAATTATAGATCCATTTATGCTTCCACCTCCCTCAACAGCAATTCTGTCAATTCCAAATTCTTTTTTAATTTTTTTAAACACAGTTTCAAAATCTATTTCTTTATCCACTCCAAAAATATAAGAAATATTCTTACTTTTTAAATAAGCTAAATATTCTTTTGGAGTTTCTTTGGTAACGATAGTAACTAAGTTCCATTTGTGAACAGATAAATCTTTTGAATTTAGATTAATAAAGCTCTCTTTCCATCTTAATTTACCTTTAATATCTACAGCAAAAAAACAACCTTCATTATCATTAGTTATAATAAAGTCTTCATCTAAGTTAACTTCTTGGTTATGAAATTTATCTAAACCCACAAAACTTCCATCTGTAAATTCAGCCATTGTTACTCTTCCACAAAGAATTGCTCGTACGTTCAATTTTTCTTGAGTTTGATTATATAGATCCATGTAATCTCCAAAAAGAGAAATTTCAGAATCTTTTCCATTAACATGTCCAAAAGTAATCTTTCCATCTAAAGAAGTAAGCATGTGGCAAATGATATAGGGTAAATCTGTATTCATTTATATAGAGTTAACGATTATTAAAAATTATAGCAAAGGCACCCCCAACATCGAGACGAGTGACATACTAGTTTATTAAGATCCTTGCCTTGCAGGGATGACAAAAAAAAGATGTTGCTCGATGATCGTTGTTTGTTGGTATCTGCTAATTTACAACCTAGTTAAATCTAACTCTTCATCTATTCTAATTTGAGAGACGAAGTCTGGCATGTGGCTAACTAGAATTAACGCTCCAGGATAGCTAGCTAAAGCCTTAGCAATCACCGGAATATGTCTAAAGTTAATATGGTTTGTAGGCTCGTCCATAATTAACAATCCAGGTTCTTGCAACATAAATCTTGCATAGCAGAGTAGTCCTTTTTGACCTTCGGAAAGAGAACCAATTTTATTTTGAAGTAATTCACTAGGCAATAAAAATCTACCTGCTGCTTGGTACAATTTCTGAAGATCTATTTCGTTCATTACATTCTTTAGAGATTCAAAAGCAGTTTCTTCAAAATTTAATTCAGAAAAATCCTGGCTGTAATATCCTACTCGAACTTCAGGATCTATTTTTGCACCTTTACCATCAAGAAATCGTTTTAACAAAGTACTTTTTCCAATTCCATTTGGACCCTTAATAATTAACCTCCTTCCTCTTCTCATTTCAATATTAACTTTCTTCGTAATAGGTTTATGATCATTAAGCATAGTTATTTCATCAATCTTAATTAAAGGAAAAGGGTAGTGTTGCGCAGGAATTGTAAATTCTGGAATTGTTTTATCTTCTTTTCGTAGATCCACCATTTCTTCTCGATCTATTTCAATTTGTGCACGAACTTTATTTGCCATTCTTCGCATCTCAACACTTTTCCCTCCAAGTTTATTAACTTTCTCAAATCTATCTTTTACACTTTTTACAATTCTTGCATTTTTTAACCTCTCTCTTTCCAACTGTGCTTCAATTTGATTTTGAACATCGTAGTAATCCCCAACAAACTGCTCAACTTTTCTTGTATAAACATCTAAATTCAAAACACCGTCTGTAAATGAATTTAAGAAATCTGCGTCGTGAGAAATTACAACACAAGTTTTTGGATAAGTCATTAGAAAATAAGTTAGATGTTCAATGCCTTCTTTATCTAAATTGTTGGTAGGCTCATCTAAAAGCAAAATATCTGGCTCTTGAATCAAAGCATAAGCCAAAAGAATTCTAGCTTTTTGTCCCCCAGATAAATCTTTAATCTTTCTATCGTTTGGAATATTTAAATTTACAACCTGAAGTACTTCTTTGATATTTCGTTCAATTCCATAAACTTTTTCTTCAAATGCGCTTTCGAAATATTGTAGAACTGTTAAATCCAAGAGGTCATGAGACATAGTTTGCTGAGCAATTCCAATTTTAGCTCCTAGTTGAATATGAATCTTTCCGTATTGTGGTTCTAAAACTCCAGTAATCAATTTGAAAATAGTGCTTTTACCAGCACCATTTTGTCCCATTATAGTTATTTTAGAATTTTTACGAATAGAGAAATCTGCATCACTTAAAATGACCTTTTCTGAATTGTAACGATAAGTTACTTTGTCGAACCGGATAACTACTTCTCCTTTATTCATATTTAACGATTATTCACCTGAGCATGATACCAAAAAATAGCCTTTTAGTCTTGTGTAAGTAGAGAAGAAATAGACACCCCGCTAAGCGGGGCGTCTATTTCTTCTAGTAGGGGGTTTTTACAATCCCTTCATAAATTCTATGTAGCTGTTTTCGCTGTAAAATACTCTTAATATTGCGTTTTCGATCATTTCATATCTTGTTGCGCTAGATAAATTTGCTAAAATTGCATCTTCCTGCTCCATAATTCCTACTGGTTGAATACATGCTTTTTTAGTTGAAATTAAATTGCTTATTGCCAAATTCATGTCTTCTTCGTTTGCAATATAGTTACCGCCAAAGCTATTGCAAGCTTCTCCGCTTATACTTCCATCTGGACTAAATACAATACTAACTGTTGTACCTTCTACTAAACTAGTAGCAACTTCATTTTCTGAAATAGCAGCAAACTGCCAAGTCCCTGCTATATTTGAGGAAGTAGTAGATGTTGTAGTTTTTTCTTTATTAAATACTAAAGTATCTTCATCTGAAGAAAGAACTAAAATATCTTCTGTAGCTGATATTTTATCTACTTCTTGTAGAATTGTTGTAAATTCAACTTCTTCCTCTCCTCCTTCAATACAAAGTTTTAAAGTAGTTGTGACTGGTTTTAAAATTGTTATAGATGTACCTTTAATTTCGTAAGATGTAGATAAATCGTTACACCCACTAAATCCTGTAGCGTTACCTAAAGGATCAAATTCAATAAATATATTTGCTGTCGACTCTTCTGAATTCATAGTTTCTAAATACCATTTATCTCCAACAATTAGTTCTTGAATATTTTCGCTAGATTCTTCTTCCTCTGGTGTTTCTTGAACAACTTCTTCAGACTTAGCCTTATCGAAAATATCGGTAAATGCAAACAAACTCACCCAAACCAAAGAAGTTGCAATTACACCGAATATAAAATAAACAATAGCCTTCATATTTAATTTCGTTTAACAAATAACAATACAGTAAACCACAAATTTTCTTTATTTTGAAGATTGAAGTTGTGCACTTTTAATGATAGATAAGATGATATGTTGAAAAATTTCTTTATTAAAATCTGGAGGGACATGGAGATATGCAAATTTTGTATTGGTTATATTTTGTGACTGAAGTATTTCTAAAGTTTTATATCCATATTGATTACACCTACTTGTTCCAGCATTATTCGCATCTTTAACAAACTCATGTTTGATACTCCAATTTGTAAAATATGAGTCTTTGCCTTCTTCGTTTATCTTCATTTTGCCATAAAGATTTTTAAAAAATTTCTCGTTACGAATATGCTTAGTTCCTCTTCGATAATATCCAAGACCAACTATGTGTGTGGGTTGAAATTTAATTATTTGAGACTCTAATGTTTTCAAACCCCTATCTCCAGAAATGTAAATAATTTTGTAATTATCTTCAGATCTACCAAACGATGATTGATTAGAATCAAATTCAAATAAAGTTTTTGCAATAATCCCTCTCGGAATCCAAAATGTGTAAATCAGAAAATTTTCGTTGCTCATATTGCTATAATAACACTTTGTAAATTTACGGCTTTGTTATAATATATCGCTATTAAAAATAATTTCATGTTGGTATTTATAGACGAGTCTGGAGATGCAGGGTTTAAACTCAGTAAAGGTTCGAGTAATTACTTCACCATAGCATTAATAACCTTTAAAGAAGATCTAGATGCAGAAGAGACGGCTTTAAAAATAAAGAAATATAAAAAAAAGTTAAATAAAAATTCAGTATATGAATTTCATTTTAATAAAATGAATAAATTTAACCGCTTAAATTTCCTTAAAGAAGTTAGACTATGCAAATTTAAAATTAGAGCAATAGTATTCGATAAAAAAATACTATATAGCAATCATTTGAGAAATCATAAAACATCGTTTTATAGCTATGCAGTTAAATGTGTTCTGGAACATAACAATAATAAAATAAAAAATGCAAAATTAAGACTAGATGGGTCTGGAGAAAGAGCGTTTAAAAGAAGTCTTTCTGTATATTTAAGGCGTAATTTAAATTCATCTTCTAGAAGAATTATGAATAATTTAAAATTTGTAGATTCTAAAGATGACGTATTAATTCAACTTGCAGATATTGTAGCAGGTGCTATAAATAGGTCGTTTGATATTGCAAAAGGTGATTCTAAAGATTATATAAAAATCCTAAAAAGAAATATAGAAGATGTTTGGGAGTTTAAATAGAACGATTCAGTTCCTATTCTGGAGATTACCAGAAACGCACACCATACGGTGACAATTCGGAAACTGAACCTTTGTAGTATAATTATACGATAACCAATTATTAAGTCAATAATCAAAACCCCTTTTAATCCAATATCATTAACTTCATTCTTCAAGTGTACTAATATCTCCTAACTCTTGTCCTAATGCGGTTGCTCTTAAAACTCTTCTCATAATTTTTCCACTTCTGGTTTTTGGAAGTTTTTCTACAAATTCAATTTCATCTGGCTCTGCGAATCCGCCTATATTTTGTCGGACTACATTTTTTAAATCTGTTTTTAATTCTGCAGTTGCTTGTATGCCCGATTTTAAAATTACAAATACTTTAATATTTTCGCCTTTAACATCATCTGGAAGTCCAACAGCAGCTGCTTCTGCAACTGCAATATGACCAACAAGAGCACTTTCCACTTCTGCACTTCCAATTCTATGTCCAGAAACTTTAATAACATCGTCTGTTCTTCCTAAAACTGTAAAATATCCATCTTCATCTTTTATTGCTATATCTCCAGAAAAGTAAATTCCTTCTTTAATCTCTGTCCAATATTGTTGAAATCTTTCTTCGTTTTTCCAACACGTTCTTAAAGCTGCAGGCCAAGGTTTTCTAATTACTAAAAATCCTTGAGTTCCAGGTGGAACAGATTCTCCTTCGTGGTTAACAACATCTGCATCTATTCCTAAAAAGGGAAGCCCAGCTCTTCCTGGTTTCTGCGCTATTGAAGGCAGTGTAACAAGAATATGACCACCAGTTTCTGTTTGCCACCAAGTATCTACAATTGGGCATTTTGAATACCCAATATTTTCGTAATACCATATCCAAGCTTCTGGATTTATTGGTTCTCCAACAGATCCTATAATTTTTAGAGAAGACAAATTATGTTTCTTTGGAAGCTCTGCTCCATGTTTCATAAACATTCGGATGGCAGTTGGCGCAGTGTAGAATTTTGTAACTTTGTATTTCTCGATTGTTGCCCACCAAATTTCGGGATTAGGAAAATCTGGAGCACCTTCAAAAATCACATTAGTCATTCCATTTGAAAGAGGACCATACAAAACATAACTATGTCCGGTAATCCACCCACAATCTGCAGTACACCAATACACATCGTCTTTATGAATATCGAATGTAAGCTTTGTAGTGTAGTGAGTATATAAATTGTAGCCTCCAACTGTATGTAAAATTCCTTTTGGTTTTCCGGTAGATCCAGAAGTATATAAAATGAATAATGGATCTTCAGCATCCATTTCTTCAGGTTTACAATCTTCAGAATTAGCATTTAACAATTCGTAAAAATCAATTTCCCGATCCTTTAATTCTTGACCACTCAGTCTCCTATCTATAATTATTTTTTCTAAAAAATCCAATCCATTTGTCGCTTCTTCAACTACATTTCTTAAGGATGTTTCTTTCCCTCGTCTTCTTGTGAAAACTGAAGTAATAACAATTTTAGATTCTGCATCTTCAATCCTACTTCTTAAAGCTGCAGCACTAAATCCTCCAAATACAACAGAGTGAACTGCTCCAATTCTTGCACATGCAAGCATTGCTACAGTTAATTCAATAGTTAATGGCATATATATAGTTACAGTGTCTGCTTTTTTTACACCTAATGACTTTAGTCCATTTGCAAATTTGCAAACCAGTTTATGTAATTCTGAATAAGTTATAGTTCTTTCATTCTCGCCCTCATTTGTATAGTAATATGCAATCTTATCTCCCAAACCTTTTTCAATATGCCTATCTAAACAGTTGTAAGTTATATTTAGCTTAGCTCCATTAAACCATTCGTAACATGTTCCATCCTGAATAAATATTTGATCCCATTTCTTAAACCAACTTAATTCTTTTTCTGCAATTTCTCCCCAGAAAGTCTCTGGATTTTCTATAGATTGCTTGTGCAAAGTACGATATTCATTTTCTGAAATTAAAGCATTATCCAAAGTGGTTTGAGCAGGGATGAATTTTTTGTCTATGTATGTACCTGTATTATTCATCTTGCAGATTTTCTATAAAATTTATAAATCTTTTTCTAAAAAGGAAGACAACACATGTTGTAAGAATTAAAAATTCTGCACCAATTAGAAAATAAATTTCCATATCTGTTCTAGATTTATCGAGAGTGCAATCTAGAAGTTTAGTTGTATTGCCAAACTGTCCAATTGTATTTTGAGTTATTGTGTCTTTACTTTCTTCACTCAGCAATTCTTCGGTTTCAGGAATAAGTTTTTCTAATTCTAAAGGTTCATTAAATTCCGAAATTAATCTATTTAATAAATCTTTTTCTGTTTCAGATACGTTCGAGCATAGATAAGTTTTCGAACTGGCAGCATCTTCATTTGAAATAATTATAAAATCGAAAATATATTCGTTAAGCGAGAAAAAATAAGCTTCGCTATTTTCTCTTATCTGATTAGATTCAAAAATATTATTCGGAGTACCAGTTATTGTTATCTTCGAATCCGATTCAAAACTATTTAAATTATAATCGTCTCTCGAATCTATTGTTAATTTATCTATTCGCAAAAGTTTAATATTTTCAAAATTTAACCCTAAAACAACAACTAGCGATAAAACTATTAAAAATAGGAAAAAAGATATTTGTTCGAATAATTGTTTTGTCATAGTCAAAACAGAAAATAGAATATAGAATTTAGGACTTTGATTTAACTCCAGCACTTCTAATTAATACCTTGAACGATTTCTGATTTTTAGTCAAAGCATATGTCATAAGCACAAGCTCACGACATTTTTGCCACACTTTCAAACCTGTAAAATTTTGTGTACTTTTGTATTCCATAAATTAATATTAGCTCTACTTAATTTCTATATTCTACATTCAAGATTCTAAATTCTAAAGTACTACCAAGGCTGTTCTATTTGAATACGACCAAGAACCATCCAAAGCACTAGTATTCATCCAAAACTGTCCTAACCAAGGATCGTTAACATAGAAACTTGTTGGATTTTCTGGAGTTCCTATATATCCAGTAATTACAGATCCATGCATTCCATCGAATGCAGGAACATACGTACCATCTGAAGCTGTCCAACTAATGTTTGCTCCACTTCCCAATCCATTATGCCTCCAAATTATAACTGGATGTCCTCCCTGGACAGCTTTAGCAATCTCAGCAGTATTCCATCCAACATGTGCTTCCGAAGCAATACCTCTTGAAGAAAAAATTCTTTGTATTACAGGATAGTAAGCTCCGTATCCCCAAGTTCCATCTGCTGTACCAACAAATTCTGTATATGGATTGCCCGACCAGTTATCTCCAGTCCTGCCATCGTTGTAACCAACTTCATTAATCAATCCTAAATAATCTGCAGAATATCCTTTCCAAGCTAAAATCATTTTTGCTGTAAAAATATTGCAAGTAAATCCTCTGGGTTGATAGTAAATTGGAATATTGAAAACAAACATATTAGATCTAGTTGTGAAAGAAACTGCAAATTCATCTGCGCTATCTAACCCACGAACAGATTTAACACCTGGCAAAACTTTATATTCATAAGTTGTCTGAAAAGCTAATGCACTCGTGAATGTATAAATTAAAGTATTGCCATCCCAACCATAATTCCCTGCTACAAATGGAGAGATTCTAAAATTATCTTGAGCAGATTGTTTATCCACTTCTTGGTCGAATGTAATTATAATATTTGTGGATTCACTTACTCCACTAGAACCACCTTCTGGAGTAACGCTTCCCACCCATACTTTTCCAATAGTTCTAAATTGATAAACTAAATCTTTTTCTAAAATACCACCACTTAAACTTTCTGTCCCTGTTTTAAACTTCACAGTAAAGTCTATTCCTTTTGTTAATTCAGATGTTACATAAGAGAAAGTTTTAGAATCTAACCATTCGAAAGTTCCGGCTACATTTGGTTCAATAGAAAAATTTTGCTCAACACTTTGCTTATTCATTTCTTCTTTGAAAACAATTTTAATTTTATTATCTGCAAATACATTTGTTCCTGTTGGTTCAAAACTTTCTACTAAAGGTTCTGTAGCAGTATAAAATCTTAATTCGAAAGATTTAACTGAATCTCCCAATTGAAGCGTTTCATTTGTTTTTAAACTAACTTTTTTTGGTTTATATGTTGCAACAAGATTATATTCTTTGCCTTGTTCAAAAAATGTTTTTGGTTTAATAGTTAATGTATTATTTGAATTAAATTCTACATCTAAAGGAAGTTCTGGTTCTAAATTAAAACTCCAATCGACTAGATCTTCACTGAATTTATCTACTTGCAAAGTTATTGACCCATTTCTTTGCATGTTAGTGGAAGATTGTGCCGGAATAGAAGAAACTATTTTAGGTAGAGTAGGTGCCTTGAATACAAAGCCATATTCGTGTTTTCTACTATCTGCTAATTTATTAATTCCCGCAATGTAGACTACAAATCTTTCTTCTGGAAAGGCAGTTTGAGAAGGATAGAATTTACCTTTTCTGGTGAAAGATTCAAAACCTAAATAAGGCTCCCATTTCCATTCGCCTTTTAATTCGGGAACAATAGAAGGTTTTAGCTCAGAAATTTTAACTGGAACATTAAATACTACTTCTAAAGGTTTTGTATAGTCTAAAAGATTTGCGTCGTATTCTGGATAATTCTTTTCGAGAACAGGGTGTCTAAATACATAAGTGGATAATCCAATAAAAAGGATTAATGAAATTAATAAAAAATTTAAAATTAAGAAAGATTTTAAATAGAATTTTTTATTTGAAATTTTAAAAAGCAAAAATATGCAGTTCATAGAAACTGTTAAGCACATTAAAACCAACATCGTATTAAAGTAATTTTCAAATTCCAAAGTTCTAAAATGATTAATTGCATCTATTGGAGAAAATGCATCTAACACTAACCAAGCAAATAGAATAGCCGAGAGTAGTACAATCGCAATAGCACCAACAAAATATAGAATATACTTTTGATTAAATTTAGGTATTTGTGCCAACTTCGAATTTGATAGATTATTTATTTTTTGGTTTGAAAGTTCTAAACCTTGCATATGCTTTCGCATATTTGAAGTTGGCGTAGGTCTAACAGTTCGAACAAATTTATTTACTTTGCTTTTAACTTGGGTAAACGAAATATTTTTTTTCAAATTCTTATTCTCCATTAATGAAGGCTTCTTTGTCCCAGTTATAGTAAATGTTTTCTAAAGTGCTGTATACAACTGGTCCATCTTCATTAGTATATAGAAATTTGCTAGTGTAATCTAAAAGAGCTCTAATTTTAGATGTATCGTATAAGGTAAAGCCATGCGGGTGGCTCAGATAAGTTACAACTTTAGGACGATCTAAAAACTCACCTTTAATTGGATAGTTCATATCGAATCGAGTTTTTAGATCCTCTGCACTAAACCAATAAGAATCTGCACCATTGTTGGGGAATTCCCAAATATCTATTCGCTCTCCTTCCCAAGAATTCATATCTGCTACACTAGGCATATATGGATTTGTTGTTGGAGACAAGTTCCACGGGATTTTTGTACTGCCATTCCATGCAGGATTTAATAATCCTCCAGTTCTTCCAGAAGAATCTATTAAAAACCCAGATTGCGATAGCACCTCTAGCACTTCTGGGCTAGACATCCATGCTCCAGATCTAAACGAAATTGGAGTTCCTAATCCCTTTTCTCTAAATTTATCCAAACTCCATTCAAATATCTGTTCTAATTCTTCTTCTGAATATGCTTGTATATAAGTTTCATCCCTAGAAATTCCTATTAAGGCAGCGTCTGTTCGTGGTTCGATTCCAATTTCTCTTAATAGATCTGGATAAAAATGCAAATGTAAGCCGATTTCGTCCCCTTTGTTTTTCCGATCTAATACCCAATTTGTAAAATAATTTGCAGCATTCTGATCTACTGTATGAGTAGAGGTTTGCTCTTCAATATAAATTCTTGGATTAAAGAAATGGGTAAGTGGCATTTTATATTTCGAGGAAATATCTACAATGTCGTTTAATTCGTATTGTGCAACTCCCCATCCTTCCCAATCCAAACTCCAAGAAACATAAATTGGATAACTAACATAGAATGGAACTTTAAAAGATTTATATACTTTAAGTTCGTCTGTAAGTTGAATTAATGTTGCTTGGATAGAGTAGTTGCCTGGATTTAAAGAAGATGTATCTACTTGTGCAGTATAATCTTTTCCATTCGAAGAAATTAAAGTTCCTTGTAAATCTGTATTTTCTATTTTGTATGCAATATATTGAATATTTCCTAAATTAGGAGTAACTGTAAAGTTTAAATTTGGAGTTTCGCTTAAATCTTTTAAAAACCATTGCTGATTAATATTTGCCATTAACGTGTGTTCAACCTTTCCTTCCAAATTTAAACTAGTAGCACTTTCTATTCCGGAAGTATCTATAGGGGTGGCAGATAACCCAGAAAAATTATTACCATAGTAAAGATAATAATTGGAATTTCCTTCTTGTTCGAATTTAAAAGTAATTTCTGCATTTTCAGAATTAGGATTTTTAATTAATATAGGAACTTCTACAAAGATACCCTCTATAAATTTAACTACTCGAATATCCTCTCCATTTTTATTCTTTAATTTATTACTATCTACAATAACTTTGTGATTAAAATTTAGTTTTACCCAATTTTTAGAAATAAATACTTCATCCTCAGATAGATCTTCAGTTTTAATTCGCTGATAATATTCAAAATTGTCATCGAACCAATTTTCAGAATTTTCCTCAACTCCAAAAGTTCTATTTATTCCTTGGGAGCTAAAAACTCTGGTTTGAGTTCGAATTTGGTAGTTATCGAAAACAGTAAATCCTAGTGTAGTTACTATTATGCTTAATGCCAAAACAGGAGTCGCAACATTTACTATAAATTTATGTGTATTAGTGTACTTATCGAATACAAAATATAACTTAATTAAATTCTCTCTTAGCAATACAATAAATATGGAAATAAAAACAACAACAAAATAGAGAATAAAGATATCTTTAATTGTTGAATATTTCCAATCTCCTTCTGGAAATTTTTCGTTACTGGAATGTTCAAATATTAATAATAAAAATGTATGAATTATAAAAAATGAAAGAGCATTTTTGCTTATTAATCTATATAGATATTCGAATTTAGACAAAGCATTACCTAACGCAAATTTAATAAATGAGAAGAGCACCATCGCTATAGCTAAACTTAAAGCAAGAAATCCAATTGAAGGAGGAAATCTTGCTTCGAAAAAAGATAAATTAAATATTTCGAATTTCGTTTCTGAATATGCAATAAAACAAACTAGAGTAGTTAAGATTAAACTTAAAGTTAGAAAGGAAATTTTGGTATTTTTATCTTTTTCTTCTTCTGCACTTTCTGGCATTAAGATTCGTCCTAAATACAACCCAATAAGCAAAACTGGTAAGTATTGTAAAAGTGGGAATGTATGTAACCCTTCATGACCGGCAATTAATGCCTTCAATAAATTCAACTTATCGTCTGCAAAATTCAATGGATAAAGTAAGTGACCAATTGAATAAAAAATCAAACTCGTTACAGTAACAACTCTAATGTCGGAAGCAATGAATTTAAAAGATCTTCTAAAAATTAGTAGAGTGATATTAAAAGCAACAAAAGTTAAAAGGAATTCTGTAAATTCTGGCACTCTTAAAAAGAAGACAATTCTAAAAATATCGCCAACTATATCTGCACTATCGTTGGAAACAAAAGCAGATTTACTTACAAAAAGCGAAAGCGCTGCAAGAAAATAATATGCTAAAAGAATTTGGATCGATCTACTAAAAATTTTAATCTTTTTTAAATTTACAGATTTGCGAGCTGAATTTTTTAAATGAATAAAACTAATGTAATTTGCTGCTCCAGAAAGCAAAAGAAATGTACTAAATGAAGCTATTCCACCAAAAATACCAAGGTAATATATTATTTTATTTCCATTCCCATGATCGAAAGCTATTGCAATAACATGAGTAATTATCATTAACAAAACAGCAAATGCCCGTAGAATATCTATCGTCTTCTCTCGAGTCGATACTACAGTTATATTATTTTGAGTTTGTGACATAGACTTACTAATCTCATTAATATCGAAACTCTAAATACGAAACAAATTCAAATTTCGATATTGTTTAGAATTTCGGATTTATTAATTGTTGATTGCTAACTCACTATTAGTTCCCATAACCCTAACCTCACTTCCAATGACTGATTTCTTCATGCTCCACTTAATTTTATTCTCATGTTCTGCACCTAATGCAAATCCTAATGCTGCATATACATAAGGAAAAATACCATATGTCAGTAAGCAAATAACTCCTAAAGGCAGTTCAATTAAAATTGAACCAATTAAGCCAATATACTTAATATTACTACTTTCCCGTAGCATTTGAAATTTAATGTATATTACTGGCAATACTATAAAAAAATTCAAATTTGTTATTACAGAAATCAGATCCAGCATTACACTATTCAAATTAGAGTAAGAGATCAATAATAAATAAATGGAAGTAACAACAGGAAATACCTTAGATACAATAAAGATTTCTATTAATTTCCAAAGTTTGTAAAATTTGTTCAAAAGGTTTGTATTATTTTTATTTATTGCTTTTAAAGCAATGGGAAATGCTATTATTCCCCAACCCCATCTATAGTATTGGTGATATTGCTTAATATGAGTTAATAAATAATCTGAAGAATTTATTGCATCTAAATTAATTGGCTCATATATAACACAGCAGCTCCAATTACCTTGTGTATAATCGAATATTCTCCAATGCAAAGGAGTATCGTCTATAGCAATTGTTGTATCCCAATATTTTGCATCAACTAAAGTCGATATCGCTAAACTAAAACAAGAAAAAGTGAATCTATTTCTTCCATCAATTGCCGAAGATGAAAGTACAGATAAAGATAAACCATTGGATAATGCTCGAATTAAAATTGGAACTTCCCATAAGTTATTACCAAATTTATACATAGCTGTTTGGTAAAACTTATTTTTAGAATAGTTATCTTTTATCCAGGCCAGAGAAACTCTTGCAAAATAATTTTCTGTAAAAACTGTATCTGCATCTGGAGAAGTAATTAAAAATTTATCCAATGACTGACCATTTTGTAAGAGTTTCTGAACATAACTTTTTGCACCAAAAGTTCTATTCGAAGCCGCTCCCTTAACTTCTCCCTCTTTTAAAATATGCTGTGTTATTAGCAATCGAGAGTCAAAAATCTTTTCATATTTATTCAACAAATTTTGCTTTATGTTTTCATACGAATCTTGTTCTTCTATAGTTACAGATAAATGAATATTCTTTATAGAATATTTTTGATTAACTATAGAATCTATATTTCTGGAAATAATGGAAAAATCTTCTTTGTAAACTGGAATTACAATTAAATGCTCAGGTAAATTACCCCCCGAATGACCTGAAGTGATTTTTAACAACTCTTTATACCATTCAACTTTATTTTCTTTTCGATATCTTATGTATCCAAAAATTAGGCCAAGTGTAAACGATGAAGTTCTATAAAAAAAATAAATGAAAAAAGGAATTCCAAACAATAGAAATCTTTCACTAAAGATTAAATACGTAACAATAGGATAGGATAAAAAAATGACGAACAGCAAAATTGGAATTGTTCTTAGAATTCTATTCATTATTAACAATCATATAGAAAATTCACTAGAAAGTAATCAATTCATTTGTTGGAGCACAAATAATAATTCTGTATTTAGCAAGCATTTAAGAATTCGATTCTTTACTAAGTTCATAAGCTCTCTTCACAACTTCCAGTAAATCTTCGATATTTATATCTTCCAGTTTTTTAAAAGTAATTGTGCTCTTTCCAACTTTTGCTTTACCTAATTTATCTTTGAAATTCTCAGCTAAGTATAAGCCACTCTGAACAGCATTAACATAAACTGTAATATAGTTTTTCTGTAAAGCTAATCCAATTGTAAACCATTCAATTTTCTGCTTTTTAGAATTTGTATATGTTAACTCTCCGTATCCTATAATCTTTTGTTGACTACCACCCCAGAATACTCCTTCCCACATAGTTTTTTCCATTCCATGCATTGCCTTAGTAATTGCTTTATCTAATTTAGAAATATCGTCTTGGCTTTCTTCAGGCAAAGATTCAATATATTCAGCAATTGTTGTACTTGTTTTTTCATAGCTGTAAAATTTTATGATAATATTTTTATACTATGGCTTTCAAAGACGATTTGCAACAATTATATACTCAAACAAGAAGTGAATGGAGAAAATGGCTAGAAGAAAACCATAATATACAAAAGGGAGTATGGTTTATTTTTTATAAAAAAAGAACAGATAAAACTTCTGTAAGCTACAGCGACGCGGTCGAAGAAGCTCTATGTTTTGGATGGATAGACAGCGTATCTAGAAAGTTGGATGAAGAGCATCACATGTTAATGTTCACCCCAAGAAAACCGAAAAGTCCTTGGTCTGGTATTAATAAAGAAAGAATAAAAAAAATAATCAAAGAAGGAAGAATGACAAATTGGGGTGCTATTAAAATAGAACAAGCAAAAAAAGATGGCAGTTGGACGCTTTACGACGAAATAGAAGAAATTAGAATCCCTCCAGATTTGGCAAAACAACTAAATTTGAATATAAAAGCTAAAGATAATTTTTCTAATTTTGCTCCAAATATCAAAAAAGGAATTTTATGGTGGATTAAAAGTGCAAAGACTCAGGAAACCAGAAAAAAAAGAATAGATAAAACTTCAGCCATGGCTGCAAAGAATCTTAGAGCTCAATACGATAAAAGCGATTAAATTCAATTTAACATCTTTCTAATTTGCAAATACTACCAATGACTCAATCTAAAAATGAAAATTTAATTTCCATTGTTATACCTACATTAAACGAAGAATTAAATCTAACGAATTTATTAACATGTATTAAAAATCAAACCTTTGGAAACATAGAAATTATTGTGTCGGATGCAAAATCTAAAGATTGTACAGTCCCCATAGCTAAAGAATTTGGTTGCAAAATTGTTGAAGGTGGAAACCAATCTCAAGGACGAAATAAAGGAGCAAGAATTGCCAAAGGAGAAATAATAATCTTTATGGATGCAGATATCCAGTTCGACACTTATTTTGTAGAGAAATCTATTAATGAATTTAATAAACGTGGTTTAGATATCGCTACTACTTTTTATAACAAATCGAATATTAGTAGGGCAGGTAAATTCGTTTTTTCAATTGGAGATTTTTTAAAAAAAAGAAGTGAAAATTCAAATTCCCCATTTGGTACTGGTGAATTAATAATAATTAGAAAAAATATTTTAGAAAAAGTAGCACAATTCGATGAAAACTTAGTTTTAGGCGAAGATGTTAGGTTTATTAGAAAGACTGCTAGCTTAGGATATAAATACGGAATTCTGTCTACCCAATTTACTCCTTCCGATAGAAGAATTCGGAAATATGGAGTGGCCAGAGTTTTAATTGGAGGTTTTTTAGGAGAAATGATTACTTTTACAAGACTTTCTAATGCTAAAAGATTAAAAAAGATTTCTTATAAACTTTATGGGGGTTGGGGCAAATGGTGAAATAATGTCTTGATAAGCGAATCCGTATTTAATAAACTTAGGTAATTACAAACTACCAATGGAAGATTTAAATGCCCAGTTACCTCCAGTTCAACCAGCTAAACCAGATTCCAAACCACCTTTCTTAATTATTGGATTAACTTTTGGAGTGTTAATAACTGGCTTAATTCTTGCATTTGTTTTAATGTCTACAAGAGATAAATCAGATACACAAGAAGATCTACTACAAGCAAATTTATGTCCAGATTCTTTAACTACAATGGACGGTAAACAAACTGCAGTAGTTAAAGGTAAGAACTACAACATGTCTTTAGAAGTTTATGAGTGGGTTCAACAAAATTGTAATCTTACAAATGGCGAGACTGCGGTCGACCCTTCTACAAATACACCAATAACCACAAACTTACCAGATCCAGTCGTAACAAATTTAGGAATTAACTTTGGTGCCTACGATGAAATGACTGGTAGAGCAGGGGCATTCATTTTCGATAGCAATACATTAAAATCTAATATTCCTTCTAACAAAATATTTTTTGAATTTGGTGCACAACTTTCAACATCTGAAGGTACAAAAACTTTCCCTGAAATTATATATAACCAAGTAGATTCAGATACAGATATAACTGCTATAGCAGATGGAAAAGTTATTGAGTTAGAAATTCAACAAGAATCTTCGGACTATACAGTTTCTGTTTTGTTTAACGATAAGTGGGTAATACACTACGATCATATTTTATCTCCACAAATTCAAATGGGAGACCAAGTGAAAGCAGGGGAGATTATTGGGAAAGTTGCTTTAAATAGAGATGGTATTACAGGATTTACAGAAATTCAGGTTAAAGAAGTTATCGGAAATAAATCTACCAGCTATTGTCCATTAAACTTTATGTCTGCAAATCTTAAGGCAGAATATTCTGCAAAATTAACTAAATTAATGAGTGACTGGGAGAGTTTTATGGGTAATACATCAATTTATTCTGAGCAAACTCAAACAACAGCCGGATGCATGGTTTCATCTTTAGCAAATGAATAATACTTTGCTTCGCTTTCCAAAGAGTCAGTAATGGTGTTAGAACTGAACTGCCATTATTCAAATAATGTATAATTTTACTATGGCTGTAGTAATTACAAAACAAAAGCTTGAAGGCATAGCAATAATTAGTATCTTAGTTGTTGTTGCACTCTTTTTTGCAGTTAGTAGATTAATTAAGCAAGATAGTGAGTTCAATATAGCTCCAAGAGAGTTAGATATAGCCGCAGAAAATTGCATTCCTGCTTTCCGAGATGGAGGTGGGCCATACTATTTACCAAATTCACCATTTAGATCAAATTTAGTGCCCTTAGAAACAGATGGCGATAAACTTATAGTTGAGGGACTTTTAGTAAACTCAACATGCACTAGTATTGTACCAAATGCTGTTATAGACATTTGGCAAGCAGACGAAACCGGAGAATATAGGGATGAAACTCACAGGGGACAAATTACTACAGATAAAGACGGAAAGTATTATTTTAAAACAGTAATTCCAAAAGGGTATGGAGAGGGTACAGCCTACAGGCCACCACATATACATTTTAAAGTTTTTGTTGACGCTAAGGAAATTGTTACATCTCAAATGTTTTTTGAAGATGTTAGAGGTAGGCAAGGTTTTACAGATGAATACATTATAGAGCTAGAAGAAAAAGACAGCGCATTTTATGGAAACTACAACATTATCCTCCCGGATTTTAATTAGATTTGGCAAAAGTCTTCTAATTCAATATGAATAAAAAAGCATAATTATCTTAATCTATATTCTTAAAAATCTGATCTACTGAAATTAATTCTTCCATTGTCATTTCTGAAATTTCAAAACTACCTGTGTAAACTAAGTTTTTTATATCAGTATTATTTACAAATACGCTAAATCTTACAAGCTTTGAATCTTCGAATTTTATTTCATTAACAACCTCTAAATCTTTTCCATTACAATTAATTCTTTCTTTCCAAAATAGTAAATTACTGTCTCTTACCTCCAAATCTTCAGGAATAAAACTTTCAATTTTGGATATTATTTCAGTATTGTTATTATCTATTAAATCCCTTTTGCTAGAAAAGTATTCTTTTCCGTTATAGATTAAAACATCTATTTCCTCATCTTCAGTATTAAATATATGAGTTTTAAATTTGTATGTACTTTTTTCGTAAAATTCAAATGTAACAATCTTTGATAGGGTTTTGTCGAACTTAAAAATAGAATTACAAACCTCAAAAGATTCACCATATTCTAGAGTTGTAATAGTTTTAGTTCCAAAACTATCTTTGTTAAAAGGAATTTTAGAAATGTTCATCGCAATGTCAATTTCATCTCCGCTGTATTTATTTAGACTTGCAAATACGGGCATTAAAGCCGATTGCGGATTGCTTTCTGTAATTTCTATGAACCTAGAAGCATTCACCTTATTTTCGTTGGAATTATAAAAAGATAAGGCGGAATAGAACAAACTAAAGAAAATTAAAATACTAAGAAAACTTAATCCAATAGTATTAAATTTTCTATTTCTTAAATCTTCATTTTCTTTACCCAAAGCAGTTGCTATGAATTTCTTCTTCAGTTTGGCCTCGAAACCACTGTCAGGTATAGAATATTGAAATTCCATACCTTCTAAATCTTTTGTTTCTTTTTCAAATATTCTTTTAAAAAACTGTTTCATATACTAAATAGTGTTTAAATAGTGTACAACTGCTAGTTCAGTCTGACTTTTCCAGCATTTCTTTCAAGTTCTTAATCCCTCTTTTTTGAGTAGTTTTCACGTAATTCATATCCTTACCTAATTCTTCACAAATAAGTTTTAAACTCTTCTTTTCTATTAATCTTTTTCTTAAAACACTTTTTTGTTTATTTGGCAATCGATCAATATATTTCCCAACAAACTTAACAAAAGTATTGTCATCTTTAATTTCATCAAAATGGTTTATGGTTGTTGTTTCATTGATTTCTGAATCTTCAATTTGAACCTCCGAATATTTTCTTTTTAAATATTTATTAAAAGTATTTACTGCAATTCTATAAAGCAATGCTTCCGAATTCTCAATTTCCTTGCCATTTTTTATATATTCCGCAAATCCCAAAAATGCATCGCTAGATAAATCTTCTGCAGTTTGCTGGTCGAAAACTTTGAAATAAAAAAATTTATAAATTTTCTTAAAATTATTATTGTATATGGATTCCAAACTTTCCAATGTCATAGAATTTTTCTAAAAATGTACACCTTAGAGTCACATTATATTTAATAGTCGCACTGTGATTATACTATCTTATTTATTATTTTGTGCTTATGGAAAATAACAACAAAACAACTATGTTTGTTGTAGGTGCTATTGTTGCTGTTCTAATTATTGGAGGAATTGTATTTACTCTAGCCTCAAACGACAATAATGACGAAGACACGACAAACGAATCTATGGAGAATGAAGAAGCAATGGAAGCTTCCTCTAACATTGTTGAATTAGCTTCAGAAACTTCTTCACTTTCAACTTTAGTTACTGCAGTTCAAGCTGCAAATTTAGTGGATGCTCTATCTGACCAAGATTCGAGTTTAACAGTATTTGCACCAAACAATTCTGCTTTCAGTGAAATTCAGTCAACAGTAGATACTTTATTATTACCAGAGAATTTAGCTCAACTACAAAATGTTCTACAGTATCATGTAGTTGCAAGCGAAGTATTCTCAACAGATTTGCAAGATGGACAGGTTGTGGAGACACTTAATGGAGAAACATTAAAAGTTAGAATTATAAACGGAGAAGTTTTTGTTAATAACTCTAGAGTAATTCAAGCAGATATTGAAGCTTCAAATGGAGTTGTTCACGTTATCGATTCGGTATTAGTTCCAGGGGCATTCAAAAATGTTGTAGGCACAGCAATGGATACAGCAGATTTATCTACATTAGTTGCAGCAGTTAGCGCGGCAAATTTAGTAGATGCTTTATCGGATGAAACTGCTAACTACACAGTTTTTGCACCTAACAATAGTGCTTTTAGCGCAATTCAGTCTACAGTAAATACTCTTTTGAAACCTGAGAATTTATCTCAACTACAAAATGTTTTACAGTATCATGTTGTTGCTAGTGAAGTTTTTTCATCGGAATTGAAAGATGGACAAACAGTTACAACTTTAAATGGGGAAACTTTAAAAATCTCAATTGAAGGTGAAAAAGTCTTTATTGTAGGAACTACAAATAGAGCAGAGGTAATTTTAGCCGATGTTAAAACTTCTAATGGAGTAGTGCATGTTATTAACTCAGTTCTAGTTCCCTAATTGAATTTGCCTTTTAAGACACTTTCAAAGTACTATTAAATATTACTTATTAAAATTTTATTATGTCAAATATAGTAGAAGTTGCTTCTAGTATGCCCGATAAATTCAGTACATTAGTAGCTGCAGTCCAAGCAGCAGGATTAGTGGAAACACTTTCAGGAACAGGTCCATTTACAGTTTTTGCTCCAACAAACGAAGCTTTTGAAAGTGCATTAACTGCTTTGAATATGACTCCTGAAGCTCTTTTAGGAAACAAAGATTTGTTAACAAAAGTATTAACATATCATGTGGTACCTGGAAAAGTAATGGCTGCAGATGTTATGGGTATGGCAAGTCCTTCTATGGTTAAAACTGTACAAGGTTCAGAAGTATCTATAACTCATTCAGAAGAAGGTGTTATGGTAGATGGTGCAAAGGTTACAATGGCAGATGTTGCAGCAGATAACGGAGTTATTCACGTTATAGATGCAGTAATAATGCCTAAATAATCAGCATGAATTAAAGTAAGAAAAAGCGGGCAGATTTATCTGCTCGCTTTTTATGTTTATCGGAACTACAGTTGAAGTAAAATAATTTCAGAATCTTAATTAAAATCCCAATCTTCATAATCAATAACATATGCTTTTATACAGCCAATATCAGAAATTTGATAGTGAAGCTGATCTAAAGCGAAATCGTATGGAATAATTCCATTTTGGCCAGCAAAATACCTAAATCCGTTCATACTATTCATCACTATATTTTTTTTATCTACAGGAATCTCTGAATATCTTAAACCCTCAATATATGGGCAGTAAGAAACCACCATTTTCTCTCCTACATTATATTCATTAAGCAAATTACTATATCTGTGCACCAGGTCAGCAGGTGATATATAACTAACCCAATATACAAGCTGTGTGGCCAACGTGAATTGTGGATTATTTAATTTTGTGTTGTATGCAACACACAGATCTGCCAGTTTGGATTGGTTAGCCATCTCAACATCCTCATTCAGTAAACTATCGTCCCTAAATGCAGCTTTTAGAATTAACTTTACCCCATTCGATTCTATGACAGCCTTGGCTCGCGATTCTCCTTCTAAATGAACTAATTGATTTAAATGCATTTCCTGTTCAGCTTCTAATATTTCTATATCATATTCTTCTAACATATTTATGCGCAATAACAATATAGCGATTATATCATGAGTCTGTCGACATCTTCTAACAACTAGTGATATAATTGCCGAATTAATTAAATAGATATGTCATTTGAAACAACAACAAGGAAAGCTTTGGATATTTTTGAAAATGAAATTTGGCCTATTATTTCAGTTACTCATTGGGATTTCGATCATACTTTGGGTGGACATGGAGTTGTTAGTGTAGATTTACATGCAGAATTTTAAGATGAAGATCTTTCATTAAAATTTGGACCTTTTGATGATTCTATTTTTGACGAAACAGATAGAGAAAATATTAATTTATTAGTTGAATGTGCTTTAAACGGATTGCCGCAATCAATTATTACTGCACGAGATAAAACAGATTTTAAACTTGGACAATACATTAGAGATCTAATAAAGATAAAAGCTATAGATGACGGTTTATTACAAGATGAAACATGACGATTACTATGCAGAGATGGAATAACCCCTTTAATATTTGTGATTTCAAATTGCAATGGAGCAAGTTCATACGATTTGTTTTCTCCTGAAAATGAATTCTTACAACCACCAGAAAAGCTTCCGGAAATATTTTGGGAGGCTATTCACGATTCTAAAATTTCCAATATATTAAGAGAATCCACCTCTTTAGTAAGACTTGATTTCTTATTTAAAAATAAACATCACTTTATTGAGAATTCACCTATTGCAGACTTTACATTAGTTTCAGCGATGGGCACACGAGTTAATTTGGCATTAGACTATAAAGTAATAGTAGCTAACAAAAATTTACAAAATCAATGGCATAAGCTTACTAGTGTAAGAGTTGTAGATAGGCAATCTATGTTAAGCGCCTTTGAGATTCTATCCCAAGATTGGGGTATTTACTTTACGGGATCTGCAACTCTACCAACAATTGATGTTACAAGTAGCAAAGTTAACAAAGCAGTTTGCGTTGAAAGAGTTAATGAGTATATTAAATTAACCTATGCAAGATATGGAATGCCAATTGAACACTTTGAATCTATTCAAGTTGGAGATACTCCTTTTACAGAAACTTTCAACGGGAACGATGGGCCAATGTTAAACATGAGAGGAGGCATTTGTGTAGCAGACAGCAATTTGCCTTATATTCGTACCGAAGATGGCTGGCCGTTAGTTTATACAGATGGGTCGGATAGAACAAAAAGAACAAACAACTTACTTAAATTGATTTTAGAAAATATTGCAAGACGTTAGTTTAAAACTCCTGTTTTTATTTAGTCATTTAGATATTCAGTTATTCAGTCATTTTTGCTATCTATTACTCACTACTTGCAAAAGGTACACCTTTGATAGAATAAAGTATGGTTCAATTGGAAAATACTATATTAAACTTCTTGGATATCGAAACAACTGGAGGAAACTATCGGAGGGATCGAATGATAGAAATCTTTGTTAATAAAGTGCTAAATGGTAAAGTTATAGATACTTTCCATACTTTAATAAACCCAGGATTCCGACCCAACCCTTTTATTACTCAACTAACAAATATTTCATATTCAGAATTACTAGAAGCACCAAAATTTGAAAACATTGCAAAAGATTTATACGAGTTTATTAACGATGGTATTTTAATAGCTCACAACGCAAGGTTTGACTATTCATTCATTTTAAATCAGCTAAAAGAATTGAACTTCAACTTAGATGTGAATTATTGCTGTACAGTTAAACTTTCTAGATATCTATATCCACAATATAAAACTCACAAATTAGATAGCATAATTCAAAGAATTGGATTTGCAGATGGAGATAGGCACAGAGCCAGTTACGACACTTTAGTAATTAGTAAATTTTTTGAATTATCTTTAGCAGAGCACGGCTTAGAACAATTTACAAAAGCATTTAACAGTTCCATTAAACAAAGCGCTATTCCAAACGCTTTAAATAGAAAGCTGGATATTAAAAAATTCCCAGAAACTCCTGGAATATATATTTTTTATGGAAAAGATGATTATCCCTTATACATTGGAATGAGCAAAAATTTAAGAAGAAGAATTCTAGAACATTTTTATGGAGATTTACATAATACAAAAGACTTAGATATTAACCAACAATTAACTCGAATTGAAACAATTCAAACAGCTGGAATTTTAGGAGCGTACATTCGAGAATCCTTGTTAATAAAAAAATACCAGCCTTTATACAATAGAACATTAAGAAGAAATCGCGAATTAATTAAACTTGAACAATTCATAACTGATGAAGGGTACATAAATATTTGTTTTAATACAGACAACGATTTTTCTATGTATAAAATTGAAAATCTAATTGGCGTTTTTCGTGGTAAACAAGAGCTCAAATATAAATTAGAAGAATTAGTTAAAACTCATGGTTTGTGTCCAAAATTCTTAGGTTTAGAAAAAGCAAAAGGTGCATGCTTTTCTTACCAATTAGGCAAATGCAAAGGAGCGTGCATAAAAAAGATTTCAACAAACGATTATAATAATTTATTTAATGTAGCTTTCGAAAAAATAAAGATTTATAACTGGCCACTAGATTCAGAAATAATAATAAAAGAAACAAACGGCAATTTTCACGAAGAATTAACGTTCAATAAATGGTGTTTAATTAGATCCAATATTCAAGATGTTTTGTTCGAAGAAATTGAAACTACTAAATTCGATTTAGATATTTACAAAATTTTGCACAGACATTTAGTAGATTACGGTGAATTATATTCTGCAGAGTTAGCTTAATATATAAACGTGAACAACCTGAGAATACTAGCTGGTAAGTCTTGAACGATTCAAGATATAGTATAATTCCAAATATGAAACGTGATGCAAATTTACAAAAAAGAATTGAAAAAATTAAAGGAGTTTTCAATATTGAAGAAATTTTAGCAACCCAAATAGACAGCAACTATATTAGAGACTATTATTCATTTTCAAAATGGGCATATAGACTTTTGTATTCAAGAAAAGATTTTATTCATATGGGAATTTCTCGAGATGGTAAATTTAAAGAAGAAGATTTAAAACGGACAATTGACCCTGTTGTAGAACAAATCAATGAGATAAAGGCGAAAAACATTTTTGAATTAGCATGTGGCAGAGGAGCAAATACAGAAGTTGTTTTAGAAAAATTTCCAGAGAAAAACTATGTATTCTTAGATTTTTCTCCAATTCAAATTATAGACTCAATTAAACGTCTTTCAAAATATAAAAATGTAAAAGGATTTTATGCAGATTATCATCAGCTGGAATTAATTGCAGATGAAAGTTTCGATGTTGTATTTATAGTAGATGTCAAGTACCCGATTTTTCATACAGAGATTCTACTAGATTTTGTTTAAATTGAGCAGGACTCATCCTTAGGCTTGTATGAATTCGATAGTTATTGTAATAATTTATGAAACTGTAGATTTC
>Ga0163144_10006844_pt1 | contig 25076 bp, 15 predicted proteins | sample OliLak19BULKMAT1_FD_123175 | JGI IMG/M metagenome (GOLD analysis project Ga0163144, IMG submission 123175) | Freshwater microbial mat bacterial communities from Lake Vanda, McMurdo Dry Valleys, Antarctica - Oligotrophic Lake LV.19.BULKMAT1 | ecosystem: Environmental > Aquatic > Freshwater >... | reverse complement strand
TTGATTGACACCCCGGCTGGCGGCCATGTGCGCCTGGGCACGATTGCGGACATCTGCATCCGGCCGACGCCCAATGTCGTCGATCGCGTAGGGCAGTCGCGCAAGATTGATGTTTCCGCGAACGTGAAGGGACGCGCCCTGGGCGCAGTCGCCAAGGATGTCGAACGCGCCGTGCGCACCGTTCAATTCCCGATGGGATACCACGCCGAGGTCCTTGGTGAAAATGTCGAGCGCCAGGCGGCGCAGCAGCGCCTGCTCATCGCCGGGCTGGTCGCAGTGACGGTGATTTTCTTCCTGCTCTACACGTCGTTCGAGAACTGGCGTCTGGCCTTGCTCACCTTCTCCACCCTGCCGTGGGCGCTGGTGGGCGGACTGCTGGCTGCGTTCTTCAGCAATGGCCACATCCTGTCACTGGGCTCACTCGTCGGACTACTCACCATCCTGGGCATCGCCACTCGCAACGGCATCATGCTCATCAGCCACTTTCAACATCTGGAGAAAGAGGAAGGCGTGCCCTTCGGTCCCGAATTGGTTCTGCGCGGCGCGCGGGAGCGAATTGCGCCGATCCTCATGACCGCGCTGACCACCGGACTGGCGCTCGTGCCCTTGGTCATACGCGGCGATATTCCCGGTCAGGAGATCGAGCATCCCATGGCGATGGTGATTCTCGGCGGCTTGCTCACTTCAACGTTTCTCAACCTGGTGGTGGTCCCTTCGCTCTACCTGCGCTTCGGTAAGCCTGGGCAATCACTTTCCCCCGACCAGGCGACATCAGTGCCACCGGCAACTCTTTCTTGAAACAAAATGACTACTGGAAAACCCATGCGAAGCGGCGATCAAGTGCGCGGGATCATCGGGATGAGTCTGCAATTTCGATTTCTGATCGTGGTCCTGGCCGCCGTGATGATGGTCTTCGGGATCACCCAGCTTCGCTACATGCCGACGGATGTCCTGCCCGAATTCTCACCGCCCTATGTGGAGATCCAGACCGAGGCGCTCGGGTTGTCTGCCGAAGAAGTGGAGCAGTTAATCACCGGACCCCTCGAACAAAACCTGCTCAATGGAGTGGCTTGGCTGGACAAGATTCGATCCGAATCAGTTTCCGGGCTGTCGTCGGTCACGCTGATCTTCGAGCCAGGGACTGACCTCTACCGCGCGCGCCAGATGGTGGCGGAACGTCTTTCACAGGCGGCGGTATTGCTCCCGCGCGTCTCCCGTGGGCCGGTCATGCTCCAGCCCAAATCAGCGACCAGCCGCGTCCTGATCGTCGGGCTTTCCTCGAAGAAACTTTCCGCGATTCAGATGTCGGTCCTCGCGCGCTGGACGATTACTCCGCGCCTGATGGGCGTGCCCGGCGTGGCCAATGTGGCGACTTGGGGCATGCGGGACCGGCAATTGCAGGTGCAGTTGGATCCGGATCGGATGTTCGCCTACAACGTCTCGCTGCTGCAAGTGCTCGAGTCGGTCGGGAACGCGCTGTGGGTTTCGACCTTGAGCTTCGTCGAGGCCTCCACGCCCGGCAACGCCGGCTTCATCGACACCCCTCAACAACGACTGGGGATCCAGCACATCTCCCCCATCGTCTCGCCCGAGAGCCTGGCCCAGGTTTCGGTGCAGGGCACCGGCACGCTCCTGGTCAACGAGGCCGTGGTGGATCTGTCTCCCATCCCCAAGACCGGCGGCGCCGTGCGCCTGATCGATGTCGCGGACGTGGTGGAGAATCACCAGCCCATGATCGGAGACGCGCTGGCGGGTGACGGCGCCAATCTCCTGCTGGTCATCGACAAGTTTCCCGGCAGCGACACCGCAAGTGTAACGCGTGGCGTGGAAGAAGCGCTCGCCTCGCTGCGTCCCGGCCTGGGCGGCATGACGATTGATTCGACCCACTTTCGACCGGCAACTTTCATCGAGATGGCGAAGGGCAATCTGTCCCGCGCCTTGATCATCGCGTGCGTGATCGTCGTGCTGATGCTCTGCCTCTTTTACTTCGACTGGCGCGCAACGATGATCAGCTTCATCACCATCCCGTTGTCTTTGATTGCCGCGGGGCTGGTTCTTTATCTGCGCGGCGCCACCCTGAACGTGATGGTCGTAATCGGACTGGTAATTGCGATGGGCATCCTCGTGGACGACGCCATCGTTCATGTTGAGAACATCAAGCGGCGGCTCCGCCAGCGCGCGAGTCACGGCAAAGGCGAGATGCCCCGGTCATCGGCCAGTGTCATCTTCGAATCATTGATCGAGACGCGCGGCACCCTGCTCTTCGCCACCCCGATCTGCCTGCTCGCGGCGCTGCCGGTTTTTTCCCTGCAAGGCATCGTCGGCACTTTTTTCCAACCACTCGCCATCTCCTACGTGCTCGCCGTGCTGGCATCCACGTTCGTCGCCCTGATCTTCACGCCGGCGCTGTGCGCCATCCTGCTGCCGCGCGTTTCGGAGGCGCCGGATGATCGTTCTGCATCGCCGCTGCTTCAGCGGCTTCAGCCCGGCTATGACCGGCTTCTCACGCGGATCATCTCCCAACCCCGCACCGCCTACTGGACTATCGCCATCCTCGCGGTCATTGGCCTGGGCACGCTGCCCTTGCTGCGTCCCGCGCTGCTTCCGACGTTCAAGGAACGCGACCTGTTGATCCGCCTGAAGGCTGCGCCCGGCACGTCCCATCCGGCCATGGTCCGGCTCGTGAACAGCGTGACCCGTGAATTGCGGGCCACACCGGGGATTCGCAACGTGGCCACGCTCGTGGGCCGCGCCGTGTTTGGAGATCAAGTGGTCGGCATCAATTCCGCCGAAGTTTGTGTCAACATCACCCCGACTGCGGACTACGGCGCGACCCTCAAGGCCATCAGCTCGGCGATGAAGGGCTATCCCGGTCTCGAAAGCGAAGTGCAGACCTATCTGAAAAGGACGGGCCATCAGGTCGCCGGTGACGCCATCGCCCCAATTACCGTGCGCCTCTACGGACACGACTGGACAGTCCTCCGCAGCAAAGCCGAGGAACTTCGGCAGGGCCTTTCCACCATCGCCGGGGTTGCGGACTTGAAGCTCAGTCTCCCCGTCGAGGAGCCAACCTTGGAAGTGGACGTGGACCTCGCCGCCGCGCAACGCCACGGCATCAACCCCGGCAAAGTGCGCCGCGCTGCCTCGACGTTTTTGAACGGCATCCAGGTGGGAAGTCTCTTCCAGGAACAGAAAGTGTTCGACGTGGTGGTCTGGAGCACCCCCGCGAACCGCGGCAGCCTGAAGGATCTGAACAAGTTGCTGATCGACGCGCCATTTAATCAGGTGGCGGTCCGTTTGGAGGATGTGGCCAAAACGCGTCTGGTGCCGCGTCCAAGCCTCATCCAACACGAGGACGTCTCACGCTACCTCGACCTCGCCATCAATGTGAAAGGAAGAGCCGCCTCCTCGGTCATGGACGACATCCAACGCCGCCTGCGCCAGTTCCAGTTCCCACTCGAATATCATGCCGAAGTGTTCGGCGCCTACAAACAGGGACAGGCGACTCGGAACCGACTCCTGGCGTTCGCCGCCGTGGCGCTGTTCGGAATCCTGCTCCTCTTGCAGGCCGCATTTGAGAGCTGGCCCCTGGCCCTGTTCTCCCTCCTCACCCTCCCCTTGACCCTCGTGGGCGGGCTGGCGGCGCTGGCTCTGGTTGGATCGCAAAGCGCCTCGCTCAGTGCCGTCTTTGGATTGGTCACCGTCTTCGGGCTGGCGGCGCGCAGCCAGATCCTGCTCATCCGCCGCCTTCGCCAGATGGAACGGGATCAAGGTGGATCACCCGATCTGGACATGCTCCTGCAAGGAACACGCGAACGCTTCGCGCCGATGTTAATGACGGCACTGACCCTCGGATTGGCGCTTGTGCCCGTGCTGCTCATGGGAGACAAGCCCGGTCTCGAGGCCTTGCGTCCGACGGCCATCGTCATTCTGACCGGGATGTTCACCTGCGCACTGGTGAACATGTTCGTGGTGCCCGCGCTTTATCTGCGTTGGGCCAAGGCGGAACTTTCTGTGAAGCAATAAGCGCCGGCACGCTCCTCGCGGTCATTTCACCTGACGCGACGATGGCAGGAGCCCCCTGCAAAGCAAAGGGGAGCGCGCACCTCATGCACACGCTTCTCTGATTGCTTGCAGCATTGCTGCCGCGACCCGATTACGCCGCCTTCTTGGCGTCGGTGGTGACGTCCACCACATTGCCAGCCGAACGCGAACGTTGGTTGGCCTGCTTGCGGATGTTCGTCAGTTGCTTGCCCAACGCCGACTTGTTGCCGACCGCGCCCCGGAGCAGGTCGATGATGCTGCTGAATTCGGGGTAGCGAAGGGCCACGGCGTCGTAGTGGGTTTGCGTGGCGTTTTTCAGCCCGGTCTTGGCGTCCGCCTGTCCTTGTTCAGTGGCTTGCACCGACGTGCAACAGGTGGTGAGCTTCGTCTTAAGCTCGCCAGGTTTCACACCCTTTTCCGTCAGGGTGGCGCCGTGATTGGTGATGAGTTGGACGAGTGTGCCGTCCGCCCGGGACTCGCGTCCGCTTCGCACCGAACTACTGCTGCACATTGGCCTGTGAACCCGCCCATTCGGGAGGGTTTGAGGATGAGAATCTGCAAGCGCCGGAGGAACTTTAATTCCTGCAAGTGGGCGAGACGCAAGCCGTGTGGAACGCCTCCGGCTACTGCGACTGTAGCCGGAAGAAGGCCGCGTTGTCCGGCACGGTGAACCGGAACTCCAGCTTGCCTGCGCCGTTGATCGTCGTCGTGAAGCCGGGGGTGTTCATGGGGAAGGGATTGAAGCTGCCGGGCAGCAGCGTCGTGCTCTTCTCCAGGCCGATGGTCAGCGTGAAGTCGCCCGTCGTCGGGTTCTTCTGGAGCAGCGACGTGCCCGCGTTCAACGCTACGGCGCGGTCACGGACAGCACGCGATAGAAGCGATTCGGCACGCCGGGCACGGGGGCGGGGGTGTCGCTGCGCCAGAGGGTGTAGGATTTCCCGCTGTCGCTGGGGAAGGAGATGAGGACGTTCGCACCGCTGCGGATGATGGAGGTAATGGCGAAGACCGGGCCGAGGCCGGTGAAATTGTAGGCTGCGCCGGAGTCCTTGGCGCTCTCGTTGGGCATGCTGTTCAAGCCCGTCGTGCTGCTGTCCTCCCAGTAAGCGCCGACGACCACCGTGTCGCCCGAGACGGCCACGGAGATGCCGAAGTTATCACCCGCCTGCGAGGAGTCCAAGACGTCCGGCTTCAAATACGCCTGCAGGGCGATGGGATCGATGGTCAGCGGATAGCGCGCGCCGCGTTCCTCCACCAGGAGCCGCACGCCGCCCTCGGCGGGTGCAAAGTGAGAGGCGAGCACCTTGCCATCGTCATCCAAGACCTTGAGGCCGGTGTAGTCGAGGACGGTCGCGCCCGAGGCGTCCTGGAAGAGCACGCCCTGCGCATCAGCGGAGACGCGCGGACGCAGCGTGCCGCGCACTGCGAGGAGGAAGGTGAGTGGAGTGGCGTCCGGTTCACCATCGTAGCGCAGATTTCCAATCTGCTGTATCGCAGGGCTTCCAGCCTGCGGACCGTGGAAAGACCGGCGCGCTTCGGACTCGTCTTCGCCCTGCCGATTGGAAATCGGCGATACAGCAGATTGGAAATCTGCGCTACGAGCCGGGCCGCTCATTCACGGTGAAGCCATGCTCCAGCCCGCGCGCATCGCTCACCCACCACTCCTGCACCGTGGCATCCCATTGGTAGCTGAGCCGTGCGCCCTCGGCCTTCACCGCCGGCCTGCCGCCGATGGCGCGCTGATTTTCCTCAAAGCCGTAGCTCTTCAACTCCAGCCCCCACTGCCACGCGCCGTCCTTCGGCTCGGCGACAAAGCCGCGCCCGTCGAATTTCGTCGTCCACTGCTGCCCCGGATTGCGCGCCTGCCAGCCGGTGGCCGTGGGCTGAAACGCATGACGCCCCGCCTCGTACGCCGCGCGGATGCTCGACCACTCGGACTTGGCGAGTCCCTCGGGCACTTGGTCGGGCGAGGTGAGATTCTGAGTCTTCCCCGGCGGCGGCGCGGAGCCAGCGGCGCGGGTGGAGGGGACGGCGGCGACGGCCAGCAGGAGGCCGAGCAGGAACGTGAAGTGAGATTGGCGCGGTGTTAAAACCGAAATTGAACTCCACTGTGCCGGCCCAAGGTCCGCAAAGGCCGGAAACGTAACGCATTGATCTCCCGTTCGAGTTTTCCGACAGGAGGGCGTCTTGACCACACTTCCTCGCTATCAGTTCAGGGCGTCTCGACCGAGAGAAAGCCGCGATCAATCATTCCGCGCACCAATTCCAAGAAATCTTCCAGTTTGAATCCCGCAGGCAACTTTTCCTCTTTCATCGCGGCACTGTAAACCTCGTTCACGGCCTTCCCGCCTTCCAATTGCGCGATGAGCGGAACGACCCATCCATCCAGACGCAAGGCGGCATGGAAACCAGCCTCAATCTCAAAGACGAAGTCCACCGGCGTGAGAGAGCCTTCGTGAACCGCATGGCGGATGGTGAAGCGGAGTGCCGGTGACAATCGCGGTCGCGCCGCAGCCAGCCACTCGGGGAAGCCTGGCTGCCGGCAGAAGCGTCGCCATTGCAAGAGGTGCTCGAAGTCCGGGGCGGCTCCGGCAAGGGTAAGGCGGACTCGACACGGCTCCTTCGCCGCAGATTCGTGTCCGCGGCGGATGAAGATTGCGCCATAGACGAACTGGCTCGTGCCCAGGGAGTGCAAACGCTCTTGGAGTTGCCGCGCCCCGGCTTCTGCGATTTGCTGGCCGCGCTTGCGCAAGGAATCAATGACCTCCTCCACGGACAGGATTTTCTCCAGCCCAAAGATGATGTCGAATTCGTCCGCGGCGCTCCCCAGCCACTCGCGGACCCGATGTTCGAGCGCCTGTTCCTTCGTATCCCTTGCCACGCAAAGGATCATGCAGGTGCCACCAGGGCGGAGGTGGGCGGGCAATCCCTTGATGACGCGGCGGGTGATCTCTTCGCCGGTCTCCCCGCCGTCGCGATAGACCATGTCGGTGCGCATGGACGGAACGAAGGGCGGATGCGCGGCAATGAGATCAAATTGCCGGCCTTCCACCGGAGCGTAGAGATCGCCGCAGAGGCTTTGCATGTCCACTCCGTTCAGGCGGGAGTTGAACTCGGCGAAGAGTGCCGAGCGCCGGGTGAGGTCCGCGGTCGCAGCCGTGCGCGCGGTGCGGGCCAGTTGCAGGGCGCCAATGCCGGAGCCGCCGCAAAGGTCGAGCGCGTCGCCCCCGCGTGCCTCGGGCAGGAGTTGGAGGAACCGCAGCGTGCCCGCGTAAATCGCCGGGAAAACAATGTCCTCCGCGGGCACCAGCTCACCGCCTTCGGGATCATCTCGCCGGTCGGTGACGATGACGAACCCGGCGGCGGGGTAAACCCAGACCGGGCAGACGCAGTTGGCAGGGGTCTTCTCCGAAGGGCGAAGCAGGCCGAGGGAATGGAAGGCGGCGAACACCGCATCACCACAGATGGCCCGAGCTTCATCTTCAGCGGACGACAAACCGCGCACGAAGGTTTGCAGGCACCAGCGCAAACTCGGGGCCAGGGATTCCAGCCCCGCATTTGCCCATTGAACGCGCCCCAAGTCGCTCATGTCGCCCAGACTCAACACGCGGCAAAGCGTAGCATCTTGGAAGTCCGCCTGGCGGAAAAACTCCCGGACCACGGTGAATTCCGCCGGGCTGCCGGGGTGAAGGGGGACGGTGGCGGATGACATCGGAGTGAAAGGCGATCCACGTTTACTTGGAGCGTGGGTCAGCGTCCACGGCCGATCCCATGCTCGGTCGCATCTCATCCACTGTGGCGAGTTTCAACTCCTGCATGGATTCCACGAAGTTCATCAGGGCGATTTTTTGCGCCCGCCGGAGCAGGTAGGGCACCGGGCTGGAGGGTTCGACCTGCCGGTAGTAATCGCAAATGGAATCAATGACCCGCACGACATCCTCGCGGGAGCGGACGGCGCCGGTGACGGAGAAGGCCGCCGCGCCCGGCGCCTGCGCCCCGCCATCCACGGCCGAAGGGTCGCCCGCCGCACCAGCCACCAGGTCAGCCCCGGGCACGTTGGCTTTGAGCACTCGCTGCAGCTCCTTCAGCACCGCTTTGATTTCCTCAAAACTGATGGAGTTGCTGCCGCCCAGGGTTTGCCCGAGAAACTGGTCAATCCCGGTGACGGCCTCCAACGCTTCCGAAACCGCGGTAAGATTTCCTTCAACCTCCGCCGGCGGCGCGGCGGCAAAAGCCTTCTTGAGTTGCCCGAAATCCTGGCCGCCCGCCGGCGGGGATGTTCCCTCGCCGCGCAGTTGCGCGGCGGTCACCATCTCCAGGGTGATCGGCGCGGCACCCTTGGGCCGGCAAAGCGGCGTCGCATGCAAATAATCAATGAAGGCGAGCCACTGCTGGATGTCGGGGCGAAGCGTGCCCCGTGGTGAATTGAAAGCGCCGAGGATGTTCAGCCGCTGCGTGGGATCGTTGTTGTCTTCCGCGTCCAGCAGCGGATGAACAGTGGGCCAGTATTGTTCGAGCAGACCGCGAATCAGTAGAAGTCCATCGCGGAAGCCGGTCAGTCCAGCCATTTGCAGGGAACTTGCGCAATGCATCACCGCGACGCGGAGGTGCTTCGACTGGGCCAGATACTCGGTGCTCCGCGCTTTGATCTCGCGCCAATCCGGAGGCTCGGCCGGCTTCTTGAGCGAGCCGACCTCCACCTCGGGCTTGCCCTTGATGAGTCGCCCCAACTCCTCGTACTCGGGCTTTTCCGAAAGGTCCGGCCCGCTGGGCGGGTGGTCGGATGCCGGAAGCAAAAGTTTTTCAATGATGTCGTTCATAGCAATTCTTCTGACAGCAACTTTCCACAAGACCACGCTTGCCCTGATGAAAACGCCTTGACCGTTCAATCCCGCTCTGGAGCGTCCGTGCTGATCACTCCCAATAACGGATGGTTTCTTTCAGTTTGTTGAGAAGTTTCTGGCGGTCATTCTGATTGAGCCATCCGCCTTTCTTGTATTCCTCCTCCAGCGACTCCGCCCGGCGCAGGTAGTCCTTGCTGCGGGGGCCGAGCGCGCCAAGCATGGTCTCCTTGCGAGCGGCGGCGGTGCGAATCTTCGGGTCGGTGGGCTTCAGGACATTGAACCACACCAGCAGTTTTTCAAAGTCCGCGTCGAGCCAGGCCGGGTCGGATTTCCTGGCCTGCTCATCCTCGGTTGCCTTGGCCTGCGCCCACTGCCGCACCGTTACAAAGGGCTTCTTGCGGACCACTTCTGCCGGCAACCGGTTCAGTTCAACCGCCACGGCCTGCCAGGCATTGGCCTGCTTGAGCTTCTCCAACTCATCGAAGGTCTTCTGCTCCTCGCCTGCTTTGCGCAGCAGTTCGGCCAACGGCGGTTTGGCCTGAGAGACGGTTCCTGCCAGCTTGCCGACCGCAGCGTAGTCTCCTGCGAGAAAACCCGCCTGCGCGCCGGCGAGGATCTTCTGCTCATCGCCGATGCTTCGGGCCATCGCCTCGAAAGCGGCATGGCCCGGATACTTGCGGCAAAGCTCCAGCGCCTTGACGTAATCACCCTGCTCGAAAAAACTCTTTGCGGTCTGGGCGTCCTTTTGTTCCCCGCCAATCCGGGCCAACTCGGTCGTGGCCCACTGTTGAATCTCGACGAAGGGCGGCTTCCGCAGACCGGCCCGGACCATAAAGTCCCTCGCCTCCTGCGGCTTTCCCGCCTGCCGGAGTTGCTGCGCCTGCTTCAGTTGAATCTCCTCCGCTCCGCCCTCCTAAAGTAATTTTTGAAACGGCGCCTTCGCCTTCAGGCTCTGCACCTGCTCCCGCTGGAGAAAAGCGTAATTGCCTTCCGCAAATTCCCCCGCCGCCTGATCCAGAACCTTCTTCTCAGCAGCCGCCTTCGACACCAGCTCCTTGAACTTGTCATTCTCCGGCAGGCGGCTGGCCAGCATTGTCGCGTGGTTGCCCGCCAGCAAATAGTCCGTCATCTGCTGCAAAAGATTGGTCTCGGCCACGGCCTTGGCCAGCACGGGCTGAAAGCGTGCAACGCCCGGCCACTTCCGGCAAAGCTCCAGCACTCGCTGGTAATTGCCCTGCGCCAGTGAAATCTGCGCCAGATCGGCATCGTTCTCCTGCGCGCGAGCCTGCGCCTTTTCGTCTTCGGCGCGATTTTGCGCGGCCACCTGGACTGCCTCATTCCCGGCCTTGACGGCGACCGGCGCCTTCGCTGCGGCGGCTTCCGCGACCTTGCTGGCCTGGGCCGCGGCAGCCCTGAGAAGTAACTCCTGCTGCTCCCGTTCCGCTTTCTCCACGGCGGCCTTCTTCTCCTCCACCAATCGCCGTTGAGCGGCTTCCTCTTTCAAACGCACCGCCTCGCGGGCGCTGTCGGCGGCGTTCGTTCTCACCCGGTCCTGCGCCAGCACTGTCGCGCCAGTCGCGGGGGAATTGCTCCGGATCGCCAACGGCCCCGCCGCCGGAGGCGAACCTCGATTGCGGCTGACCGCCCACAATCCCAACACCACCACACCGATGAGCAACAGCCCCCCGAGAAAAAGGAGCGGACTCTTCTTTCCTCCCGCCGGCGCTGCCCCGGGAAGCGTCGGCGGGGCGGAGGCGTTCACACCCGCTGCGGATCGATGGCCACCAGCGCCGGCAGAGTCCACGCGCAGAAACCCTGCCTCAATCTCCTGGAGGCGTGGTTTCAATTCGGGACTTAATTCATACGGAACATGCGAGACGAGCGCCAGAGCCTGAGTCGAGGCTTGCAGGCAGAACAAGTCATCGCCGGCCGGCTCGCCAAGGATCGCGTCCATCCATCCCATCCCGCCGCGGGAGATCAGCAGCAACGGCGTCGATGCGGGCAGCGCGCAGCGCAGGAACTCCGCCCACAGCAGCAGCGCGTGCAGCGGGGAATCCGCCGCCAGTGGGAGGCGAAGATGCCGGGAGGGAAAGCCGGCGCCCGCCGAGTTCCTGCGCTCACCCGGCTGTCCGGTCGCGCCGATTTCGTGCAACGCGCGCAGCAGGCCGATTCGCTCCGGGCCAAGGTCGGCATGCTCAAGAAACTGCCTCCGCACCTCGACCGACAGCGGGGGCGGCATCAAGACCAGTTCCTTGTCCCCGCTAAACGAACGCAGGACATCCTGCGCGGCGCGGCACTCGGCGGTCACCTGTTCCGCGGAGGTCGCCGCCACGCACGCCGCGCGCAGGCGCTCCAACTCCGGCATCACCTTCGCCAGCGCATAATCGGGAGTGATGCCTTCGCCATCCACGCACAGCACCATCGGGTAGAGCCGGCCCTTGCCATCCGACGACGACCACAACCGGCCGACGATTACGTGGCCCGCCCGGATCCAGAGAAACGAATGGTCGAAGCCTTCGAGCCGTTTTTCCGCCGGCAGATTCTGCCATCCGCCGGAATCGATCTGCCTGCGAATGCCCGCCTCGTGCAGCGCCTCCTTCGCGTCAGCGAGCGCTTCGGTATCCACGCCGATGCCGGTATCCACGCCCTTGCCCAGGTAATCATCCCACCCCGGATGCTTGCCGAATGCGGCCAGGGTCAAGACCGGCTGACGCGCCTCAGCCACCGGCTTGCCACCCGGATTCAACAGGCGTTGGAAGAATCGCTTCATCGTGAGTCAGTAGCGTGGAACGGGTTTACTGCGGCCAATCGTCCCTCCTCGGCAGTGGAAGGGTAAGATGGATGCTGAACGCGTCCAGAGTCTGGTCAGCCCCGTTCACTTTCACGCGCAGCTTGAGCTTCCATTCGGTGCCCTTGCCCTCCACCTGTTCGGCGTTGTGCTCTTTGATCAATCGGAGCAACGCCCAGTCGCTCATCTCAAAACTGGCCGTCTTCGTTTTCCGATCCACGTCCGAAAAGAAATCCAGCCTCACGCCGGAATTGATGGGCAGCTTAACCAGTTCGTGAACAACGTCCCGGGAAAGTCCGGAGAGGTTCTTGTCGATCTTTTCCTTCTCCGCCCCGCTCAAATAGACTTTCGCATAGCGGAGTTCACCGTAATAAGGATTCGATTCACTTGATGCCGGCTTGGGTTGGGTAAAAAAGATGGAGACCTCGCTCATTCCTTTCTCAGAGAGCAAGGCTCCGACCAAACGCGTCCAGGTATTGGTCCGCAATGGATTCAGGAATTCATCGCTGCCCGGGATCGCCGTCCAAGCGGAAGCCGCCAGATTGGTGCTTAATTCAGAAAGCAATCGTTTGACTCTCTTCAAGCCGGCCTCATCCAGCGCCTCCGAGGAATCGAGCACGACGGGAAACTTCAGCTGCGCCTTGATCTCTTGTGAGGCACACGCGGCGTAATTTGCAGCCGCCTGCTTCTGCGCCGCACTCAGCTCGGTTCTCACCACTTCCAGCTTGGTCTTTTGATCCCCGAGGTTACCGGACTCGTCCAAATCTTTGCTCACTCTGTCAAAAAGCAGTTTAGCCTTGCCCACGTCGGCGAAGTCACACACGTCGTCGGCGGTTTTTCGCAGTGTCCGAGTCGCCAACTCGACGTATTTAGCCAAGTAACTGCTCTTGAGTTGCCGTTTCGCGTCGCCCGCGATTTGTTCACACACTTCACGAACCTGTTTGGCCAAGGGCCCGGAATAATCCGACAGCTTTTTCTCAAAGTCCGCGGCGTTGTTCGTCAGGCGCTGAAACTTGGTCCACCCATCCCCAAGGCTGCTGTCATCAGGCTCGGCTTTTTCCGTGGCCAGCCTGCATGCCTTGAGGTAAAGCGACGAACGCAATTCGAACGCGGGGGTCGGATCGTCCGAGGCGACTGCTAGGTAGTTAGAGTTGAGGCCTGCGAAGACTGGGCTGCGGGCTTGGCGGGCTTCAGTTATAGTTTCAGCCTGCTCCCGGTTGAATTCGGACAACTGCTTGCGGATCTCCGCTACGAGTCCCGTGCTTTCCGTCTTCATCGCATCGGACAACTCCGCGGTGATGTTGCTAAATGAGAGCGCCGAGAGTCGCACCGCGGCATCCGCCAACTGCTGGTAGGCTTCGGAGAGATTGGTCAGCGGTTTTGGAATGTCGGCAGCCGCCCCCAAGGCGCGCAAGCGTGCCTGAGCTTTGTCCGACGCCGGGACAAGGAGATCAACCAGTGTGCGGCATCGATCCCCTGTGTTGGTGTTGTTGAGCCATTCCTTCTCCAGCAACCGGTAAGCCTCCAAGTCATCCACAAGCTCATTCACGCCTGGCAACTCCACCTTCTCGATGCGGACTTTATTGAGTTGATTTGCCCGCCGTACGCCAGCGAGTCCCTCCTTGATCGCCAGGTTGTTCGAGAGACTGTCGGCCCCACGCAAAAAATCCGGTGGCCAGGTGCCATCGCCGCTGCCTTCCTTGGAGTAGGTCCAGGCCAGAGTCCCCACCAAATTGGTGTCCACCGGCGAGGTGTCGGAGTCGATAAGATAGCTGACCAAGGATTTCAAATATTTGGCTGCGCTGTTGGTGTCATTAAGATTTCCAGAGTTGATGGAGAACTTGTCGGTTTGAAACCGGATGAGCGCGAACAACGCCTCCCGATGCCGTTGCACCGCCTTCGAATCGGTGGGATCGAGTTTCCCCGCCTGCATCTTGTTTCTCGTTTGCACGAGCAGCGGTTTGAGCACCCCATGCTCCAGCAGGATTCTTTGGGCCATCTTCCGGTCTTTGTCTGTGACCTGGCTGAGGCGAATCCAGGAGAGAGGCTTGAAAATCCAACTCATCGCCAGGGGCCGGGAAACCAGTTCCTTCAGCCGTTGGTGATATTGAACGACCGACAGTTTTTCGTCGCCGACCTTGATCTCGAGATCGGTCCCGGCGTAAACGATGACTCCCTCGCCTTCGATCCGGACGATGGGCGGCGACCATACTCCATGATTCCAATTGCTGGCTCCGGGCCGCCATGCCTCCGCTTCCTTCTGCACGGTATCCTTGAGATTCGCACGACCAAATACCGCCAGCACGATGAGCAGCAGCAACGCCGCGCCGGCCGTGCCGAAAATGGCGAACTGCCGCTTGCGCAGCAGTTGGACCGTGTTCGTGGCCCGCGTGACCAAGCCGCTCTCGCGGAAAACCTTGTCCACAAAAAGGTCGCGCAGGAAGAACGCGCGGTTCTTGTCCCAGGATCGATCCTCAGGCAATTGATCCACGGAAAGCCCGGTGGCCGTGGCAATCGCCTCGTCGAGCGCCTTGCCCTCGCGCATGGAGGACGTGAAATAAACACCGCGCAGGAACACCGGCTTGGAGGACCATTCTCCCGCGACGAACACCGTTTCCAGATAGCGCCGGAGCCTCGGCACCAGGCGCATGACGCTTTCCGGCAAGGCAAACAGCGCGTCCAACTCGTCGAGCCGGCGCTGGCTGGCCCGCCCTTGGGCGGATGCGGCAAGGAATGCCGTGTCGCCGCCCAACCGCCCCATGGAAGAGGAGGAACTGTCGCGCAGCAGCAGCGCCAGCCGGCGGCGGCGCAATCGGTCGGCCACACTCTTGAGATGCGTCTCGATCAGGTCCGGCCGGAAATGAGAATCCAGCGGCTCAGGGTTGGACCAGCCGAACATCTGGTGCTGCAAGAGCGGGTCATCGATGTTGTCGAAGAACTCGCGGAAGCCCGTCAGGAGGTCTGCCTTGGTGATGAGGAGATAGACGGGAAACCGCACGTCCAGCGTGCGCTGGATCAGATCCAATTGCTGCGCCAGCTTGCTGGCCTTCTCCGCAATTTTGTCGGCTGAATCCTTGATCAGACTCTCAATGGAGAGCACTAGGAAGAGGCCGTTGATCGGGCACTGAGGGCGGGATTTCTTGAGCAGGCGCAGGAATTCCTTCCACTCCGGGGAATCGCCCGCACCCGTGTCCCGGAAAATCATTGAGCCAGCGGTATCGAGAATGATGGCGCGATTGGTGAACCACCAATCCATGTTCACCGTGCCGCCGGTGCCCTGGAGTTCATCCTGAAGACCGGGAGGAAACTCGATGCCCGAATGACGGATGGCCTCGGTTTTTCCGGAGCCGGACTCACCGATGATCACATGCCATGGAAGCTTGTAGATGTCCTTGCCCCGGTTCTTGAACTCCTGCATGCCGGTTTGAAACTTCTGCCGCAGCTTGTCCAGCGCGGCCCGCTGGTTGGGGTCGCTGATGGATTTGGGCGCCGCAGCGGTCTGAGCCTCGACCGCGGATGAAAACATCCGGCTCTGCCGGCGGGCGCGGACTCGCCGCCAGAGAAAATACCCGCCAATAAGCACGAGAAAGAGCACGAGGATGGCAAGGGCCACCCACAGCCGGAGATTGCCCGGGACAGTGATCACGGCCGCGACGGCACCGAGACCGACTGCGCCCAATCCCGCTTTCACCATCCCGCCAACTCTTGAATCTTCTTCCATATTTGCTGAAATTATTTGCAGCCGACGCCGGACAGGCCGGGTTTCATTTCCGGGGTGTTTCCGCCGACTCACCTTCCTTGACAATCTTATCCACCGACTCGCTTAAGTCTCCGACGGCGTTGGCATAGAGCGCGTAGTAAACGATCATCACGCTCAGGCTCAGGAACGAGAAGATCACCGTCACCAGGATGATCTTGTTGCTGGGCGGCTCGGTCAGTACGCGCGTGTCAGTGAACTTGTAAGCTTCCTCGCTGATTTTCGTCCGGGGATCGGAGTCAATCCACTGCCGGATGCGCGGGAAGATCTGCTCCATGTAGCGGCGGATTTGGTCGGGCTGCCCCTGATACATGCCCATGAAGCCCAGTCCAAGGCACACGTAATAGACGGCCAGCCTTTCGACCGCGGCTTCGCTCGTGTCTTTCAGATCCTGGTCGAGGAAATCAAAAAAACGCTCATCACCCGCCAGCTCATTGCGTTCCTTGGCCAGCCGGTTGTCCGCCCATTGCGAGGCCATTTTCAATCGGCTGGTGCTGATGAGATTGTCCACGAAGAAAATGACGGCCAGTTCGAGCTGTTTCACCTGGTTGAGCAGGCGGATGTCCGCCGAAGCCGTGCGCTCGACTTCGTTGAGGATCTCCTTGATCTCAGAGCGGACGCGCACGTATTCGGGATGGCTCTGCGTCTTGGCCGCGCGATTCAGGCGGCAGACGTACTGGAACAGGTTTTCGTAAATCTCGAGTAGCTTCATCAGGCAGTCCCGGTAGGCAGGGTCATGAACAGGGTTACCGTCGCGTCGGAGAGATCAAATTCCACGTTGTTCCAAACCAGCGAGACTGCCTTGTCCGTTTTGATTTGCTCCCAGCGGCGCTGGTTGGAGGTGGGAATGATGCGGAAGAAATGAAGGTCGCTCTGGCCGGGCAACTCCAGCGGAGGATAATTCTCCTCCTTGAGTTCCACGCCGAAAATGGCGACTTGCTCCATGCTTTTGGGCATGAACTTGAACTTGTTGGAATCGCCCAGATAGAGCGCGAGCTTGGTTCGATCCGCCTTGGTTTTGATGCCGAGGTAGTAGCCGGTTGGCTTTTCGAAATGCTGCGGCTCCAGCGTGGCCCGCAGCAGTCCGGGATTGCCCGAGAAAACCGCCCGGAGGGGTTCCGTGGCGCGGGAGACACGGATCTCCGCCCGGATTTTCCGGTCCAGTTCCCGGAAGTTGCGCAACGGATCGAGGTGGTTGTACGCCTCGCACTCGAAGACGCCCTTGTCCGGATTCAAGGCCAGCAGTTCTCCAAGCAATTCCCGCAGCTCCAGATACATGGCGAACGGAGCGATGGTACCCTCCTCGACGACCGAGGGCAGGCGGCCGCAGAAACGGTTGAGCGTCGTCAGGCGCATGGTGAGATCCCACTTTACTTCCAGCCCCAGCCCGCCGGTCGTCACTTTGACGCGCAGTTGCTCGCGGCTCGCGTTGAGCTGCGCCGTCAGATCGCGCATGATGTCATGGAGCACCGGCGAGGAACGCAGCAGGAGGGATGGCGGCACAAATTCAGGGTCTTGACGCGGCTTGCCCAAATCCTCGCCCGAAGCGCGGATGACCCGCAACAAAGGCAGGAACTCCATGTCGGAAAGGTCGTCCGCCTTGAAGGCCAGGCGGGCGTTGGTCTTGCGAATGAAAACTGACTGCGGGTTTTCGCCGGTGTTCTCATCGGCCACTTGGTGCGCCTCCTCCGGGATGAAGATCAGTTTGTTCCGGGGATCGGCCTGCTCGCCGGGTCGGAACGCGTTGGCGCGATCTTTCACCCAAAGTGGGACCGCCAGGAGGATGTCCAGCGGCCCGGTGTTCCGCGCCAGTTCCGCCTTGATGTCGAGCGCGGGCACATTTGCGTGCTCTGGAAAATGAATCTCCTGGCCGCTGGGCATGACTACGCGAAGGCGGTCGAAGCGGATTCGCCCATCGGCCAGATCGTCCTGGGAAACCCTGCTCTCCACGACTCCGAAGCAATATGGGGTCATGAGCGCCCGCGCGTTCCTAACGTCCAGTTGGAACCGCCGCTGCATCATCTGAAGATGGTGCGGCTGTAGAAACAAGCCTTCGTGCCAATGGACGTGCATAGGATGTTTTACCGGCCGCCAGAACCGCTCCTCTCAATGGATTTCTGGACGACCGCCGCCAGACAATCCCTGATCTTACGATCGACCAGATCCGCCGTGGCGACATCCCGCGAAAGATCGCAGTATCGATCCCAGCACCTTTCCTTGATGCTCGGCCCCATAAACCGACCGCCACCCTCCGCGATCACGACATCCTGAATCGCCACCGGGGCAAATCGCTCCACGTATTGCTTGCCGAACTCCCGGCCGCCGATCCGCAGCGCATCCAGCAGCGCGTCCAGCAGCGCCCGCATCATCCGCATCTGCCCCACGAGCGTGTCGCTCTCGCCCGTCAGGAAACGGGCAACCGATGTGCGAACATCTTCCGAACGCTTGAGCAACGGGCTTCGCGGCGAGACTGCTCCGAGCGACTGGAGCGCCGCCACGTCCGCCCTGGTCAATACCTCAAGCAACAACACCGCGAGTTGCACCATCCTCCCCATTCGCGGCTGCTGGCCTTCCGGCAACCCGAGGGCCCGGCAGGACTCCTCGGAAACTTCGACCACCAATTCGTTCCGAAGGGCACGGACAAAATCCGCATCAAACAAACGACGCGCGAGATCCCTTCGCTTATCCTCGGATAATTGAGAAACGGCGGACAACAATCGCTCCAGAATCTGATCTGCCGTCTCAACTGGAGGAGCAGACACCGCCGCCGGCGTGGGCGCGGTCGCGGCTGCCAGAGTGCCGGCGGAATTTCCAGCCACGGGAAACCGATCCAGCAAAGCTTCGACAAGACGTGTTCGATTGGCCGGAGAAACTGCTCCAAGACTTCGCTCGACTTCCTCCTGCAATAACCCGCAACGCTGCGTCGATTCGGTCTGGGCCGTATCCGCTTGGATGAGCCGAAGCCGGCCGGCCACGTCGTTGACCCAACCGCTCTCGTGCTCGGTCAAGGCTGTCTTAAATTGGCTCATGAACAATTCCGCTTCCATCCCCCGCACCCGCCTTAGCGAAACCGGCTGACACGCTATTTGCCGCTCCGAGCCCGATCAGGCGCTGCCCAAACTGAGTGAACTGGCGTGGAGACTGGCAAAGGCATTTGGGATGGGCAAGGAGGATTTCCGCCGCGTGACAAACGCTCATCGAAGCCTCGCGCAGGCCAGCCCGTTTGCTCATGAGATCAGAAGTGTGTCCGCCGCAACCAGCGTGAATCCTGCCGCGCGGGCGTCCCTCAAGGCTTGCGCAGCCGGAAGATGGCGCTGGCAGGCGCGGCCGGGGAGTTGGTCCAGAAATTCATGACTCCGGCCTTGCCCCGGGCCATCGGCACCCATGCCGCCGATTTCAAATTTGTGGCACAGATGAGTTCAAGCTCCCCGCTCCATTGGAGGACGACGTTTGTTTTGACCAAGCTGATCGACAAGGCGCAACTGACCAAGGTCAGGTTTGCGCTGAGGTTAGTGCTGCCGCAGGCCCCCATGACCATCACCGTGTAGTTGGTAAAATCGGCGGCTGTCACGCTGTTAATGGTCAGGCTTGTCGTGTTCACTCCGACATAATGGCTGCTCTCGATCAGGTTCGTTCCGTGAGCCTGCCATTGGTATGTAAGTCCCGTACCGGCGGCGCCGACCGTGAAGGCAGCGTTGTCGCCGAGGCAGGCGGGCCGATTGGTGGGCGCACTCGTGATGCTCACGTTCGTGCTCACCGTCAGCGTGGCGCTTCTGGTGCATACTCCTTCAATTACAACGCTATACGTCACCGCATCCCCGGCATCAACATTGGTGACCGTCAGCGTGCTCGTCTCGGTGCCTGAATACTTGCCGTCGTCCTCCAAGTCGACGCCGTTGGTACTCCACCTGTACCTGTACATTCCGATGGGCATCATGTCGAGATAGGCCGCATCGACAACGAAAACCGCAGTTCCGCCTAGACAAACTGTCACGTTGGTTGGCGGAGTCATGATGATCACGTTGTTGCTCACCGTCAGTGTGGCAATGGCACCGTTGCTGGTGCAGGTGCCGACCACAGCCACCGTGTAGTTGGTGGCATCGTCGGCCAGCACGCTGTTGATCGTCAGGTTTGTCGTGTTAACCCCGGCGTAATGGCTGCTCTCGATTAGGTTCGTTCCGCGGGCCTGCCATTGGTAGGTGAGTCCCGTGCCAGCAGCAGTGACCGTGAACACCGCGTTGTTGCCCAGGCAGACGTTCGTGTCGGCAGGACCGGCCGTGATGCTCACGTCTTGATTCACCGTCAGCGCGGCGCTGGCGTTGCTGCTGGTGCAGGCGCCGGCAACCATCACCGTGTAGGTGACGGCATCGGCGGCCTGCACGTTGCTGACCGTCAGCGTCGGCGTGGTCGCCCCGGCGTAATGACTGCCATTGGCCAGGTTCATCCCGTTCGTCTTCCATTGGTAGGTAAGGCCCGTGCCGGCGGCACTGACCGTGAACATCGCATTGTTGCCCGGACAGACGGTCGTGTTGGCAGGCCCGGTCGTGATGCCCACATTGGTGCTCACCGTCAGCGCGGCGCTGAGGTTGCTGCTGCCGCATATCCCGACGATCATCACCGTGTAGTCGAGGGCATCGGCGGCGGTCACGTTGCTGATCGTCAGCGTCGCATTAGTCACCCCGGCGTATTGGCCGCCCGCGGACAGATTCACTCCGTTGGTCATCCATTGGTAGGTGAGTCCCGTGCCGGTGGCGGAAACGCTGAAGCTGGCAAGGTCCCCGGGACATTTGGTCAGGTTGGTCGGTCCGCCGGAGACCACTAGGTTTGGATTGACCGTCACCTCCACACGTCCCGTGATGTCGTTGGAGTTGCCGGCGCAAGTGTTCTCGTTGGACACCGAGAGCACGAAATAGACATTAGTGTAGGCCGCGTTGGCGAGAGTGTTCGTCGGAATCACAACGAACGTGTTGTCGAAGAATGGTCCCGGCATGGCGTTGGTGACCACCTGCGTCACCGGCAGGCCGTTGGAAGACCAGACCACCGTCCACGGGCCAAGGCCGTTCAATACGTTCGTCAGCGTGTAGGGAGTGCCGACGTTGCAGTTGGTCTCGTCAAACGAAAGCAGCGTCGCGGTGGGGCGCGGGTTGACCGTCACCTCTACCCTTCCTGAGATGTCGGTGGTGGTGGCCATGCAGTTCGTGTCGGTCACGCTGGTGATGTAGTAAACATTGTTGCTCGGCATGTTGGGTTCCGTGTTCGTGGGAACGACCATGCGGGTCAGGAAGACGGGACCGGCACCCGTTTGGGAATTCGTCGCCTGCCACTCTCCGTCGTTCCACTGCACCACCCACGGCCCGATGCCGGTCAGGGTGTTGGTCAGGGTGTAGGGAGTGCCGATGTTGCAGACCGTGTTCGTAAACGAAAGCAGCCTCGCGGTCGGGCGCGGGTTGATGAGGATGCTGTTGGTGCCAACGATGTCCCCCAACCTGCTGCTGGAACAGAAATTCGCATCCATCACGTTCGTCACGTAGTAAACATTGTTGCTGGGTATGTTCGGGTCGGTGCTTGCAGGAATAACCGTGCGGAGCAAGTTGGTTGGGCCGGAACCAACGTGAGAATTGGTCTGCTCAAACCCGTCGCTCCATTTCACTGTCCAAGGCCCGATGCCGGTCAGGATGTTGGTGAAGGTGTAGGAGGCGCCGATGTTGCAGTTGGTCGCGTTAAAGGGAACCAAGGTGGCCGTTGCGGTGGCCCGCGGATTGACCATCACCTCCACTCGTCCTGAGATGTCGTCGGTGGTGGCCATGCAGTTCGTGTCGGTCACGCTGGTGATGTAGTAAACATTGTTGGTCGGCATATTCGGTTCCGTGTTCGTGGGAACGACAGTGCGGGTCAGGAAGGCGGGGCCGGCACCCGTTTGGGAATTCGTCTGCCACTCTCCATCGTTCCACTGCACCACCCACGGCCCGATGCCGGTCAGGGTGTTGGTCAGGGTGTAAGGAGTGCCTTCATTGCAGACCGTTTTCGTAAACGAAACCAGCGTCGCGGTGGGGCGGGGGTTGACGGTCAATTGAACAGGCGTGCGGTTCGTGCTGACAAACCCGGTTCGCAAATCGCGGGCTTCTGCGTAATAAAAATAATTGGAAAACGCATTTTTATTAAGCGACACGGGCTGGGTGTGGGAGAAGTTGGTCGAATTGGTGGTAATCTGCGTTCCTCCGCTCGCGCTCGTATACCAGTCGATGGCAATCGTGCCGGGAGGGTGATCGAGGTCATTGGTGTTAATCTCGACAGGCACCTCGAAGATGCTTGGTCCTTCGCAGATGACCGGATTCGTGAAGTTGTTGGGGGCCGGTGGCGGCGTGCCGCCGAGCAGGATGATGCCTCCCTTGCCCACGACCATGGCGATTCCCTTCATGATGCCGTTGGTGGCAAAGGCGATGCCCTTTAGTTCGGTGTTCGTAGTGCTGGCCAGGAAGTTGTTGACTAGGATTCCAGAGTTGATTGCGATGTGAGCGATCTGCCCGGTCGTTCCCACTACGATGAACTTGTTCCCGGCATGGGCCACCGCATTATTGGTAGTCTTCTGGCCCGTGCTGTTAGCGGTGGTCCAATTGGCTCCACCGTTGGTTGAGTACCAGATGGCACCCTTGGTGCCGACGGCCACCATCTGCTGTGCTCCATCCGTGGCGATGCCAAGCAAGTCGGCCTCCGTGGACTTGAACTTTCTTTTGTCGGAAGTAGTAAGCCAGTTTGTCCCGCCGTTAGACGATATCCGGATGACCCCGCGGAGGCCACACACCACAAAGCCATTTGAAAAGGACGCCATTGCGCGGTGCGACTCCAGAAATGAAACTATGTCGCTTTTGCTTCCGATGCTGGCACGATTCCAATCCAACCGTGATGCGTCCGCCCAACTCAGACCCACAAAAGAAGATCCTGCGGCGAATCGTTGAAGACGCTGGTTGAAAGCCAACGCCCCCACCGTTGCTGAGGTCGTCTTAAACACCCGATTCGTTTGCCGGACCCAGGCGGCACCGTCGTTTATCGTCACAAAGACCGACGCCTTGGCCCCGCCTGCCACAAATTGATTGGCCCCGTACGCCAGCGACTTCAACGAGATCAAGGAACCGGTGGCAACCTTGTTGGAAACCCAGACTACGGCGGTGGCGTTGGAGATGAATCTCGCGCTCAGCGCCGTCGAACCCTCTCCAACCGCAATGAAGGCGTCAGCGCCGTTGTAGGCCACCGCATTAAGCGCCGTGCTGCCGACCTTCACGCCGACGTTGGTGAACATCAGTTGGGCGCGGCCCGGCAGCGCCAACCCGACGAGGAACAGAGCGTAAACAATCCAGTTTCGATTCATATTTGACTCCTATTACTTTGCCTAGAACGAGTAGCTCAGCCCCAGCTTCACATACGGGCCCCACAAAAGTTCACTGAAGCTTCCGCCACCACCGCCAGTGTCCGCATCGGGATAATTGATCTGAGTGAACTTGGCCTGAAACCCCGCGTCCACAAAGAGCCGGAAAGACTCTGAGCGCCCCAGCCAGTACTCCCCGCGCAGCGTCCCGCGCCCAAGTCCGCCGTAGAGGAAATTGTCGATCTTGGTGCTCTTGTTATCGGGGAACGATTGCGGGAGTGATTCCGTGATATCCTGCGAGCGCACGCCCGCAAACGCTTCGCCCTCGCCCTGCAGACTCAAACGAAATGCTCCGAGCGTCAGCATCTTGTAGCGCACCCCAAATCCCAAGTTGCCCAACAGATCGGTTGAATCCACATCTTCCCGATAGAACCCAAGCAACGGAAACGTCGTCGTGTCCGTCATCTCCGTATCGACATAGGTGAAGCCTGCCCGCAGATAAGTGGAGAACCTTCCCTTTTTCCACTTTCTGGGCGCATAACGAACATAGAGTTGGTACGTGGTGTCCTTAATCTCGAAATCCGACGCCGGCTTGGACTCGAGGCCCAGATCCACATTCACCTTGCCACTGGACTTGCCCTGGGCGTACTGGAGATCCACGTACCACGTCTGCCCGTAGGAATACGAGAGCGTCGCCCCAAGATAATCAGAGCTACGCTTTGGACTCGCGACGCTCGCATTGGCGTTGACGAAACCTTCTGCCTTTAGTAGGCTCGCCAGTGAAAAACCCAGCGGCAAGGTCACGTCGCCCTGCCCGAGAAAGTAGTCCCCCGAAAACAGGATCTGATGCGTCATTCCGCGCACTTCCTTCAGCGACGGCAGGGTGGCGCTCATCTTCTTCAGTTCTGCCTCCTCCTTCTTCTCCATCTCCGGCTGCTTCTCCGTCGCCGCCAGCGGCTTTACCGCGTCCTCAGGAGTGAACACCATCGAGGGCGGCGCCGAAAGCCGGTAAGGCACCAGGGCCTTGCCCGGCGGCGCATGGACGAAGACCGCCAACCCCTCGATGAGCACACACCGGGAGGCCGCGTTCAACGACCCTTTGCCACCGCGAATGCCCGCCACGCCCGCAGGTACCTTGATCTCAAAACGCGATGCCTCCGACAGGCGGTTCACATCAAATAACAGATTTCCCTCGGCCAGCGTCGCCTGAATGTCCACCGTGGCATTGGAATCCGAGCCGGAGACAGAAATCCGATCCAGCACCAGCGTCGAATTCTCATTCAACTTCAGCACGCCCGCGCTGCCCCCGACCAGAATCATCGCCGTCGAGCCGGCGCCAGTTCTCAGAGTTGTGCCCGGCTCGATCCTCGTCCTGCTGCCTAGCGGCTGCGGCGCCGCGCCCGACAGGGAATAGGAGGCATTGCCCGTGACCTCCTCCACCTCGGCTCGGCCGACAAAGACCTGCGCGGAAAGCGGGCTGGTGCAGCCGAGGAACACCAGCAACACCAGCACCCCGGCGCGGCGTTGAAGGATCTCGCTGACGTTCAGCGCGGGAAGGGGCAACACGAAACTCCGCCTCGTCAGTGCAAGGCACCAACTCGATGACCATCGACGTGACACCCCACCCATCTCCCGCCCGGGAAACCCCAAACTCTGTGACAGGCGACGACTGATACTCCTTGTTGCAGTCTTCATAAACTGATTTTCTGATACCGTGGCAATCTGCTCGGCTACGTATTTACACGGTCATCAAATCAGTGTCCACACATTTCTCAAAATTCACAAAAACAAGGACTCATCTTTTTACTGTTGTTCCCCTCGCCCCGGCCCCACGGCTGTTGAACCCGAACTCCGAAGTGGGCACGAGTTGTCTCGCGCAAAGCCGCAGAGGCGCAAAGAACTCCACTGCAAGCACAGCGGGAAGTTTTTTTGGCTGCACCGCTCACTGCTTCCTCTTCTGGCTTTGCGTCTTGGCGACTTTGCGCGAGGTGTGCTTCGGAGATCGGGTTGAACGAAGGATGTTCTTCGACTCGTTTTCGTAATCGAAACCGGCCCGGAAAGATTACGATCACGATTAGGAGGAGAATGAGAAACGACCACCGAGGCGTGCATCCGTTCCCCCCTCTCCCCGAAAACTGAAGTTGGCCGCAAAAGAACACAGAGAACGCAAAGAGAAAGAAGGGCTTTACGAATGGTCCTCGTGGACGATTTCTCGCGCTGTTCTTTCCGCCTCCGTGGCGCTTTTTGTGTTCTTTGCGTTCTGTGTGGCTAATGCCATTTCGG
>Ga0163144_10006842_pt1 | contig 25078 bp, 26 predicted proteins | sample OliLak19BULKMAT1_FD_123175 | JGI IMG/M metagenome (GOLD analysis project Ga0163144, IMG submission 123175) | Freshwater microbial mat bacterial communities from Lake Vanda, McMurdo Dry Valleys, Antarctica - Oligotrophic Lake LV.19.BULKMAT1 | ecosystem: Environmental > Aquatic > Freshwater >... | reverse complement strand
TTCAAACAGAAATTATTGAGCCTTATTACTCCGAATTAAAAATTCAATGCTTCATATGTGAGAAAGTATTGAATGCAAATATGTTTGGATGTGAAGGCGTTTGCCCCGATTGTTCGAATTAATCGTCATACTCTCCAAATCCACCAGCTAATTCAGGAATAATTTCATCCTTCAATAAAACAAGATTTGGAATCATATCAGTGAACCAACTATATTCAGTTTCATATTTTGAATAATAAATCTTGAAGATATTCTGGTGTAAAATAAGGTTTTCTTTGGCTTTGAAAAATCGCGATACGATTTTGTAAACCAATTTAGGTTTGTAAACACCAATAAGTGCCAAATCCAAACAGCTTAACCCTTCGCTGTCCAATTGATTCGGGTTTCCTTTCCAAGCTAAACAGATCTCAATTCCTTTCAAATCTCTCTTTCGAGAGTACATTGCAAGGGCAGTTGATTGATATTTGTACTGATGCTTAGATTTTCCACGTGTATCAAAAACATCATGTATGTTACTCTTAGACGATATAATCCTCAACACGTCAGCTTCTGTTGTTTCGGTTGGAGGGAGATTTTTTTCAAACTTGGCATAAATAGAAGGATCATGTTTAATGAAACCTTGTTTAGCTAATGTTTCCAATGCATTAGCCGAAGCGATTTGCTGAGAATCTGGTTTCAGAGCAGAATTTCCTTCACCGATCTTAACCTTCGTATATTTTCCAACAAATTTTTTCAAGTTCGTTGACCCATCAGGGTTAGTTTCGTAACGAACCCCAACAAGTCTATAGATTGTGCTATAATTGAGCAGACCATCTTTCCGATCATCATAGATAATCGGACCCAATTTCTCCCCAAACATATCAGCCATTTCTTTCAAACGGGTTTTCGCATCGTACAAATCCTTATACCGAAGAGAAATGTTCATTTCGTCGAACATACTCTCCAATATGCTATAAGCAGATGCATATCCCACTCCAAGACGCACTTCCTCGTCGAGGATGCTTTCTGTAACACCAATAAAAGCTTCTAAAACGTCCTCAAGTAGTGATTTGACTTTACGCTGTCGAACCTGATTCGTTGCTGATATGAAAGGCCAGAATCCATTGTCTTGAGCAATCTTGAAGAACGAATTCTTCGAGCCATAATTGATTCTTAGACGAGCAGCAACTTTCACACCTTCTGCGCATTTAAGTTGAGGAAACCTCTTGTAGAAGTACCATACGATAAATTTATTTCCAGTCAGATCACCAAGCTGTTCATATACTTGATAGTTATTAGTTTCATCAACCAGTTCAGAAGTGAACGCTGCTCCATACTTTTCCATATTTTCAGGAGTCGTGAGAAGATCAATATACTTTTGCTTCAAATTTCCTTTTTTCAAAAGACTTGTAATCAGTCTTTTGAAGTCTTCACCACGATCGCCGAGATATATTCCTTTAACAGTTTCCATTTGGTCCATTTACTTTAGTTGATTTTTTAAAAAAAAAATCAATTTATGGAGAATCGAGTTCTGCAACATTGGGAACGAAATCCGTTTCAATTTGCAATTTTTTTTCAATCTTAAAGTGTTTTACGACCAAATCAACAATGTTTGAATTTGCATTCTTTACAGACTCATAGAATAGTTTATATTGCTCAAGTTCATTCGCAAGTCTGCAAGCTCTTATTTTCTCGAGATAAAGTTGCCCTGAAACCTTTTGAGCAAGTGAGCGTTGTCTATCAAAGATTGAATGCATGTCATCGAGTCGTTTTCCATCTTTGAATCGTTCTTGTTTGAGGAATTCGTTCGAATGTTCCAATCTTTGAATCTTGGTTTTCATCATTGTTGTTGTCTTTGTATCTATATTTTTGGTCTCGAGCTTCTCAATGTTTGAAACTATCGCTTGAGCATCATCGTACTTCCTTTGTAATTCTTCAATCTTTTTCCGTTGCATTTCAATGGTCTTGATTAAGTTTGCATGACTTTCATTCCGATTCACAATCGGGGTATTCTTGATTTCCTTGGCTCTTTTCGCAAACTTCAAAGTGTTGAGAGTTTCTGAATAAGAGATGATAGAAGGACTAGCTGTTGCAATCAGAATCGTCTTTGAGTTGCCACCCAGAGAATCTTGCAAAAGATATGTTAGTTTAGAATCCCGATACGGAATATGGTCTCTTGATTTTTCAGTCAAGGCGTAAATGACATTTCCAAGACTACTTAAGCTCTTGTTTATTTGCTGTGCTTCAAGGAGTGTCACACCTGTTGCTTCTGATTTTCCAATGTTTTCTGAACCCGCCAAATCGATTAGATTCAATTTGCTAATCATCTCAGTCCCATCTGTCATTGTTTGAGTTGCAATAAGAGTTAGAACAGCATGACTTCTTGAAGAAGAATCGTTGATTGCAGTTGTCCCTGTCGAACGTTGGTGAGCACCATCCCGAATAGTTGAGATTACATCATCAGGAGTATACACAAATTTCTCAATTAAGCCATTCACATAGATACCTTTACTTGTGTGTTGGCGAATTCGCAAACTTGGTGTAAAACTTGCACTTCGAGGCACGAGTAAATCTCGAATATTTTCTCGATAGATTTCAAGAAAAGAACACTTTATTTTAGCGTCAACCACATTTTCATCGTCATTAATAGTATGAAAAAGTAGCTCACACGCTCGATGAATGACTCCTCGATTATCGTAATCATCTCCGAACATCGTATGTGTTTTCCCAGAACCTGAAGGCCCATATGCAAATATAGTTGTATTGTATCCTTTCGTGGTCCATAAAACTGCATCATGAACAAGATTTTTGAATATGTCTTCCTGACTGACATCGAAATCGAATACATAGTCATATGTAAACTTGAGAACTTCCGTATTTCGAGAAGCTGTTATCGTATTTTCCGCGATTTCTATACACGGATATTGTCCCTGTAAAGAACGTTCATTTCGAAAATTCGCATCACCCCCCAATTCTTTCGAATTTGGTGGACGAAATCGAATCGCAACATGAATATTTTCACGAGTATTCATTTTATTTGTACAAATAAAATGGAAGAATTACTTGATTATGCAATGGAACGTTTAGAAAATCCAAACCTGAAAAATATGATTGAGGAATACATTCGTCAGAACGGCATTGATATCAATGAGCGTATGTCGATTGACAATTTAAGTACAGATTCAGGTGAAGTTCTCGGTCCGTATCTACCTCCTACAAATATCCTGTTTCACGTACACAATCTCCAACTGTTTAAAATACTTGTTGAAATTGGAGCAGATTACAATTCGGTTTGTGAAGGTGACAGACGAGGGGATACAGACGGGAACACTGTTCTGATGGAACAATCACAATTTGAAACGAGTGATATTGTTAACTATCTTGTAAATGAGTTGAATGTGGATATTAATGTCCAAAATGCGAATGGTGAGACTACTTTACAAATTGCGTCTGACATCAATCAAATCTTAATACTTCGTTCTGGAAGGGTTGATTTTAATTTAGTCGACCGCTTTAGGAACACACAATTAAAAATTAAATACCAAGCTCGCCGAATCATTTCCAAACTATACCTTGATAATATTCTAGAAATAGCTCGAAACAACCGAGAACTTGAGCAACTATTTTTGAGAGATTGTATATATTTCAAATATAAAATTCTTGTAGATGATTTACTTGAGATTGGTATTCTTCCGACGCGTGAAGATTTTAAAGCAGTCCTTATTTACGGAGCTAAAATTTCCCAAAAATTTGCTCGACGAGTACCTGACAATATCATTGATGAATGTTTTTCCACTATATTCGGGAGACAAATACGTGATTACTATGTAAGTACCGCGAAAATTCTCCTTGAAAGAGGGGTTGATCAATACGCAAAGGATGTTGCTCTTCGTCATATGACAGTTCAAGCTCAAAATGCACACAATGATGCAATGACTAAGATGCTATTGGAATATGGAGCAATTCCACCCCAAGGAACGGTTAATACTGTTGTTAATGTATGGCTAAGAGCTATTGCGAAAAGAGAAGTTGACCCATATTTGGGTGAAGATATTTCTGGGATAGTTGGAGGGTACTTTGCTTTTGAGAAAAAAGTAAACGAAACTGGATTAAAGTACGAAAATAAATATATTAAGCAATTGAAGGATGCGATACGAAAAGCACGAGGAATTGACGAGTCGGACCCCCAATATCTTGAAAAGGTACATAAAGCAGGGTTCGACGTGAACCTGAAAAACAAGGCGCGTGAATACAAAGAAAAGGTGAAAGAAACTCTTGAAAAGGTTTCAAAATTAATTCGCAAAAATGAAAAGAAAAATGAGAAATAAGAAAGCCAAATGACTTTCTCAGAAGAATACATCCAAAAAAAGATTCGTAGGATATCCAATTCGCAAGAAATATGGATACGAAATGATACTGATTTTTGGGTCTATGAAACACTTCCAAACGGCTATATCAAAACCATATATGGAAAATATGAAGAAGGATTCTTTACACATCAAGCAAGTATTTCTGATTGTAATATCGGTGTGATAATTGCACACAAGATTGTTGAAGGATATAGGTGTTTTGTTATAAAATTGAAAAAAAAATAAAGTTAGAAGGAGGAGCATGTCTGACCAGTTAACCAAATTTGAGATTGTAAGAATGATTGGCGTCCGTGCTACACAGCTATCACAAGGATCCCCGCCAACTGTTGATATCGGGGACTTGACCGATTGCATCGATATTGCGAAAAAGGAATTGAAAGCAGGAACAATTCCTCTAATTATTATTCGAACTTTCCCAAATGGAAAGAAGGAGGAAATTAAAATTAAGAAATGTAAGAAGGTGGTGTGATTTTCCCCTTGTCAAGGAGGTACATCATATTTTCCAAATATTGCTCAAATACTATACTATCTTTTAGCATATAGTATTTCATCCATGAAATTTCACCATTCGTCCATTCAACTAGCCATTTCTTGGCTTGTGAATCTGCAGATATTATGCGTATTATTTCACTACCTATTTCCTTCCTTTGTTTGACACGCCTTGTTGTCTGATGAAAGTCTATATACTTTTTTGACATGTATAGTAGTTGTGTGTTTTTAACCATTATTTATAAGAAACTCCCTACTCATAAAAATGAGCAAGTGTGAAATTTGTAGTGAGGTTCTCGATCGATTCGAAGATCGCAAGTCATTTTACATTGCAAAAAAGAGTTCTGATGACAATAGCCATTTCCATCACGGTATCACGTACTATTTATATGGAATTTGTTCTCGTCATCACTTGACACGGTTACAGAAAACCAAGGTGATTTGGGATCCTTGTATCAAGTGCAACATGAAAGGCGTGACCAAGTATAAAATAGTAACTACCAAGAAAGAGACAGAAAAAGAGATTGTATCACTTCGAATGGAAATCAGTGAACTCCGAGAAGAAATGAAAAAATATCGAAACTCAACTTTGAAGAAAAAGAAATATCCGGAACGACCTTCGGAGCCCCCTGCGGAAGGGCCCGAAAAACCGAAACGAACTAGACCCTCCAAAAAACCCAAATCTCCGGAACGGCCTGCGGAAGCCCCTGCGGAGCCCCCTGCGGAAGGGCCTCCTGAAAGGCACTCGGAACGACATTCATCTTCCTCTGAAGATAATTCTCGGGACGCATCTCAACACGATTCTCGGGACGCATCTCAACACGATTCTCGGGACGCATCTCAACACGATTCTCGGAATTCAACATTTTCAAAATTTAGGCAATAAATCTTTTCTTTTAAAAATGGCTCTTGAAAAATATGATAATGAAAAATTAATTGAGATTGTGAATAATCTCGGTTTGCCAAAACGGAAAAATAAATCTGAAATGATCCGAGACATTGAAAATGCTTTTGAGGCATACAAAGAAGACAAGATTGATAGGTATAAGAAATACGAACAACTTGGACAGGCAGGAAAAGAAGGAATCACTTTTCGAGTCACTGATCGGCAAGGAAAGGAGTACGCAATGAAGACATTTCGAAAAACTAAATCATCTGCAAAATTGGCACAAGAATACATACTTCAAGAAAAAGCTTCCAAAAGAGGTATTGCTCCAAAAGTGTACAAGTTCGATACTGTAACAAAGTATATTGTAATGGAAAAAATGGACACTCATCTTCTTGAAACCATGAAGAAAGAGAAAGGACTATCAAAGACACATCAACTTCGAATTCTTGAGATTTTCAATGAACTCGATAAGGCAGGCGTGTTCCATAATGATGCCAATCTCTGTAACTATATGTTTAAGGGTGATAAGTTGTATATTATCGATTTTGGATTTGCAAAAGAAATCAATGACAAATTATTAAAGACAACAGGGCCGAATCCAAATGCAAACTTGATGCTAATCGGCTTTGTAATGAAATTAAAAGAGATGGAGCAATCTCCTTCGTCATACAAGTATCTAATCAAGAATATATCCGATAGCGACATTCTAAAATACAATCTTAAAAAATGAAAAAAAAATCAAAATAAAACGAAATTTTAACATGCAAAAACGTACCGTTCAAGAAAAGATTTTCATTGAATCAAAGTATATTGACAAGGCTGTTCTCAAGGGACACTTGACCGAAACGGTGTGCAAAATGATGACAGGAAAATGTGATCAAGAATTTGGCTACATTATTTCGGTTGAATCTGAACTCAAGATTATAGATAATATCATCTCTTCTGCAAATTCAGGAATTATTTTCACAGTTGAATTTGATATTCTCACTGTCAAGCCTGAAGAAGGAATGGTCTTTGAAGGAGTGATTTCAAAGATTTTCTTATCTGGAATTTTCGTAACTGTTGAGAAGATGGATATTTTGGTTCCTGAAACCAAAATGAAAGGATACAAGTATAATGCTTCCAAATCTATCTTTAAAAAAGATTCCTCTGTTCTTAATTGTGGAGATACTGTAAGCGTCATTATCGAAGATGTTAGATATCAAAAGCATAAATTTGATTGTATAGCAAGCTTAAAGATGTAGTGATACGAATAAATGGCTTCAGAATTAGATCTCCTAATCCAATTAAAAACCCAAATGGTTACATTTCTTGATGAGCTGATAGAATCGTTTCCAGAAGAAACCGATTTCATCATATTTAGAATCTTTATAAAAGACCAAATCCCAGTTCAAGATGTAATGAACTACATCGTGTTTAAATTGATCCCTCTTCAAAATATGGTCAAGGAACGTGACGAGAATTTCTTCTTGAATAATAATATCTTATTCGAAAAATTTGACAACAAGAAATCGAGCAAAGTCAATCATTTTAAACAGCTTTGGCTGTCAAAAAAGGTTGACAAGCAAGATAAGAACGTGATTTGGACATGGTTTGAATCCTTCATTTACCTTGCAAGCAAATATTGTGAACTTAAAAATATTCACAGTAATTAAAGATGGTCGGCTTATTGGAAAATGCAAAACAGTATTCTGACTATATTCCATTCATACTTATCGCCCTTTTCATGATAGCTGATGATGAACTGCACAAACACGCGGTTCTCACTTCTTGTCAAATCATGATTACAATCATCACTTTTTCAATCTTTTTCATCTCTACGATTCAATTTCAATGTACGAAATTTTGTGCACTTGTAATTGCGGGTGTCGCATGGATTATTTTAATTTGGTTGAAAAAATGTCTGTTGTTTAAACAACCGACTCTAGCGTAATAACTGCTCGACACATACAGCATTTATTACTTGTTAATCTAATCGATTGGGATATGCAATCAGTGTGATACACGTGTGTACACGCTAATGTTACACACTTTTTGGTCTCAAGTGGTTCAAGACATATACAGCAATAATCATTAGATGTACAAGGCTCACTTTTTTCAATTATGATTCGGATCAATTCTGGGATATCATACCCTTGCGGAAGCCCTTGCTCTTGTGGAATCAACGCCTGTAAATGAGCAGGTGCTTCTCCAATATAGAAGCCTTCATTGAAATAGTGTTTCTTGTGAATATGAAGCGTCGCGAGTTGTATCATAAGGAGCACATTTGTCATTGTAGCAACTATCATAGGATTAATATGATAATATAATAGAAGAGTGATAGTGTGAGTGAAAATCATTGCTGGAAAAAATACCCAGCAATTGTGTGGAAACATATTTGCCCGATGTAAAAATAAGAAGGAGAACATGTACATGGCAAGAACGAAGCAAATCGTATAATAATAAGGTTGTTGCAATCCCATGCACACACCCAATACGACAATTGTATTAAATTGTACAATCACAAGAACTTGGAAGTATTTCATTTCCAAATTTAAAATAATTCTTTTCAAAATCATTTTCCTAAATTGAAATATTTTTCAAGAATCTTGAAAAAATAAAAATGTGTATCATCTGTAGAAATGAATATGATCCTGAAACTTTGACAGAACTCGATTGTTCCTCTTGTCCAAATCTCACTTCCATTCCATCCAATCTTGTGAATCTGACAAAACTCAATTGTTGGAAATGTCCAAATCTCACTTCCATTCCACATACTCTCATTAATCTCTCAGAACTCGATTGTTGGAGATGTCCAAACATCACTTCTATACCAGACACTCTTGTGAATCTTACAAATCTCAATTGTTCTTTGTGTTCAAATCTGGTGTCTATACCAGACACTCTTGTGAATCTTACAAATCTCAATTGTTCTTGGTGTTCAAATCTGGTGTCCATACCAGACACTCTTGTGAATCTTACAAGTCTCAATTGCAACGATTGTCCAAATCTCGCGTCAATTCCATGTCTTAATAACCTATTTCATCTTAACTGTTCATATTGTCCAAAGCTCACCTCTATAAGTGATCTTGTGAATCTGGAGGACCTCAGTTGTAATGGTTGCCCAAATCTCACTTCAATTCCAGATACCCTTGTGAATCTAACACATATCTATTGCTGGGACTGTCCAAGTCTCTCTTCCATTCCGCCTACTCTTGTGAATCTAATACATCTTGCTTGCTATAATTGCCCAAATCTTTCCTCTCTTCCTGATTCTCTTCAACAGTTAAAAATACTCTATTGTTCAATTTGTCCAAAACTCACTTCAATTCCACACACTTTTGTTAACCTAACATATCTTAATTGCTGGGAATGTTCAAAACTCACTTCAATCCCTAATACTCTTGTTAACCTAACATATCTTAAATGCTCCTCTTGTCCAAAACTCACTTCTATCCTAGTTCCCTTTGTGAATGTATCAGAACTCTATTGTTATAATTGTCCAAATCTCAATTCCATTGGAAATGTTGTTAATCTATCATATCTCAACTGTTCGAATTGCCCGAAACTCGTGTCTATTCCAACACTCATGGATCTCAATTGTTCTGGTTGTCCTTGGATCAATTCACTTTATAATCCCGACTATGAGAAAAACGTGAAGAAGTTCAAAGAAGACTACGATTCTCTTCTTTCAAATCGTTTAATTTCTCCATTTCTAACTCAAAAAATTACAAAGTTTCTCATCCCGATCGAAATTTAAAATGTCAAAGATTATTATTGTAGGAGTTGGACTCGACAAGTATACAGCTTCTCAAATGTTAAGAAGTTGATTAATTTTGTACATCGTAATCTAGGCGACGTCCCTATCGTTCTTTGCGGAACTAAGAGTGAATGTAAGGGTCATAAGATTACTCTTGAATATGATTGGAGGAGAGGATATTCCTCATTATTTCATATCAACAAAGGAAGATAGGAACCTTTCCTTGGGGTTGTGAATCTATTGATTTACTCAAAAATAAATCAATAACTAGATAAATGAATATGTTAATCACTGTCGGATTTAAACATTTAAAAGGTATTTTGCTAGAAAATCAAATAGGAGACACGATAATGGAAATCGATGAAGAAATTATAGCACGCTTAAAATTTATTGGCCACATCCAAAAGGGTGAAAAAATAAATGTTAGGCATGTAAATATTCAACCTAATAATTGGTTAACAACTATTTCAAGAACAGTCATCTACCCCGACAATAGAATGAATGCGATAACATTCGTTAGAACAATCATAACAAGATCATTTGAAATCATTGAGAAGTGTTTCCAATCCAAAGATCATGCAAGATGTACAGTTATTATGGCTGACTTGATTAAGGCTCAAGAAGGTCTCTTAAATCTTAAGTATACATATAGTGATGATATCAAATTCTGTTGTGACATGGAAGTTCTCCGTGAAAATATTTCTTCAAAACTAAACACTATTCAAACTATACACGAATTATAAATTAAGTACTCTTAATTTATTGCGCAGCTACACCCTCAGTCTCACTCATCAATGTCCGGTAATCCTAATTCACCATCCTCAACGTCACTAACATTGTTATCTGTGACAGCAACGCTTGTACTCCTTGAAGAGTTGGTCTTCTTACTCATTTTACGAGTTCGAGGAATCGTCGCAGGATGCAGACCACGCATCCCAAGACTCTCGATCATAAGCTTAACAGTCAGCGTCTGTACTTGATGTAACTCAGCACAAAGAATAATATCTCGAACATAATTCCCTACAAAATCAACCACAAGTCGTGTATATGTTTCTGTGCTATCATCACCGTATCTCTTGATACCGGCACGAAGAGCTAGCTTTCGAAGTGCTGCTTCAGGAATAACAGTATTATCTGTTGGTTCCTTACTGGTCACTAAAAGAGGTTCCATAAATTCTTGGGCAAGAGTCACGTCACATGCGTACACTGTTTCGCGTCCCGTGTGAAGAGCAAGACGATTTGCGCATTTCATCACACGAATCATTCTGTCCTCAACGAATGATTGGAGCGAGAGAAGGAAGTCGTTGGTGTAACGGAGTTTCTTTGTCTCACTTCCAACATCTCTTACTAAGCGATTAAATGGTGCATGCTGAATAATCAGATCACTGGTTTTCTGTAATTTACGAATGTTCATTAATGTCTTGGTGCCGGGCCTCCAACGATGAGGCTTTTTAACACCTCCCGCATTCGAATTAATACGTTTCCTATTTTTGGGCTCAAGGAGTGAAGGCTCAATATGAGCTGTCACACCAGCATCTAAGAACACCAATCCAATATTATTTATGAAACGTTCAAATTCAGGGTCAGAATGAATCGCTGTGAAAATATGCTTCACCGTAATTGTAACTTTTTTACAGGTATGAACTGAAGAAAGTTTCAAAATTTCAGAAATTAAAAACTCAAGAACACCCGCAAGGAATACAGGGGCAGTTGCCGACACGTGCAATCCATTCTGGCCAAAACATCTGAGATACTTTTCTGTCGCAGAAACTGAAAAGATAAGACCTGCTCGGCTTTCACGAGTTCGTGATTTTTCTTCACCCTCAACAAAGTTGTTAAAAGATTCAACTGCGGTATTTGCAAACGCAAGAGAACCTTCCATAAGAAGGGGAGGTAATACTAATTTTACTGATGTTTCAAGTTCCGCCTGTGAAACAGTCTTCTTATTATTTGTGAGAGTTAACAAGAGAGATTTGTTAACCAGATTAACCGCAGTGACACGAATAACACTGTCTATTGCTTCAAGAGCTGGTTTGGTTATGTGGAAACTGGTCGCTGACTTTTTTAATGTTCTATGTATATACACATTGAAACTTTTATGCATTTTATATTGCAACCTTTGTCTTTAAAATTACAATTGGAGCGATATATTTAGCAATGTCTCGAACGATGTACGAATACACTGAAAGAAGTGATTCGTAGTTTTCCTTGAACTTCTTCAAGTTTTCCTCGTAGTCAGGATTGTGAGGCGAATCTAACCAAGGACAACTTCTGCAATCAAGATATACACAGATTTCTGGAATCGAAGTGAGATTTGGACAAGAGTATCTGGAATGGAAATAAGATTTTTACAACAGTTACATTCAAGTCTAGTGAGGGTTTCTGGATCATAATTTCCTTCGCAGATAATACACATTTTTGATTTTTTCAAAGATTCTTTGAAAATTTTCATTCCAGAATTTTCATTCCAATCACTATTATTATTCCAATGAATAATCCAACTATAATACTTCCAACTTCTCCAACTTCGTTGCTTACAACATTTTTATTTTTCTTAGCGAGTAGATACCCAATGAGCGAACAGATTAATATTATTAATACTGATTGTAACATCTTTATTTAAAGTCTGGAAATTCTTTGTCGAAATTTTTAACAAGACCACCATGTTCGAGATATACCGCGTTTCGGGTATGGAAATGTTTGAGAAGGAGTGAATAGTTATCTACCATATCAAAAATCATTGGCTCGCCTTCCTGAGTTCGAAACACTCGTCCCAAATATTGAACAAAATACTGTTCAACGTCAGAAGCGAGTAAAAGAGTGTTAAGACGGGGATGGTCAAACCCAACTCCCACTTTTTGGGATGTTCCGATTAGAATTCTACTCTTCTGTTCGAATTCTTGTTGACTTCCGATAAGACTTGTTACATCTTCCCCAAGTTCAAGAAGGCGATTGTAAAGATAATTGGCCTGAGCAACTCTTTTACACAAGACTAAAAACACCCGTGAAGAAAAGTGTTGAATAATTCGAATAACGAGATTGTTTCGGGCTTCATTGCTCGATTGTGATTCAATTACAGAGCCCCAATCGACTTTTCCCATTCGGTTAAGTTTCACTTCAGGTTTAAATCCAGTATTTACACGGTATACGATATGCCGACACCACAATTTACGGATAATTTTCTCCTTTCCAAAATACATATCAAGCATCACATCGAGACCGTCGGTTCGATACGGAGTTGCCGATAGACCAAGGAGATAACGCGGAACAAGGTAACGCATGCATTGACTCATTTTTTCAGCCATAATAATATGCATCTCATCTATAATAACAAGTCCAATTTCTTTATAGAAGGAACGTGGATGTTTTGGAACTGTTGTTGCATTGATAATGTAAAAATCAACATCTTCGAGTTCTGAATTACTTGAAAGAACTTGTACTTTTGCATTTGGGCAAAACGATGCAATTGAAGCCTTCCACTGATTAATCAAGATGATGCGATGACATACGATTAAAGTTTTCATATGAATTTTGGATGAAATGTAAATAGATAGAGCAGTATTATGAGTTACTGTGAAGTCTCCAAGTAAAAATCTCCGATTCCCATCAATTGAAAATCCGTAATATGTTGTATCTTGAATTGGTATGACTCTAAAGAGTGATGAGACGAATAACGGGTCTGGGTATTGAATATCAATCTTGAGTTCAGACTCGGAAATATAAATTACATACAAGCCTGCAGACCTTGCAATTGTGTACAAGTCTTGAAGAAGAGGTTTATTTTGACTTTGAAACGTATCAGAATATTTTTTCGTTTTATAATCAAAAAGGAAGGCTTCAATCAATTGCAATCTTTTCGAAAGTGAATTAAACTTATATTCATCGGGTATAACCATTTCCTTGCCATGTATGTAGTCTTGAAATCCAAGGGCATAGACCTCTTGCTCTCGCAACCAATTTGCGATAACATTCGATTGATATCTAAGTGGTTTCTCATTGTAAGTAACGGGAACGCGATATGAACGTAGGCAATTCTTTATATTTTCTGGAAGTGCGATGTAATCTCTTACAGAGATGTCTACTGTTTGGTAAGAATAAATACAACTATAGGAAGAGTTCGAAATGAACACTTCTGCATCTGCATTGTGTCTAAAAGATTTTTTCTTCATTTCAAGAATTCCATCTTTATTCGAGACAACGTTAACCTCGTAATATTGATTTTTATTATTCCAACTGTATTGTGTTGGTTGGAAAATTTTCAGAGATAATATGTGAGATTCATTACAAGAAAATCCCTTGCTAAAGTGTATGTCAATTGGGCTTATCTTATACATCCTTTCATTTCCAGTGCAAGTTGACAATATATTTCTCGGTTTTGAATCGTCACCCATTATTTGATCATCAATTAAAACATCCTGAACATTCTTGATCGAACCATTGTACATAAGGACTGGAGTATCCTTTGCAAGACACTTGCCGAAACCGCAATAAGCAGAAATGATTGTAGAACCAGTTTTACTTAGATTCGCAATCGCCTCGGTTTTCACTTCCTTTTGCATCGGTCTTAAAGACCCAGAAAAATCCACGTTTTGCTCAGGAAAATAACTTCGACTCGGACGAGGATAGTTTACATTATACGCAAATGGTACATATATATTATTACCTTCAGAATCATATAGATATATTGATTTTTGTTCTGCTCCAAATCCATACTTAGATGGCGTTTGAGAAACTACCAAATCTTTGGACAATTTCTGTAGTTCTTCATCAGATATTGAATTAACATCTATTATTCTGGACATTTACAGATAGTTTTGAAAGTTTTTAAAATATCATTTTTAGAATAAATGGGTAAAATTCCAGAAAAGGATGAATGCCCTATTGATAATATTTGCAATAGCGTTGCAGATTCGATTAGCCCCTTTTTTAAACGATTGAATTTTACCCCGAACGGGATTACAACATTATCACTGTTTTTTGGAATTCTCTCAGCGTATTTTCTGTGGAAAAATAATTTAGCCTTATTTGCAATTTCTTACTTCATCTCCTACTTCTTTGATTGTATGGACGGAAATTATGCGAGACGGTACAAGATGGTCACTAAATTCGGCGACATCTATGATCACGGAAAAGATATTATAGTCGGGATAATAATTCTGTGCATCGTAATCAAGAAATACAAATGCCCTCCCAAAGTATGGGCAATATTCATTGGAATCCTCGCAATCTTTACAATTCTGAACGCGTCCTTCATTGGATGCCAAGCGAGAGTTTACAAGGACGGAGATGTTATGAATACGATGAGGAAAATGTGCCCCGGCAATCCAAGAAAGAATATGAAAGTGCTTCGATACGTTGGAACTGGAACATGGACAATTGTCTTTGTGTTGTTGATTATTTCATTAAACAAATTTCGTGTTAAATAAATGAGGAAAATTCATCCACGATACGAAAACCCGATAGATAATTTTCTGATCGACCTTTCATCTAAGCTATGTCCAAGCTTTAAAAAAGCTGGTTTCAATGCGAACGGAATCACAACCATTTCTTTAATTTTTGGATTGTTATCGGTATACAGTCTTTGGAAAGGATACGTATTTATATTTGCAATATTGTATTTCATCTCGTATTTCTTTGACTGCATGGATGGTCATTTTGCACGGAAATATGACCAAGTAACATACGCTGGAGACTTGTATGACCATATAAAGGATATCAGTGTTGCAATTCTCTTGTTTGTCATTGTATACATTCGAAATAAGGATAGATGCCCACGCTCGACTTGGATAAAATTGGGAATTGTATTCGGAATATTCACCCTTCTTGCATACGCACAACTTGGGTGTCAAGAAAAAGTGTATTGCAACAATGAAAGTGGAACTTTGAATCTTGGAAAACCATTATGCATTGGAAATCCACGAAAAAATATGAGAGTTTTACGATGGTTTGGGATGGGTATGTGGACGTTGGTTTTAATAATTTCTGTAATCATCATCGAAAAAGCTTGTTAAATTTGGAATTAATTATTTTTAATTCCAAAATCAGTTTGAAAGCGCGAATGTAGTATATTTAAAGGTATCTGTCAAGTCCTGTTACATATGAATGCTTTTCACGTGGTATCTCTGTCGAAACGTATACAGGACTTTTTTTCTTAATTGGAACAGCTGGCTTTCCTTGTATCTTGTAGCGTGTTGATTCAGTATACGAATCGTAATTGATAGCTGGTTGAATCTCTTGTTTTGTGGGCATCGTATAGACCATTGTATCTAGAGGAATTTCATCAACCAAGTATTTGCTGAACAAGTCGTGTGCACCTTCCTTCTTTGTCCATTCTCCTTTGGCTAACAACAGTTCTAAAGGAGTTGGATAGGTTTCGTCAGAATTTCGAAAATCGCAAGGTCTTGACGTTGTAAAATCTAATTGATAATTATTATTTGAATCCTTGCTGATAAAGAACATTAAAGTAGCCGAGTGTTCTGGTAATGATTCTTCAGATCCGAGAATCATTGCCAGCTGATGTTTAGACATTCTATAATACATATAGTCCATATTATTGACAATATCGTGAACAAAAGGGACATGCTGTCGAATCTCATTCACGTGTTCTCGGGTTATTGGAATAATAAAACTTGTATCTAATTTTACAGTTAAATCAAACACATCGCCTCCATACGCACTCTTTAAGAATTTCTTGAATGTGGATTCGTACTGAGTATAGTTTATTATTGAGCAAGCAACCTTAAACAGGTCTTTTCTTTCTGAAAAGATATTGCACATTCCATTGACGCGACACAATATTTCATTCAACTGCTTATTTTTACCAATCATTTCACAGTACGAATTGTCCCAGTCAAAGAAATAAGGAATGAAACGACTACGAATAAAGAATTTCTTATCTTTCACGACAAAGCACATATTAATAGGCTCGTCAACTACACTTACAAGTATGTTCTCCATATGCATGTCATTGTGAGTGATACGAAACTTGTTCATCACACCTAGTGAATAGAGTATTTGAACGAACATCATTTCAATTTCAATGTCTTCCATTCTATCGATCACACTGTGAAATGACATTACTTGCCCTTTTGGAACTTCTGTGACAAGAATACCTATCGAAGTGTCTTCGGACACGTTTTTTCCTGCGAAACGAGAAAGTTGATGAATGAGATTTTCATATTCTCGTGGCTCTTTAAATATAGGAGCTAATGTATATAGTCGGCAACTACCAATACCGAGATACGGTATAAAATTTGGTGAGTAATTATTGACTATGATTCGATCTATAATATACTTGTACACTTCCGTCTCGTACGCGATACCAACTGAACGTTCATTGTTCAAAAACATTTTAAGCGCTGTATTCGTGTCGTGTTCAATTAGCTTTCCAAACGCAATGGACGTTTCAGAAGAACTACTCTTGTTAATTAGTTTGTAGGCTCTTTTAGAAAGCTTACAAACATTTAGTTTAATCTGTCCTTTAGAAATTGCAGTGATGATTTCGATTGATAGTTGCGAATGAGTTTTATGAACACGTTTTGAATCTTGTTCTTCCATCTCAGAATCTCGAACACGTTTTGATTCCATTTTTATTACAAGTAATAAAAATTAAAAAATAGTTGAAACATATACAGGACTTTTTTTCTTAATCGGCACAGCAGGCTTTCCTTCTATTAGATGGCGTGATGATTCAATATAAGGGTCATAGTTAATAGCTGGCTGAATCTCTTGTTTCGTAGGCATTGTATACACTGCTGTGTCTGGTGGAATCTCATCCACCAAGTATTTACTAAACAGATCATTCACCTTTGGTTTTTTGGTCCACGGTCCTTTGAACAAGAGTATTTCGAGAGCTGTAGGATAGTCAGAATCATAACTACGAGGGTAGCAAGGTCTGAAATTTTCAAAATTCATACTATACCCTTCATCACCCTGTGATATGCTAAATGTTAACGATGCTATTGAGTTGGACATACTTTCTTTTCCAATGATTTTTTCAAGTTGGTAAGAACTCATTCTATAATGATGAATATCATTATAGTCTGTAAAAAACGGTACATGTCTTTCAATATCATTCATTTGTTCTTCTGTTATGCCTACCGAAATCTGTTCATTTACATTATCAGCCTTATCAACTGTTATATTAAATACAACTCCCGAATAAGCATGATATAATAAACTTCGAATGCGAGAACTGAGTCCATGTTTAAACATTGAGCATGCAACCATGAACATGTCTCGTTTGTCACTAAAAGAATTGCACATTCCAAATAGCTTGCATCTCTCCTCATTTACATATGGATTTTTCCCAAGCATTTCACAATATGAATTGTCCCAGTCGAATAAGTAAGGAATTAAACGGGTTCGAATGAAGAATTTTCGAACACCTATGATGAAACACATATTAACGGGTTCATCAAGAGTACTTACAATAATGTTATTTGGATGCATATCATTGTGAGTTATTCTAAACTTACTCATAATACTTAGAGAATATAGAAGTTGAACGAAAATAGCTTCAAGTTCTTCATCTTCTGTTTTCTGATTTATTATATCAAACAGCGTTCGTATATTTCCTTTTGGGACTTCCGTTATCAATATATTAATATTGGTGTTGGGGTTTACAATTTCTCCATCTGAAAACTGTGATAGCTGGCGATCAAGAAGCTGATAGTCTCTCTGTGATTTGAATACTTCATGCATACTATCCAATTTACATTTTCCAAACCCGAGATACGGTATGAAATTTGGAGAGTAATTATTCACAATTATCTTATCTATAATGTACTTGTAGAGATTGCTTTCGTAAAGTACTCCTTCTCCGTCGATGTTATCGAGAAATATTTTCAATGCCGTTTTAGTGTTATAACCGACAAGTTCTCCAAACGCAACAGTGGTCCGAGATGCGCTATGTTTATCAATCAACTTGTAAGCTCTTTCTGTTAGGTTACATACATCAAGAACAACATCTCCCTGAGAAATTGCAGTGATAATGTCAATAGATAGTTGGGAATGACTTCGTCCCTCATTGTATTGAGAGATTTCGATTTTTGATTCTTTGACACCCATTTTTATTATAGATAATAAAAATTAAAATAGTTTTTCTTCGAACAATTTGTGATTCTTTCGAACGATATCCATGAATTCGTAATACGTCTCGCGGGCAAAATCTGCACACATTGAAGACATGATTATCTTTCCACTGTGGAATACGAGAAACGTGTTGAAACGTTCCTTGACAAGTTTCTTCTCCTGTTCTTTGGGTTTCAGGGTATCCAAGTAGTATTGGTATGGTACAAAATCGATATCTTTCCAATCGTTCTCACCATACTGCATTCTCTTGAGTTTCAATTCGGAAATCGAAATCTTCACTGGTATTTTAATGTTCACACCAGTATAGCCTATGCTAGTTTCAAGCAGACTATAATACTCAGTATTAGTATTGAAATACTCGTCCAATTTTTCACGGTCAAGTAAGAACCCGAGTTCAAAATCTATGTTGCGCATTGCAGGGATGAAAGTTGCAGTGAATCTCTCACCCTCTGGCATCGTATATATATCGGTATCCTTAATATACTCCCAAATATACTTGACACATTGCTCCGCTTGTGCGTCGTGTTTGCAACCAGTCATTTGAAACTTTCCATTTCGACTGATTTTTGAATTCACGAGTTTATCTTCAATCATCATGACTGCAGTTACAGAATTTCGAAAATAATCTCCTGCTTTGTTATCCTTCTTCTTTTTCTTCTTGAGAAGAACGCCTCTCATTTTGTGAGCGAGCTCAAGAGTCACGATTGAGCCATTGCTAATATTCTTATTCGGGTCAGGAACAGTATTCTTCTTCTTCCGACCTCTTCTTTTAGGTACAACAATGTAATCGCATACAGGAATTGTTTCAAATAAATTTTGGATATTAATGTTGATGTTCGTCATCACAATAAAGGTTTTTGTGCTTACTGGAATATTATCGAATTCTGGAAACTTTAAATGTTCTCCCATTTTTAATATTTAAATAACGCTCATATTTAAATATCATTTTTAATTTTTCTAAAATCTTATAGTAGTTGCAAACTTTTCTATTTCTTTCTCTACACAAGAATCGTAAGTTCTATCTATTGGAACTGTAACCGACTGTATATATTTCTTATGAGATTCTGGAACAGAGTCATGAATTGCATTCACAATAAAGAGCTTAACGAAATGTCTATAGCGAAGATGAGAACGCATTGATGTTACAAAGTCGATAAAGTGAGTGAACACATCAATCGAAGTGCGTTCATTTGGCATTTCATGTACAAAAACCAACGGAGCAGGGTTTAGAATCATGTTCTTAATAGTCCTTAATTTATGACTGTATATACTCTTTAGATTTTCAACATTTTCATGAGGGAATGTGATATTGTATTTGTTTGGTTTAATCGTGAAAAAGTCAGTTAGGAAAGAATCTAATTCAGATTCAGAAAGTTTGCAAGTTATTTCTGTGAGGAGTGAAAACGATTCAAAATTTCCTTCCATTAACAGATACGGAATGTCTTTATCATATGGTAACTCATTTGCATCCAATCCTTTCAATGTTGCATTTGTAGTTCTCATCGGAATGAATAGAATATCAAGTTTCGTAACAATCACATCTTCAATAGAATATTTACCGTCTCGTTTCAATCTTGTATTCTTGTTCTTTTCAACGCATTCAGGAGTCACAATCAATATCTTGTTTCCTCCAAGTACATAGCATGGATGTACTGACATCTTTACCAACTCACGAATATGTGACCCACTGTAAAACCCTACAACATTGCTACTTGGATTACGAACGTATTTTTCAATTTCATCGAATGAAGCAAATAATTTGGGGTCCTTGCATTTTTGATAGATTGTTTTGAATCTCTCTTCAACGGATGTTGTTAGAGACTTGTGTTCTTTCTGAATATCACTATCAGTATTATTGCATTCTGAATAGATTAGATGCGGACTGTTATAGTATAAATTCAAGGTATTTCCAGCTTTCTGTTGCATTGTATCAATGCAATTGGTCATTCCATGAGTATCAATGAAATCTAACATCCCCATCGCTCCCTTCTTTGAAATTATATACCCAAAAGTTCCTCCCATCGAATGTTTTAATGATTGAGAAGCGTCATACTTTTCGAGAGTGGGTAGCTTTTCCTTGTCGGTATACTCGTCTTTCTTCAAATGAGGCCAAACGTGATGACCTAAGAAACATATATCCCAATTTTCAGGAAGATTTGAATACATGTGTTTGAATTTCTTTTCAAAATCAGGAACAAATGTGATATCGTCTTCGAGAATTAAAAAGATATCACACTTTGATTCTAATAATTCAATCCATAATTTAATATGCGAGAGTGCACATCCTACCATACCGGAGCGCATGTCATAATCGTTTCCTTCAAAAATTCTCTGAAGATTTTCAGTAGGTTGTAATTCTTTTCCATTGATCGCCATGAATTTCTGGTATTTCAAGAAAGATGGCATATTATTCACCGTGTTATTCCATCTATCTGTTCGAGTTTCAAGATTGACAATAAAGGTTTTTAAGATGGATGATTTGGTGACCTGAGGAACAGGTTGAGGATCAGGTTGAGGATCAGGTTGAGGGACCTGAGGAACAGGTTGAGGGACCTGAGGAACAGGTTGAGGTTCAGGTTGAGGGACCTGAGGAACAGGTTGAGGAACAGGTTGAGGGACCTGAGGAACTTCTTGGAATTGCCGTGTCTCGTTCAAAGCATAAGCATTCTTTTTCGTTGAATCGCCAATTTCGGTTGTGAGTCTTCCGATATGAATGCTATATATTCCTTCTAAAAATGCAGAATTGTATCCGTGTGTTTTACAACGTTTACTATATTCCATTTCAAAATGAGCAGTATTTTCATTATAATCACCAACTTTTGTAAGTACCTCTCTTTTAAGCAGTGAAGGTCTGAAAGAAAAGCCTGTCCAATAAGCACATGTTTTCCTATTGGGGTGTTTCAGAGCGAATGCATTCATATCTTCTGCGTATTCATGGAGAAAGTATCTTGTCCCTACAGAAGTTTTAGCAGGGAAGCCTCCTACGATATCAATATCACAGGCGAGTTCACCATAGTTTTTATTTATCAAACATTGAGAAATTGTCTCTGATTGAGAGAGAACATCAAGACATTCTGTAATATAAGGACGCTTCTCAAAGAATTTCCAATCATCCTCCGTGTGGAAGATGTAAGGAGTCGTGACCTTATTTCGAATTATATTCATACTTTTAGCGTGTCCTTTTTCATCTGCATTTTTAAAGACGAATTCAAAGAATGGATATTGTTTTTGCATTTTCTCACGGTCTTCTTCGCTCGAGTTATCATCAACGCAAAGCCATTTATCGATTCGATGGACATCCGTGCAACATTGGAGGAATGAGTTCATTGTCTTTTCAAGAAGGTCGAATCTCTTGCATGTTGTAATTGTGAAAGTTATGAACGGGAATGGTATATATTTCCGTCGAGAAATCTTGCTAACAAGACGACTGTTATAGGATGTATAGCGATTCTGTATCGAATCTACCAATTTAGTTTTCTCTGTAAAGATAGCATTCACAATATCAAGTTTCAAGTCGAAAGCAAGTATTTTTTGAAACAAGTCATACGATGTTTCAGTGTCTTGTGCTTCCTTTGCACACATTGCACTTTCAAGTAACATATTAACAGACGAAGGAAATAATTCTGCGTATTCTTTCGCGAGAATAAACCCGATGTTGTATAGTTTCTGAGTTCTGCAGAAATGGATGATATTTATTGCAGTCGTTACGCTGCCATTTTCACCGAAAAGTTTAATTAGTTCTTCAAGCATTTATAAAATATTTCGTATTTTATAAACCTATATTGTTTTTAATTTGTACGAGCCGATTTTAGGCCATTTTGTGAAAAATAGTTGGAATCGGTTTCCAAAAGCTCTTTCCTTGTTAATTGTTTTTACAACGTGCTTAATCACTTCTGGAATCTTTTCGATTGTAATATGATGAAAGGGAGTGTCTGTGACTTCATGCAAGTATTTTAACCAGTTCTCATCAAGCGTAAATTTCTTATGAGGGAATGAGATTTCCCAAATTCCCCATTCTGTGAATACTATACTTATGAGAGGAAAATCATTCTCAAAATTGTTTGAATGAAATTTCATCATCGTGTATATATCTTCGGGGCTTGGATAGCTAAGAAGTCCAATATTATGGGTGTGAAATATATAAGGGGTGTATTTGGTATGCTGACACGTACCTCGTGTTTCGAGCTTGATTCCAATATTATTTATAAAAAGATTGAGATTCTTATTCCTAACTTCAAGGAATCCGCAAACTTCAACATCGATATCATCAACTAGGAATTTTGCGATTTTCAATTGCTTTCGAGAGATAATCATCCTACTTTCTTAGAACGAAATATAATATTACCAACAATATTAACAATAGAGCAATACTGATAATATAAGTATCTGATCTTTTTGAATGATGTTTCTTATTAGGTTCAGACTTGGGTTCATCAGGTACTTTATATTCTTCTAGTTCAATCGCATTATAATGAAGTAGACATCTATCTTGACATTCCTTATAAAGTGTTGGTACAGATTCAATACAGAGCTCTCGACATTTTTCAAGAGCTTTTTTAGGAGGCATTCCTGCTTTCACAAGTCTTGGTACAAAGTTGGGAACCTGTTCCCAGAGTACAGGAGGATACGGGGCTTGATGGTCACAATTACTTTGTCCAAGTTGAAGCATTTTTTGCTCTGTAATAAGTGCTTTGCATGAAGCTGTACATTTCGGATCCATATTATCAACGTCTGTGGAATTGCTGAATGCTCCACATATTTCGTAGCATGTATTATTGATATTCGCCAGATCATAATCTCCTTGATACTTCATATAGACTGCTTTTATGGGATTCACCTTGTAGTCCATTTTATATATTAGAAATATTAAAATTTACGTGTATCGTAGAATCCAAAGAGAAGATATCTCTACACTCGACACATTGAGTTGCAGGAAGAAACACATTTTCAAGACAGCCAGTACAGATTCTGTATAAAAACTTACTTCGCATTGCCAACTTCATTGAAGTCCGAACAAAGTTCATTGCCTCTTGCTCAGACGTGAACTTTACACAGCATAAATTGAGCTCAATCATATTGCATATGACAGAATAGATGCCTTTCCTCCTAATAATATTAAACGTGATCGGGTATCGATCGTCGTTAAATTCTCCGTGAACTATAATTTGAAAAATACAACTCATTGATTTTTCAAAATGCCAAAATATTTTTTCAATTTATTTCAAAGTAGTAATGATCATATTCTGTTTCAATACTCATGTTGTAGTACTTGTCTGCAAAGAACTCGGCATCTGCAATACAGGAGAATGAAACAGCTATCATGTCCTTAAACTGATGCATCTTCTGACAATTGTCCTCTTTCTCAATCATCTGTTGCAAATCTTCAACAGTGAATTCACCTCGAAGAATCGCGTTTGATTTCAGAGTTATAATATGGTTTGTGTTAAGTGTCATTTCCAATTTTTGAGAAACTTTTTTATTTTTCAATTTTTTAAAATGATAAAAATTAAAAAGTTATGAGTAGAAGAAATGGCGAAAGAAATCGAATTTCGTCAGTATATTAAGACAGAAAAATTGGAGATTCTGCACGATTTGAAATTACGGCTCGATGACGTATACTACAATGAAGGGATATCTTCAATTTCTGATATGCAATATGATATGCTCAAAGACATGCTGAAAGAACGTGACCCATATTACATACCACCAGTTGGTGTGAAAATCCGAATTGGTGAGAATAGAGCAACTCTTCCATTTTGGCTTGGGAGTGCTGACAAAATAACTCCAAGTGAAATAGAAGTATTAGAAAGATGGATTGCAAATAATCCAGCGACAAGCCATATTATAAGTGAAAAGTTGGATGGAATTTCAGGATTATTGATATACAAGAATGGGAAGACGAATCTATATACAAGAGGAAATGGAATAATCGGAGTTGATATTTCCCATCTCATTCAGTATATTAAAAATATTCCAAAAGTTAGTTCTGAAAAAGTTCTTGCGATACGAGGTGAGTTGATAATCAAAAAAGAAGTCTTCAAATCGTATCAAAAGGACTATGCAAATCCGAGAAGTATGATCATTGGAATGAAAGGTGCTAAAACTGTTCGGAAAGGATTTAATGACATTGATTTCATCGCATATGAAATAGTTACGGATGTTGCTCCTAAAATTTCAACCCAATTCCAAAAATTAAAAGAAATGGGGTTTGACGTTGTTAAACACCAGAAGGTTACATCCGTGTCGATTAAAACTCTTACAAGCCTCTACACTTCGATTCGTGACCATTCTGAATACGAAATAGATGGTATTATGATACAATCGAATGTTGAATATGACAGAGTTACATCGGGTAATCCTGACTATATGTTTGCTTTTAAAATGATCACTGATATTCGGAAAACAGTGGTGAAACATGTCGAATGGGAAATGAGCAAATGGGGAAGATTGAAACCAGTTGTTGTGGTTGAACCAGTGAAGCTTGAAAGTATCACAATCAAACGTGTAACAGCGTATAAT
>Ga0163144_10006840_pt1 | contig 25080 bp, 21 predicted proteins | sample OliLak19BULKMAT1_FD_123175 | JGI IMG/M metagenome (GOLD analysis project Ga0163144, IMG submission 123175) | Freshwater microbial mat bacterial communities from Lake Vanda, McMurdo Dry Valleys, Antarctica - Oligotrophic Lake LV.19.BULKMAT1 | ecosystem: Environmental > Aquatic > Freshwater >... | reverse complement strand
CGAGAAACGTCATGAGATAGAGCGGCGAATCGGGCGCTTCGAGATCGGCCTTCCCCAAAGCATATGTGTAGAGACCTGGAAAACCTCGACGCAATCCGCGCCGGAAGAGATTGCCACCGACATATCTCAGAGGTGTCACATAGGCCCATACACCCGACTTTCCTCGAGAGCGAGAAGTGCCCACAGAAACCACAACTCTCTTCATATCAAAGAGGCTAAACTCCTCTATAGAGTGAGAGATGATTTGAAGAAGATCGCCGAACTGATGGTTCAAGGTAGATACTTTTGAAACTCTCACGGATACAGACGTAGAGAGAGGAGATCTCGAAGGTGATTGATGAATGAAGCTCTTAGAAGAGTGAGGAATGAGAGTCCGAGAGGGCAATGGAGTCGTGACAGGCGCTATTTCTCTTGCCCCAAAGAGAGTCATTTGAATCGTTTCTAGAAACCCCATCTTCCTAGAAATTTAACACACAACCCATTGAAAACACGATACTCTGATCATTGTGCAGTGCGTTAGTCTTAGAAATGTTACAGAAATCAATTCGTGCTGCTTCGATGTGAACAGGAGGACTCGTTGAAACCTTTTTCCTTTGCTCAAGCTCAAACTCAAGGCACGCCCTTAGGGAACGGCCCCATACAGACGGTCTTGGACCTTCCCCACGCTGATATTCTCATTATCGAGGACGAAAGTCTCATGTCAGCCCTAATGCAGCGTTATCTAAAAACCCTATCTTTTTCAGACTTTAGCGGTCACAGAAAGAATTCAGGTCCCATTAAGGTGCTCAACCTTGAATCGGGCTGGGAGCTTCTGAACTCCGATCTTAGCCATGTGAAGGTCGCAATCATTGATATATTGCTCCCGCAAGTGACGGGAGTGGACCTCGTTCGCGATTTCAGGCGACGCTATCCGAACATGGGGCTCCTGCCCGTTTCGGGGATGGCCACGGAACCGATGAAACGAAGCCTAAAGGAACTCCTTCCGGAAGGTTTTCAGCTTCTCAATAAGCCCTTGCGGCGAGAAGACTTCATCGAAAACTTTCTAAGAGCTTGGAATTTCTCTCGAGAAGGGAATCATTCCAAAACTAGGAAACCGGAAAAGCAACCCATTGTTCTCATTCCTAAAGACGGTGAGATCGACCCCCAAGGAGTAAATGCCATTGGGAATTCTTATTGGAGCGCTGGAGTCTCGAGTTCCAATCCAGTGTCAGTCGTGAAACGTAAAAATATTCTCAAGAAAGCAGCTTAGGGGCTGTTTTGTGAGGTGTATCAACCCAGAGGAGGATGCGCGTGATCGATTCGACCTAAAGCGCTTGCAATAAATTGAATTTATTACGATATGTGCCGCTATTCGGCACGGGGGTACGGGGTCCCTTGAGCACCCTATCGGGAGGAACGTATGAACCACGAAGCACGTAAAAAAGAGACGATTGATTATCCTCTACTCGAAATTCACGCAGATGATGCCACTGGTCCCCCTTAGGGTCGCTTAAGCTAAACTCTAAGAAGGCCACTATTGGGACTGAGGGCAATTCGCCTCTCGGTCCTTTTCTTTTTGCCCTCATTCTTTAGGGCTAAATAATGAAATTAATTTTTGATTTCTCATTCAAAGGTTTTGACTCACAGCCGAATTTCCCCTAGCTTCCGCGTGTTTTCAGATTTTCGCCGGTTAGACATACGCCGTCGAGAAGGAGGATTCTAAAAAATCTAAATCATGACAGGAACCAACACCACCAATATGGAAAAACAAAAAGATTCTATCAAAAAATTCGAAGAAGCATCCGCCACTTACACGGAAAATGGGATGACTTTTGAGCAAATGTTCGAGGAAAGCCTCGAAACAACCACTCAAGAGATCTCTCAAGGAGAGATGTTTCTCGCTAAAGTTGTCAATATCACTGCTGACAAAGTCCTCGTCGACATCGGATATAAATCCGAAGGCGAAGTTGACATCAATCAATTCAAAACTCCTGAAGGCACATTTGACGTTCGCGTAGGCGATGAGTTCCAAGTTCTCGTGGAACGCCTTGAGAATGAATATGGCCTTTTGACCCTTTCCAAAGACCGCGCTGATTTGATGCGCGCTTGGGACGAGATTGCTGAAGCCTGTGAGAAAAACGAAATTCTCGAAGGAACAGTGATCGCTGTTGTTAAAGGCGGACTCGAAGTAGACATCGGCGTTAAGGCATTCTTGCCTGGCAGCCAAGTGGACACTCGCCCCGTTAAAAACCTCGATCAATTTCTCGGAAAAGTTCTTAAATTCCGCGTTATCAAATTCAACAAAAAGCGTGGCAACATCGTTCTTTCTCGCCGTGCGGTTATTGAAGTTGAGCGCGATGCTTTGAAATCTTCTACTTTGAAACAAATCAAAGTAGGCGCGATTGTTCGCGGAACTGTTAAAAACGTTACAGACTACGGCGCGTTCGTAGACTTGGGCGGAGTTGACGGTCTCCTCCACATCACTGACATGAGCTGGGGCCGTATCAAGCACCCTTCTGAGGTCATTGAAGTGGGCGGCGAAATCAATGTTCGCGTGTTGAAATATGATCAAGAAAAAGAACGTGTCTCTTTGGGCTTAAAGCAAACGCTTCCTGATCCTTGGGCCACTGTTGAAGACCGCTTCTCCACTGGCCAACGTGTCACTGGAAAAGTAGTGAGTCTCACTGACTACGGCGCTTTCGTAGAAGTTGAATCAGGCATCGAAGGCTTGATCCACGTTTCTGAAATGAGCTGGACTCAACGTGTGAAAGATCCTCGCAAACTCTTGGAACAAGATGCTGACCTCGAAGCCGTTATCCTTGATATCGACATCGAGAACCGTCGCATGAGCCTTGGTTTGAAACAGATCACTCCGAACCCTTGGGATTCTTTGGAATTCAAATATCCCACAGGAACCAAGATTAAAGGCATTATCAAGAACATCACTGACTTCGGTATCTTCGTTGAAATCGAAGAAGGCATTGATGGATTGGTTCACATCTCTGATTTGACTTGGGATGCGGGCGTTGCTCACCCAAGCCAAAGCTTTGAAAAAGGCCAAGAAGTAGAAGCCATGGTCATGTCTATAGACAAAGGCAATGAGCGCATCTCCCTCTCGGTTAAGAACTTGTCTCGCGATCCTTGGGCTTCTTTCGTAGATACCCATCCTGCGGGAAGCATTGTTGACGGAACAGTCAGCAAACTTGCTAACTTTGGAGCTTTTGTGACTATGGACGAGGGCGTTGAAGGAATGGTTCACATTTCTGAGCTTTCTGAAGAGCGCATCATGCACCCTGAGCAAATTGTTAAAGTTGGCGACTCTATCAAAGTAGAGATCACCAACATTGACATGCGCGAACGTAAGATCAGCCTCTCCGTCAAAGGAGTGGGTCGTAAAGAAGAGCGTGACAACCTTGATAGCTACCGTACTTCTCAAGGAACTGGCCGCACATCGTTTGCAGACACTTTAAACCCCGAAATCGCAGCTAAACTGGGACTTTTGATGGGCAAAGATTCTGAAGACGACTCTGGCGACAAAGAGTAAATTTGATATGCTTGGGGCCTATGAAGGCTTCAAATAAAACATTATGGCTGTTACTTGGGTTTGGAACCCTCGTAGCAGCCTTTCTTTATTCAGCGAACCGATCGATCGATGTGATGACGGGCCTACTAGATGGCACGTCTTTTCTAGATGGTTCAAAGGACGCTGATTACTCTCTTTCAGATGCCAACGTAGCTGTGATTCCTTTTGAAGGAGTGATTACTGGCTCCAAGGAATGGATTGGTCTCATCAATCAAGTTAAGGATCGTGACAACATTAAGGGCGTCGTGATTCGTATCAACAGTCCTGGCGGATCGGTGGCTCCCTCTCAAGAAATTTACGAAGCCGTCTACAAACTCAGAGAAAAGAAAACTGTTTATTGTTCGATGGAAGATGTGGCTGCCAGTGGGGGTTATTATATTGCGGCGGCTTGCGAACAGATTTTTGCAAACCCGGGAACTCTCACAGGCTCCATTGGTGTCATCATGAGCTTCATGAACCTAAAGGGACTCTATCAGTGGGCCAAAGTGGAGCCCCTCACTCTTCATGCTGGTAAATTCAAAGATATCGGCTCTCAGGAACGACCGATGCGTGAAGATGAACGTGTTTTGCTTCAAAGCATGTTGGATGAAGTTCATGCCCAGTTTAAAAGTGCTATTAAATTAGGCCGTCCCAACCTGAGCGACGCCGTCCTTCAGGAATATGCTGACGGAAGAATCTTAACAGGTTCCAAGGCGAAGGAACTCGGTTTTGTAGATCACCTAGGTGGCCTACAAGTTACCTATGATCATCTCGAGCTAGATCTCAAACTGGATAAGCTCAAGGCCGCATGGGTTCGTGAGAAGAAAAGTAAATTGCCTTTCTGGCTTGAGCAGAAGTTGAACCTTGGAAACATGGCTCAAAATAATTCGCCCGTGGGAACTACTGTAAAAGTGGAACTCTTCGGGAAAGACTTTGCTGAGGCTCTCGGTCGATGGATTCCTCAACTGAGCGCCTCTTTTGAGCCTGGAAAGCCCTACCTACTTCCGTATCATTGGTTTGGCACGAGTTCTTCCCTTAAAACCTCTGGAGCTGGCGCGCGATGAGCTCTCAGATTCCTCGTCTCTGGGCTCCTTGGAGAGGCGAATGGATTCAGGAACAGAAAGAGTTGCGCAAAGACTCTACGACCGAGAAACAAAAATGTCCGTTCTGCGAGCTTCCCAAACAAGCCGCATCTAAAGAAAACCTAGTGCTTTTTCATGATGATGATGTGCTCGTGATCATGAATAAGTTTCCCTACAACCCTGGACACATCATGGTGATTCCTCGTGAACATGTGAGCTATCCTCACCAGCTTGAAGCGCGAATCTGGAACAAGGTTTCTCAGTCCATTCCTCTCGTGATGAAGTGCATTGAGGAGGCTTTTCATCCGCAGGGCTTCAACCTTGGAATGAATGTCGATGTGGCCGGTGGCGCTGGAATTCCTGGGCATATTCATTGGCATATTTTGCCGCGATGGGTTGGAGACACTAATTTCATGCCCCTCCTTGCCGAGGCCAAAGCCATCAATATGCACAATGAAACCATTTATGATCGCTTAAGCCCTCAATTCGGAGGATTTGCGAAAAAGCTCGAAGAGACCCTGCAAAAAAGTTTGTGAAGTGGGACAGCCCAAGGGCCTGTGATAGGATGTTGATCAAATGAGATTTGCGAAAGTTGGAGCCTGGGTTTTTTTCACGCTATTTCTTCTTGCGATTGCCGTCGCGCTGATCGGACAAAACACCGAACAGTTAACGGTTACGCTTTTTAGTTACACGAGCTCACCTCAACCTAAATGGGTTCTATTGCTAGGCTGCCTCTTCTTGGGTGCCATCCTCGCTTCGCTGTTTTTCATCGTGGAGCTCATTATTCTCGAAACAAAAAATATTCGTGTTCGTCGCCAGAACCGTTTGCTCACTCGTGCTCTTGAGCAAACTGGAGCCAGCGTGCCCACTGTCAGCAAACGTGGTCCTGATGATGAAATACCACCCAAGTCGATCGAAGAAGACGACTTGAGCGATGTCTGATCCCTTCACTCGCGTTGCTTTGCCACTCTTAATCTCACAGGCACTTTCATTGCCTCTATCACTTTTGATTTTTGTTTCTTTGCCTTTGGCGGCCCAAGCAAAGGCCTCCGAAACCTTAGTGCCGTCTGCAGGTAGCTGGGAGGAGTGGATTTCGATTGTGCGTACTGGAAAAAGCACGCCTGATCGACCCGATGGGAAAAATCTTTTACTCCCCCTTCCCCTATGGGTGGACTGCCACTTGAGCTGGATTTCGGACCAACCCAATAATAAGTTTTCCATTCCTGACGAAATCGTTCTACAAAGCTCTCCGAAGACCTGCCAAAACCAAATGGAAAACTGGGCACGCTAGCCGAGGAAGAGTAGACATGGAAAAAATTATAGACGCATTGGCATTTATGCCTCAACACAGAAAAGAATCCCGAAGAAGCTCAACCCTAGGTCTTGATGAACTTTTAGATGATGCTCGTAGTCTTCGCGAGCTTGACGGTGGAAGCTTAGACCTCGTCATGATGGGATATCGATTCCATGCACGATCACTTCGAGAGATTGAAAATTTTTTGGGTGGTAAAAAACTCAAACCAGCAGCCCTCGAAGATCTTCTTTCGCTCTGTTTTTCCTCGCTCCTAACTCGCGATAAAATTCCTGTCGCCATTCAGGTGAACAACTTTGTGGAGGCAGCTGCTAAACGCTTTGGACCGCACACCAAAGGGCTCGTCAATGCGTTTGCTCGCGGAACACTGCGCAAACTCGACTCGCTCAAAAAAGAATTGCTCGACAATCCTATAGCTTGGCTGCCTGCTGGAATTCAGAAACAATGGAAGAATTCTCCAGAGACTTTGAAAGATATTTCAAAAAGAGTTTTTGAGAGACCGGAGTCGGGCCTGAGTGCCTTTTATTTTAATGAGCAATCCCAAAAGATTCAATTCGAGCGCCGCCCTCTCTCAGCATGGAAAGACCTTGAGGCTGAAGGCCAATCCTTTCAAGCCATGGATCAAGGCTCGTGGCTCCTCGTGCAATGGCTTTTGTCTATCTTACCCACAGATAAAAAAGAAAACTTTCGATTCTTAGATGCCTGCGCGGCTCCTGGAGGTAAGTGCCTAGCCCTGGCTTCTCTGATTTCGGAAAAAATGGAAATTGATATTCAAGTGCACGCGACGGACTCTAAGTTTCCTCGCATTCAAAAACTCATTGGCAATATCGACCGCTGGAAGAAATCAATTCCAACCGCATCCTCTCAAAAGACAAAGTTTTCCACCCAACTTTTTGCTTGGGGCGAAGATGACGTGAACGAACTCACGCCTCCTTGGGCCACATCATCAAAACAGGAACTCACTCCAGATTTAATATTGGCTGACCTTCCCTGCTCTGGGAGCGGCACGCTTCACACACGTCCTGACTTGCTCAATGAGAATCTTGAAATGCGAATAACGCAGCTTCAGCCCCTTCAAAAGAATATTCTTGAGGCCTTGATGAAGATGAAGTCTCCCAACCTTGTTGTTGCGATTTGCAGTGTGGATCCTCGTGAAATAGAGAATGTGTCGAAAGTGCTCGGACGCAAACCCGACTTTAAAAGCTGGCAAAATCCTGACGCCACTCTCGCCGAAGGCCTTGTCGCGTGGCACCTACAAACAAAAGATAGCTCTGGCAATTAGGGATAGACTACACAAGTTAGGGAGTGAAGATGCTTAATAAATTAATACGACGTGGCATGCGCGGCTAGGCCCCGCTATATGCGCACGTCGTATTAATTTATTAAGCATCTTCACTCCCCACTGAGTCATGCATTTCATACCCTCATGGAATGGCTTGCTTGAAGTGAGGACACACCATAAACTCAAGCCACTTATGAACGCGCAAGATCCAGCATGGAAACAACTTCAAGAACGTCTTTCTAAACTTGAATCCGACCTTCGAATGATGCTTGAGAGCACCCAAGAGGATCTTCAGATTGCGCGTGCGCTTCAATCGCAATTGATGCCCAATCGTTTGCCCGACATCACTGGATTGCAAACTCAGTCTCGCTACATCAGCGCACTCGATCTTTCTTCGGAATCTTACGACCTCATTCCTGTTCACAAAAATCGGGAGCTTTGGGTTTTGCACACTTGGACATCGAACTTTGGATTGAGCTCTGTCTTGCTACAAACTCTTTTGCATATGAAATCTGCGGAGCTGGTTAAAGATGCTCAGAGTCCAGAAGTAGAAGTGGTTTTTGATCAGCTCACCGAAGCACTCTGCGGTGCTCAGAAAAAAGGAAGCTACCGTCTTATGGTAGCAAAACTCGATCTGAACAAACTATTGCTGACGGGCGTTTCCGCAGGACAAGCTCCCATCCTTCTAAGAAAATTTGAAAAAGGTGTTTTAGGAGATTTCTCATTCATCGAGCCAGAAGGATTGATTAAAAATTCTAAGCTTTTGGATCGAGCCCCTAGCCATGAACCGATCAGCGCCTTAAGAGCGAATCGCTTTTCTCATCAAGTCGCTGCTGGTTCTAGGATTTTCATTGTCGGACGCGAGTGGAATGCCGATTCAACACTTGAGAATTTTGCCAAACCCTTAGGGCTTCAAAACATATTGGACCCTGACAAAGAAGATTCACTTCTCTCAAATCTGAATGGATTGGCCATGAAAATGGAAGACCACATCAAAACCCAACCCCGCAAATCGGACGTGACCGTTCTGGGGTTTGAAATCAATCCGAAGGTCCTTCATCTCGCTTAACAATTGAGACTCAGGGATAAACAACTGTAACAACGAAGCTGCCCTCGTAGCGACCCGAAGCCTGTCGCCTCTGAAGGCGTTCACGAGTGGCACCCACGAAGATACGTCGCAACCCTAAAAAATTAAGTCGCGTTTCCTGCCCTGCCTGAGGGAGGGATTGAAAGCTATGGACTCGAATGCGTCGACGCGGATCCGAAGAGGAACCTTGTCTGAGATATACTTCATTTTGCGGTAAGAAAATATAGACACTATGAAACGGGATGCCGTGAATAAGAAACACCGCATTGTCTCCGAAAGCACGTCCATCAGGAACGACAGTTTCAGCGGGATCCCCCTGAGTTGCCGATTCAAAATGTAGACTTCGAAAATTCCATAGTTTGAGGAAGAAATGTTTAACGGAGGCTGGAGATGACTCCAAATGCGCAGCTGAAGGGAGAAAAAGGATAGCTGAACACAGCACAAGCCCTCCGACTTTTCGTATAGCTACCCGAATCGACACCCCCAAGAAATAACACAAAAGGCGGCGAATATCTTATAGATCTATCCCCCCAGATTAAACGCTAGATTAAACGGTCGAGCGAAGCTAAAAACCCATTGTGGGGAAGAATGACAACTCTGGGAATAGCATGCCCCTCATTCTATCAATCTTCTTCACCCTCTCATCAGGCCTATGGGCGCAAAGTCCCTACCCCAACAACAATGAAGAAGACATTCAAAACAACGAATTGATCTACGAAGTTCTTCTCGCCAACGGTTACCGTGCTCAAGAAAGTCTTTTGCTGCTGCAAGACGCTGCGGGCTTGCTACTTCCTATTGGAGAACTCTCGCAAGCCTTAGGCATTCCCCTGACATTTTTTCCAGAGCAGGGAAAAGTTAAAGGACGTTTTCGCCCCGAAGAAGATGAATTTGTTTTAGACATAAAAAACTGTATTTTTATAAAAGGATCTTTTGCTCAACAAGGATCGATCAGCAACAATAAATGCTCACTAGGAATTTTCTACTTAGATGATATTTTCATCAGCTCCGAAAAAATCGAAGAGTGGATGAATATAGAGATTAGGCATTTTCCCCTAAAATCTCGTGTTGTGTTGGAGTCACAAACCCCGCTTCCCATCGAAAACAAACTCGAAGAAGACATCCATCGTAAATACATTCTTGCCAAAAGTGCAGGACGAAAAAAAGATCAAACAAAAAAAACCCAGCAAGATGCTACTCAGCTCACCTGGGGCGGCCCCTATGCTGATCTCAACGCCTACTACCAAGTCAATTCGCAGAAACAAACTCAAGCACAACATCGTCTGGGACTTGGAGCCGCAACAGGTGTGGAGTGGCACGGCTGGGAGAACAATTTCAGATTTAACTATGACCAAGGTGAAGAAAAAGGATTTAACTCACGTTATACGCTTTCGAGAAACAGTGAAGAAACGCAGCACTTTGTATTTATTCCTTACCGTCAGTTTCAAGCCTTCGATATCTATTCACCGAGCTTTGCGGGCGCACGAAACTCTCGACTCGCTCAAGGATTTTATATCAGCAATCAACCTCTGAGCTACTCTTCACAGGTAGCCTCTCGTGAAATTCGAGGCCTCACCGAACCCAATTGGACAGTAGAACTTTATCAATCGGGAGTTTTAAGTGCTGCTTCACGCTCCAACGAGCTGGGAGAATATGTTTTTGAAAACATTCCGGTCTTCTATGGCAATAACAACTTTAAGGTTGTTTCCATTGGCCCCCAAGGACAACGGCGAGAAGAAACTCGAAGTTATTCAATTTCCAACAATCAGCCCCAGCAGGGCCAGTTCTACTACGCCCTTTCAGCCGCCCAAAGCCATCTCTCAAACGATGTGATCCTTGATACGAACTACGGGCTTGGAAACAACTGGAATGTAGGTTCAAGGGCCTTGTGGTCTCAGAACCTTATAGACCCAAGCCAAACTCAAATATATTTTGGAAACAGAGTGGGTGCTTACTTTGAATCACTAAGCCCGACTCTGGACTTTGTGAATGACAACAAGGGTGCTCACTACATCAATCCCCGCATCGCGCTTCCATGGACACAGGGGAGTTTCGATTTGAACTATTACAAATTTAGCGAATTCGAATCAGAAATTTTTCAGAAATATCGCAGTTCATTTCTTGATGAGAGATATGAACTCTCAGGACTTTTTTCGTTGCCGATACACCATCCCGTCACCCTCAGATTCATTTCCTCGCTAAATCGTTACGAAAGCCTGGATCTTTCCTACAATGAGAACAAACTATTTCTACTCACAGGAATATTAGGAACACAGGTGCAGCTTGGCGCAGAACACCTCAAGGGCGACACCTCCTATTGGACACTCAACGAACAAATCCAAAAAAGTTTCTCCCGGAGCATTGTAAAACTAAAGCTTGAACACGATACCAATGGCTTGAATTCTATTGAGAATGAAATCACCCTTCGAAGTGCAAGCCGTAAATTCCACACCCGATTTCTCTTAGCTCATAATTTTAGATCCGAAGAGAACACCGCGATTGTGGCGGTCTCTCGTGACTTCGAAAAGCTTCGTTGGGGTTTCGATGTGTCAGCCTCTGATTTGGGGAAACTGAGTGCGATGACAACACTCTCCACATCTCTTTTTGCAGACACCTATCATTCTCAACTCAGGAGCACTTCGCGAAATCTCAGCGAAAAGGCAAACGCCATCATCGAGGTGTGCATGGACACCAACTACAATGAAAAGTGTGATGAACACGAGGCCAAGGCGTCCTCCATTGCCTTTCAGATCAACAATCGAAGCGAAAGCTTGTACAGCGATGAAGAAGGCATTCTTTTCCTAGCAGGACTGGCTCCCTACTCCTCTTATCAACTCGCCTTGGATGGGAACAAACTCTTCGAAGAGCGCCTGAAAGCTCCTCAATCAAGCTATCAAATCTACACTGAATCTGGTCGCAGCTATCAGCTCTCAATACCTCTAAGATATTCTCTAGAGATGGATGGCCTACTTGAAATTATTGATCGCAACGGAAAACTCAGTCCAGCGAAAAATAGAATTCTAGAGCTTGTTCATATTGAGTCTCAAAAAAAATTCGAGGCTCGTAGCGAATTCGACGGATACTTTTTGTTTGAGGATCTCGTTCCTGGAGAATACGAAATCAGGCTGGCTGGTGACATTGAAAGGATTGACAACCCGCCCTCCAAAGTCACTCTTTCTCCCTCTGATGAAAACGTGAGTCTTGAGTTGAAGATAAAAAAATAGCTTGAGCCCCTCACGGGAACCCAAGCTATCTCACTAGAGAGATTAGAGATATTGTTAGGGTTTATTGGTAGCTAACAGTTACGTTGAAGATACCTTCGTAGCTTCCAGCAACTTGGTCAGCAAGAATGTCTTCGTGACGTGCGCCAACTCCGAAACTTGCAGTTCCCAAAGCATCGAGCTGCTCAGGTGAGTTATGTGCAAACGAATCAACAACGATCTTCTTCTGAGGAATGTCGCCTAAGTCGGTCGTCATTTCAACAGTAGCTTCTTCGATGATGGTGCTGTAGCTTGCGTTGGCTTCACCCGCAACAGTAAAAGTTGCTGCTTCTGGATCTTCTGCTTGAACAGTGTAGGAAGGATCTCCTTGAGAAACAGCTGGGAAGTTAAGATCGTTGACTTTCTCCAAGTCGAGAGAAGAACGAACAGTGATTGTTGCGAGTGCAGATTCGGTGTCAGAGGCAGCGGCCATTGCACCCTGAACAGAAGCTAACGCCGCAGCTACAATGATAGAATTTACAAAAATATTTTTCATAGGATCCCCTTTTCAATGACCATTCTGGAGCGAATCCCCAAGACCCGCAAGACATGGCGCATGGCATCAGGTTTAAATTTCTGATCCTCCCGCTGGAAAGGGTCGGGATACGGTGGAGTGCGTTGTTTTTCACCTCTTTTTAGGAGTCTTGATTGGACGTACAAAAAAGATAACAATTACTGCGTGTCTTTATTCCTCAAAAATTTGTCCATAAAAATATTATTGAGCTTTGCATTTGTCGCCACCCTCTTGTGCCCACGAAGCACATTGGCCTCACTTCGAGTTTTTCCCGTATTCATGGAACTCTCGTCCAAAACAAAAACTGGACAACTTGTAGTGCGCCACACAGAAAGCAAAGCTCGCTGGATTGAAGTGGCGCCTATCTTTTATGAAATGGAAAGCGACGGTTCCCTCAAACCACTTTCGAACGAAGAGGCTGTCAAAGCACCCCAATCAGCAATTCGTATGATTCGCTTTTCTCCCAAACGTTTTCGGCTCCAACCGGGAGAGTCGCAAGTGCTAAGAGTGAGAGCCTTCACCCCCTCCTCAACTGAGGATGGTGTGTATCGAGTGCATCTCAAATTCACTCCCGACGATCCCGAAGATAGCCCTGACAACAAAAACAAAGGCGCGATACGATATCAACTTCAAGCACGCGTTGCTCTCGCAGTTCCGATCTACTTCAAAAAAGGAAATCCCGAATCTAAATTTGAAATCACAAATTTGAAAATTGAAGAAGACTCAAACAAGAAAGCCCAACTCAGCCTCACTCTCACACAAAGTGGCAAAGGCATGGCTCGCGGTGATATTTCAGTATTTCAAAGCGCAAGCAAAGACATGGACAAGAAAAATCGAAGCCTAGTGGGCAAAGTTGCCGGACTCGCCTCTTACGTTCCGTCACGCAGCGTGAAGATTCCTCTTTCTGACGATTTCAGCCCTCTCTCGGCTGAAAACGACAAGAAGCTAGAGGTGGAATTCACCCCCGCAGCCAACGAAAAAGAAGTGCTGACTCAGGCTGTTTTGCTCTCGCCCCAAGCTTCAAAATGAAACTTGCCTCACCCATTGGGGTGTTTCGATCCAAATCGGGTAAAATTATAAAGACATTGGGGCTTCGCACCGCATCATACCTTTAAAGATTTGCAAGGAAACTTACGAAAAGAAGATATGGTCTGGCGTCGATACACAGGTTTTCTCAGAATGAGTCTCCTGACCTGCTTCGCCCTTTTAGTTTCTTGCCAAAAAACACGTAACCCTGAAGATCCGAAAGCAAAAATAGACCCTTCCCTTCCGAGCTTTGTAGGAATTCAGGAGATTGTGAATGTCGAATCAAAATCACTTCGCATTATTTGGAGTCCTATTTCGGGAGTGGCCGAATATTCGATAGAACGAATTGTCGCAAACGAGAAAATCGAGTTAGCAAGAGCACAACATCCACAAGACGCTTACACTCTCAGCTCTCTCCAGCCTGAAACTTCCTATACCTTTCAAGTGCGTGCAATTTACACAGACAGTCGCCTCGATAAAAACGAAAAAAAGATCACCGTGAATACCTTGCCTCTCTCGCAAGTTGAGAAGGAATTTGAAATTGATTTTTCAAGACTAGATGGTTTTGTTTTCCCCCAAAAAAGAATGGAATGGATCAATCAAAGCTTCCAACTCAGCAAGTTCAATCGCAATCTCCATGAGGACATGTTTGACGACGGCAACACGAGCAACTGGAATCCGATTTCCTATAGTGGATCTTTTGTGTCCTCACGATCAGAAAACAACAACATCTTTTCCATTGAAAGCATGGGCACACTCATTGGAATGGCGGAGACCAGCTTTCCCTCTTTAAGATCGTCGACCACCACTATTTCAGTGACACCCCGATCCTTTCAATCTCTTGCCCTCTTGGGAGTTATGGTACGCAATTCAGGCAACGCTTTCTACATGGGCGCGACCTACAGTGGAAGTCATCGAATCATGTATTACAACGGTTCTTCGTTTTCCCTCGTGGCACAAACAAAATCACTCTTCGAGCCCCAAGTGGGTCAGAAATATCATATGAAATTTCAAACAGCAGGGGTGAACCTTCGATACAAAATTTGGATCGATGGATCTCCTGAACCTGATTGGATACTGAGCACCAAAAACACTTTTCTCAAAAAAGGAAATTCCGGAATCGTCGCTACAGGTGGACGTCAGGACTACGAATGGTTTGAAGTTTTGGATGAAGACTCGGCATCGGAAGAAGATGCTTACTCGAAACTAGGAGAAGCTCTCAAATTGACAGAGTGGCAATACTCGGATGAAGCTGCATTCAGCAAGATCACCGCTATCGTGGCCAAGCAAGAAGTGCCTGAAGGATCTTCGATTCTTTATGAGGTGAGCACCGATAGTGGAGGCACGTGGCAGGTCCCCAATGAGGGCGTGTGGAATATAAATAAGAATGCGGCTTCAGGGAGCGTTGCCATTGAGGCAATCAACGAAGCTCTACCCGCCCTCGATATGAGAAACAAAAAAATCCAGCTGCGTGCCTATTTGAAATCTGAAAAAGGCGAATTCACGCCCGTCCTCTTTGGAGTAAAAATTAAATACGAAATTCTAGAGTGAACTAACGACACCAGCCGAGTTCAAGGATATCCCCAGGCCCACCGTCGAGAAGTATCCAGCCCGAATTGTTGGCGTCATCATTAGCTCGCAACCATGATTCACTAAAACCATTTTCTACACCGCGGAACTCATCGAGTGATGAAAATTTTAAGCCGTCCCATACAAAGATGTTTCCTCCGCCTAGATAGAAGATTCCTTTGACCTTTTTCCGAACGCCATCATACATGATCACTTCGCTCTCGCCGTATTCTTTCACTTTTAAATAGAAAATCGGATTGCGCAGCTCAAAACCCTTGGGAAGAGTTTTTATAATTTCAGAATTTGAATCGGGAGCTTTTCTAAAAGCAATTTCTTTTTTGAGAGTGTTTGAATTGAGAATTCCACAACACTCTCCCTCACAACCTCGAGTCAGGAACGGCAATGTTTCGGGAGGTGCCTTGGCCTTTTGAAAATCGACAATCGAAAGATCACCCACTTTTTCAACGACACCATCGCCTAATGCCGGAGAATTGGGAATAAGCTGAAGAGAGCCCGAGTCACTCGCTCCCGCCATATCGAGAAAAACGGGAGCCGCCACACTTCCTGAAATCCCACCTGGCAATTCAGACGGATCCGAAAGCTGCATCGCAGACGAATCGGGAATGTAGGAATCCACCTCTTCCTCGATAGCGTCGATTTGAGTTCCAGGTAGAGGCGAGAGAATAAGATCTGGGCCTGATTCATTATGAAGAACTTCGGAAGTGAGTGGATTGGTAATTTTATAAAGAGAAACGGCTAAAACCACGCAGACAAACGAAAGCAACACCACAAGGGCCCACAAAACTTTCATTTGCGTCTTAGTTTTTTTAGATTCGGCCACGACTTAATCGATGGTGACGCCCTTGAGGTAATCCATGTTTTCAAGCGCGAGTCCGGCACCGAGTGCCACAGCAGCCAATGGATCTTCACTCAAGAACACAGGCAATCCTGTTTCTTCACGAAGAAGAACATCGAGGTTGCGTAAGAGAGCTCCGCCACCTGTCATAACAATACCTTTGTCGACAATATCTGCAGCCAATTCAGGAGGCGTTCTTTCGAGAGTCACCTTAACGGCTTCCACGATGCCGTTAACAGTTTCAGAAAGAGCTTCACGAATTTCGTCTGAAGAAACTTCGATAGTTTTAGGAACACCTGCAAGCAAGTCGCGGCCTTTAACTTCCATGGAGGTTTCTTTGCCAGACGGATAAGCGTTTCCGATTGTGATTTTGATAAGCTCAGAAGTGCGTTCACCGATAGCCAAATTGTATTTACGGCGGATGTAGTTGAGGATGGACTCGTTCATTTTGTCGCCACCTACTCGAACAGATTTCGAGAAGACGATACCACCGAGTGAAATGACGGCTACGTCAGTTGTTCCACCACCGATATCAACGACCATGTTTCCACTAGATTCAGTGATGGGCAATCCTGCGCCAATCGCTGCGGCCATAGGCTCTTCGATCAAATAAACTTCACGGGCACTCGCAGAAAGAGCGGCTTCTTTAACGGCGCGCTTCTCTACTTCGGTAATGCCGTAGGGAATACAAATCATGATTCGAGGACGGAACAATGTTCGCTTTTGCTGAGCTTTTGCGATCAGTTGACGAATCATCACCTGAGTGACTTCGAAGTCGGCGATAACACCGTCCTTGAGTGGACGAATCGCTTGAATGTTTCCAGGGGTTTTACCCAACATCTGCTTCGCAGCGTGGCCCACTTCGATAACTTTCTTTTGACCTCTGTTGTCGCGCAAAATGGCGACCACACTAGGCTCATTAACAACAATTCCAAGACCTTTTACATAAACCAAAGTGTTAGCAGTCCCGAGATCGATGGCGATATCGTTACTGAGAACCCCTTTGAAAGAACTCCAGAGTTTCATATGAATTACACGATACGTTAAACTCCTCAAATCCTTCAAGGCTGAGCGAAAATATGCTTCATACGGGGCCTCTGCCATGGCGCACGATGTTAAGTGAAAAAATACCCCTCCCCAAAAGGCTGACGCTCAAGGCGGCCGTGCACCAGAGGAATCAAGGTATTCTTAAAGAATGAAACGGGAGCTTTTCTCGCAACTCAACACTCGATCACGCTCGTTCTGCCTGGGCGCAGCCCTTCTGTGCGCCCTCTGCGCCACCTATGGAATTGCGAATGAAAAGACTCCTAACACTCCTGCTGGGACCTCTGAGTCTGAAAAGCTCCTACGAAAAGCAGCTTGCGAGAGTTTGCCTCAACGCAACTCCGAAGATCTCTGGAAAATTGCCGAATGCTTCCGCAAGGAAGGTGACGTGAGACAAGCCGTAGCAAGTCTTCGTGAAATCGTACGCAAAGACCCTCAGGACATCGAAGCTTCGTTCATTGCCGCATGGCTGATTTGGGAAGAAGGGCACAAAAATGGAGGGCGCGACGAGCAAAGAGCCACCAAAGAGGCCCTCCAAGAACTCAAACGCTCAAGAGTCAACAACCCTTCCCACTGGCTTATGGACACTGAAATCGGAGATTTCTACTATCTTCGTATGAGAGCGCCCCAGTTGGCCTATCCAGAATACCTCAAGGCACGCAATCACTACGACGGCGACTTTGCCCGCAACGTCGACAAAGCATCAAGCGGCCGTAAAGCATCGATCGAAAACAGGATTGCTCGCAGTGCAGAGGGCCTTGGAAGACCCGGTGAAGCCGTTGAAGCCAGTTGCCGAGCGCTATTTTTTGATCCCGACGACAAAGAAGCGCTCCAACGCATCAAAAAACATTCAGGCTCTTGCGACAAAAAAGGGGTTAAAGACCCTCGCCAAGACTCCTCTCATTGATCAATTCTTAACGAAAGATCGACGCCGTAAAAGCCGAAAAGGGTAGAGCATGGAGTCGTCCTTTCAAAAGCTACGTCGAAACAGTTTACGCTCGCTTGCCCTGCTGAGTCTGCTTGCGCTTTCATCGTGCAGCTCCTTCACCCCTAGCCCTCACAGAACTCCATGCTTTTGAAAGCAAAAATGCAGATTCAAAACTCACCACGCTTTTCAAAAAAACAAACTCAAACGGAACTTTTTATCGTCTCTTAGTCCATCCTGAGTCGGAGTCTTTTTACGAAAAGCTCCTTGCCAAATCGGAAGTGGCCGAAGATTTACTAGCAACCTCCACTGCCTCATCACGCACACTTTTGATGTGGACCGAAGAGTCGCAGCCTCAATAGAGAGATTGGTGGCGTTGTGAGAACAATTCCAAGCGGTGAAGTTGCTCGAAGCATTGGAGTCACCGATATTCTTCATGCGGCCTACAAAGAACTTATCAAATAATTCTTGAAGACGAAGTGCGCGCAAGCGCCGAATCTTACGGCCTCTCAATTCCTAAGGCCATGGCCCTCCACACAGTCGCCAACCAAAGAAGCAGTTGGACTCGAAAATGGTTTTCCAGGGGACGCAGCTCCAGAGGTCTCAACCCCTGCACCAACTTGTTCCAACAATTCATTCGCATAATCAGCCCTCAATAAAATTCTACAACAAAAGAGTAGAGGCGCTTGACTCCATAAATAACATAGCTACTATTAAACACATGAAACGGGAGAAGCAACTCAGCATCCAGTCCGGAAGAGTTGGATTTGGAGGAAAAGGTGCAAGCTTCGGTGGCATCCTTCTCAAAAACTCCCACGCAAAATGTAAACGGCCCCTAAGCTTCAAGACCCCCATGCATCTCGTGCTTCGCTCCTCCCAAGCTCAAAGGAAAAAGTCTTTTCTCTACCAACATCGAGAACTTGAAAAAATAATTTCCCGTCATGCCAAAAAACAAAAAATACGCATGTTAGAAATGGCCAACGGAGGCGACCACCTTCATTTGATCCTCCGAATCCCTAGGAACAGAAAGCATTACATCGCCTTCGTGAGAGGGCTGAGCGGCGAAATTGCACGCCTCATAAGCGGAGCCAAAAAAGGCACGGCCTTGCTCCGAAATTCAAAAAAAAACAAATTTTGGGATCACAAGCCCTTCACTCGCCTCTTCGAAAATTGGGGCGCTTCCTACAAAGAATTAAAGAGGCACCTACAAAACAATAAGCCCTCGCAAGAATGGAACGCGCAAACCCTAAGCGCCTTCATATCGACCCACTCTCTTGAAGCCACAGGCTTCAGCTAGTCAATGACGAGTGGCGAACGGATTTAATGAAACACCTGCTTCTTCTCGGGGGAGATTCAGAAGCAGTTTTTATCGGGAGCGAAGACTCCAAACAGATGCGGGGTCTCTGCTGAGCAAGAGCCCTATTTCTGACTTGACGATGTGGTCACCCACAACCCTCAAGCAGAGCCCCGCCCCAATTTCCACCAAAACCCAGTGAGACCTAATGAATGTAGTATGGCGCCATTGAGGATCTAAAAAAAGTACCTCGGCGAGCGCATCTAGCGAAGCGCATGCCTAGCCGAGGTACTTTTTTTAGATCCTCAATGGCGCCAATAGATCGCGCACCTTAATCAAATCTTAACAATATTGAAGATCTCAAAAGAGGTATCATGCAAGCATGGCGAAGTTACGTCCTATACTTCTGTTGATACTCGGTGCTCAGCTCAGCCCTTTTTGCTTTGCAGAAAACACTATCGATCCCTTGTTAGCTCATCAGTCGAAAATCACACGGACTGTGCTTAAAAACAGCATGTTTTCGAGAGATAAAAAACTCACCGAAGCTTTGAATGAAAGTGCTACGGCTCCAAACTTTTGTGAGACGGCGCTGAAGCATGGAACCAACGATGAAACGCCCGTGAAGAATTTGTGGGATGAATTTTACAACTTTCATGGAAACGATGACATTTTAAAATCGCTGGAAAAAGTTCCGAAAGAAATTACTGACCAAGCCAATCAGAGAACTCCCGCGGCTCCTGATCAGAGGAAATACCTTACTGAATTTGAAGCCAAACAATTGCTTGAACAATCAAAAGCCGCTTGTGCTATCGAAATGAAAGATCTTGGAGGAGGAATCTGTTTTCTAAGATCGTCCACCGTTGCCATGTCTCTTGCCGAAGACTTTCCCTCGGTGCCCTTGTTAAAAATTTGGATGGTCGGACCTATGGAATTTGGAAATGAATCCTGGAAATACCATACCGTTCCCGTTATTCCCGTTCTCAATTCTAAGACTGGGAAAGTGGAATGGCAGGTCTTCGACACACTCTTAAGTCCGCAATTAGCCTCAGCCTCATCTTGGGCCAACACCTATGTGCAAAGAGGGACTCGCTGTGGACGAACCGAACTTTTCCTCTCCGATTCATCGAGAAAAGGTCCCTATGCCAATGATGGATTTGAAAAAGCTCCAGAGCCAGACATTCGTGCTGTGGAAAACGCTGCGGGACTCGTGATTGTGCAGCCTGATCCCCGACATGGAAACTAAGCGTCGATTGAATCTTTAGGTGAGTCTTTTAGCGAATCACCCCCACGAGCAGTCTCATCCTCTTCAGACAAAATCTGCATCATCGAAGCTTTGAGCGATTCGTGCCTGAGGTAGCTGTGCTTCAGCGTGGTTTGAAGTGCCTCGATCTGCTTAGCCTGATCTTGCAGATTCAGCTCGAGCTTTTGACACTTTTCTTCGAGCTGAGAAGAACCCATTTCAAAAAGAGAAACCTGTGGAGAAGACTTTTTCAGGGGAGCGGCTGTAGGCTTAGCAGAAGGCGACAAAGGAACAGAATCGAGTTTCTTCAACTCAAGCTCCGCGCGCTCCAAAAGAGTCAACGGAAGCCCCGCCCACTGAGCCACATACAAGCCATAACTCGATTGTGCGGCCTCGCGAACGAGCTTGCGCAAGAAGACCAGCTCCCCTTCCCATTCACGAATACCCATGCTCGCATTGAACACATTTGGAAGTCGCTCGGCATCTTCAGAAAGCTCATGATAGTGGGTCGCGAACACACAAAGAGCTTGTGTCTTATTTTGGAGATGTTCGAGAACAGCGCGTGCGATGGCCAATCCATCAGTCGTAGAAGTGCCGCGTCCGATCTCGTCGATCAATACAAAGCTATTGCGGTCAGCCTCGCGGAGGATGGATGCGGTCTCCTTCATCTCGACCATAAAAGTCGACTCACCCGCAAGGATACGATCACTCGCTCCCATGCGGCTATAGAATCCAGAACACGGACTAAAAGTCATAGATGAAGCGGGAACGGGCATGCCACATTGTCCGAGCAAGAGGCACAATCCCGTCTGTCTCATTAAAGTGGATTTACCAGCCATGTTGGGGCCAGTGAGCAAAACAATTCGTTCATCACTCGTGCCGAGAGACAAAGAGTTATGAATGAAATCACCATACATGGCTTCGAGCAAAGCATGGCGTGCTTCTTTGATGTCGAAACTAAATTCAGAAGATTCAAGAATCTCAGGAAAGATCCACGAACCTTTAACTCGAAGCATAGCGAGTGATTTTTTAACTCCAGCAAAAGCATCGGCCCAAGAGAAAAGTTCAACAAAAATCTTTAAGCGATCATCGAGAGAAAGAATTTGCGAAACCAAATTCTCTAAGAGTTCAGAAGCTCTCGCCTGCGCTTTGGCACTCGCCGAGAGAATTTCACGTTCACGCTCTGTGAGCTCCTCCGTGGTAAAGCGCTCGCCCTGAACCGTGGTTTGCTTGCGTTGGAAACTTGCGGGTGCCTTTCCCACGTGAGTTTTAGTCACTTCGATGTAGTGTCCGAACACTCGGTTGCTACGAACCTTTAGAGAAGGGATTCCCGTTTCCTTACGAAGTCGTTCTTCATAGGTATGAAGCCAATCTTCACCCTTTAAGTTGAGCGATTGTAGACGATCGAACTCTTCGTCATAGCCTTCACGAATCAACTCAATAGGGCTCAAACCTTTTTTTAGTTCGACGTCATCAGCCAAAGCATTTTTTAGTTGCTGAGCAAGCTGATCCAAAGACGAGAAATCTTCAGAGCCTTTAAGAGATTCATAAGCCAAGAATTTTTGCCACTCGGCAGAATCTAAAGCGATTCCATTCAGCGCATGAATCGAAGCCGTGAGCGAAGTGCGGAACCTAATCAGCTCCAAAGACTGAGCTACTCCCAACCGGAAACGTCCAAGGAGACGCTCGAAATCGTAAACTTCGCGCGCCGATTCTAAAAAATTTTTCTCATCCATCGACTTCAAAAGAGATTGTCGATTGAGGATTCTCTCTCGCCCCATCAGAGGGCGTGCAAGCCATTCGCGCAAACGACGGGTACCCATAACACTTCCGCATCGATCCAAGAGATCGAAAAGTTCAGGTAGAACAGCCCATTGTTCGAGTACAGATTGAGGAATCTGTGCATACTCACGATTTTTTTCGCCACTCAAGTAACTCAAACCACGAGCCTCGGGAAGAATTTTGCGAAGCTCTTCTTGAGCCAATCGCTGAGTGTAGGCGAGATACTCTTCCAAATTTTTGCGAGCGTCGTTTGTTCCCCATGGAGTCCAGTGGGCTTTGGACAAGGCTCCTTCAGGATTCAAACTCCATTCGTTCAGCGCTTTAGGATCGGCAAACCAAGAAGACTCGATGAGAATTTCTTTGGGCTGCAATCGAAGAAGAGTGTCTGTGAGAGAATCGGCTGATTCCACTTCGCCCTCAAAAAGCCGTGAACCCAGAAGGTCAAAAACTAAAAGCTGTGCGCTTGAGGCACGAGGTTTACGAGCTAAAGAGACGAGCCAATGAGCTTCGCGTCCTTTGAGTTTTTCATAATCGATAGGAAGTCCTGGAGTGAGGATGCGAACGATTTTTCTTTCAACAAGCTTGCGCGTGCTTCCCTCTTCCACTTCTTCTTGGTCAGCGATGGCAATTTTTAATCCCTTGCCCAGCAATCGTTCGACGTAGGAATCAAGAGCATGAGCGGGAATGCCGCACATGGGGATGGGTTCAGGATTACTTTTGTTACGAGCGGTCAGCTGAACTTCGAGTAAGGGTGCGGCTTTGAGAGCATCGTCTCCAAAGAGTTCGTAGAAGTCGCCCAATCTAAAAAATAAGAGTGCGTCTGAAACCTGATCTTTGAGGCCCCAGAATTGGTCGTAGAGAGGTGTTTTCCAAGCTTGAGCTTCGCGGGGAGGAGACACACTGAGAGACATGGGCGCGTTTATAACGAGAGGGCTAACGGAGGTCTAGGAAAAAGGGGGCACCCGTTGCGCCCCCAAGAAGCTCGCGTTTATTTAAACAAATTAAGTATATTCAATCTCTTAGCCCCAGCCGAAACACCTTTCAGGGTGGGAGTTTCCTCTCCCGCACTGAGAATTCGGCTTTTGAGCTGTGCGGGAGTCAAGGATGGCTCTGCCGACCATAGAAGCGCCACGGCACCTGTTACATTAGGAGTGGCCATGGAAGTGCCTGAGAATGAGTCATAATAGTTTCCTGGGATCGAAGAGCGAATGTCGACTCCAGGGGCTGCGATATCAACATACTCTTCGCTGTAGTTAGAAAAACTGGCTCGTTGACCTTTGTTGTCATGAGCAGCAACCACAATTGAATTTTCGAGCTGGTACATAGCAGGATACATTGTTGCCAATTCTCCCGATGCCTCATCTCCCAATTTGCTTCCGTTGTTTCCAGCAGCGACAACGTTCACAACACCGGCTTCATCAAGGAGCTTGAATCCCTCGTAGATAAATTGTGAATAACCCGTTCCACCCCAGCTATGATTGATAACTTTGATAGTGTCGCTATTTTTATAGAACCAATCGAGGCCTCGTAAAATGGCATCTAACGAAGTTGAGCCATTAGTTGAAAAGATTTTTACAGACACCATTGTGACTTCCCAGTTCACACCCACCACCCCCACTCCGTTGTTGCCTCGAGCGCCGATTGTGCCCGCAACGTGTGTCCCGTGATTGTTCCAATCCATCACATCATTATTATTTTCGAGTGCATTGTATCCATAATAGGCTTTGTTGTTGGCGTCGTGACGGGTCCATAAATTGCCTTGAAGATCTTCGTGCTTAATATCAACTCCGGTGTCCATAATGCCCACTACAACATCGCGAGATCCACGAAACTCATTCCAAGCCTGTGCGGCGGAGGAATCCATTTTCCGAAGTCCTTTTTGTCCAATCTTTTGTCCGAAATTTAGTAAGCCCCAAAGGTGAGTGAACTCTTTGTCATTGGGAAGAACGGGGCGAGGAGTGAAATCGCTGAGGTCGTCGGGCTGTTTGGGAGGCTTGGGTCCCATTTGAAGTTGGTAGACACGATTTTCTTCAATACGGCTGGCTCCCAAACTTTGAAGTGATTGCAGAGTTAGCTTTTGCGAGGATTCTTGAGAGTCGACCACGACATACGATTTTCCAAAAGCAATAAAACTCCGCAAAGCATTTAACGACTGAGACTTTTGATGAAGTGACGCCGCGAAGAGTTGCGGTGATGAATCTTTCAACTCGACCACATACTCCGTCGCCTGTGCAAGTGAACTTAGAAGAATACCTAATAAGAATATTTTTTGTTTGAATCTCATCAGGTATAAGTTCGACAAATCCAAGCCTGAACTAGAGACTCGATCTGCCAATAATTTCGTCATGCAACACATTGCGCAGAGACGAAAAACCCGTAAAGTGAAAATCACTGTACGGGTTTTTTTGTTAAATCATTTAGATTTTATCGGCGATAGTTCAAACCAAGCCCGATACTCAAACCGCTTCCGCCACCACCACTTTGGTAGGGAGGATAATAAGATCCGCCCCCTCCACCACCGTAGGAGTAGCCATTGCCACCGTAAGAGGATCCGTAACCTGTAAGACCCGACATTCCCATTCCCGGCTGCTGAACCCCACCCAAGCTGTATTGAGCTTGTTGAGCGGCCATGTAGGACTGAGAACTCTTGCTATACACTTTGTACAAGCTGTTGAGATCTTCCTTGTAGGTTTGCTCTGCTTTTTGTGCGAGCTCGGCCTGACGTTGGATCTGTTGAGCATACTGTTGCATTTGCTGAGCCATGAGTGCTGCTTGCTGAGCGTTCTGACCGTTAGCTCCACTTCCGTAGAAAGGAGTTTGGCCATACATTCCACCAGGGCCCCACTGACCTAAGCCATTGCCTGTGCCATTGCCCCAACCGTTACCACCACCACCGGTGCCATAAGGTCCGGGCATTCCTGCAACGCCGCCAGTTCCGTAAGGATAACCAGCTCCGCCACCGGGCATTCCGCCATTGCCGCCGTAACCAGCAGGTGAAGGTCCACCCCATCCGTTACCGCCGCCACCAGTTCCGTAAGGTCCAGGCATTCCACCTGCTCCACCGCCGCCGCCCATCATGGGATAACCACCCATGCCGCCGCCGCCAGCTCCACAGCCGCCGTAGCCAGCTGCGTAAGGAGGGATTCCACATGCGCCCATTCCTCCGCCACCGTAGCCACCGCCACCGTAACCAGGACCGCCCATTCTGATTCCGCCGCCAGCGCCCCATCCGGGACCACCGCCGCCGCCGCCAACAACCATTCCGCCGT
>Ga0163144_10006839_pt1 | contig 25083 bp, 23 predicted proteins | sample OliLak19BULKMAT1_FD_123175 | JGI IMG/M metagenome (GOLD analysis project Ga0163144, IMG submission 123175) | Freshwater microbial mat bacterial communities from Lake Vanda, McMurdo Dry Valleys, Antarctica - Oligotrophic Lake LV.19.BULKMAT1 | ecosystem: Environmental > Aquatic > Freshwater >... | reverse complement strand
TTCTTCTGCGCCCAACACGCGCTGCCCCACCTGCAGGCGCGCGGGGCAGCGGCGCGGGCGGCCGGCCGGCGTTGGGCCGGCGGCAGCATCGTGAACATTTCGTCGGTGCACGGGCAGGCCGGCTTCAGCGGCCACGCGGTGTATGCCGGCACCAAGGGCGCGGTGAACGCCTGGACGCGCGAGTTGGCGGTGGAGCTGTGCGCCACCCATGTGCGCGTCAACGCCGTGGCGCCTGGTTCCATCGAGGTGCCGTGGTATTGGCAGGCGAACCCCGGCTATACTCGCGCCCAAGGCGACGGCCAGGTGCCGTGGGGGCGCGTGGGGCTGCCGGCCGATGTGGCCTATGCGACCGCTTTCCTGCTTTCGGATGCGGCCGAGTTTATTACCGGGCAAGTGCTGTGCGTCGACGGCGGGCTGACGGCCAAGCTGGCCATTCCGAGCTAGCCAATAGTGCTACCCACCGATAGTGGGGGCGAAGGAGATGGGGTCATGGGAAACCGATCGTTTGTGGTCCAGGCCGAAGACGTTATGCCGTTCTCGCTGCATGAGGACGCCTGGCACTCACAAGTTGTCATTGGGCCCGATGGGGCCGAGTCCGAGCACATCTATATCACGCGCTTTACGCTGTTCGCTGGCAAGGCGTTGAGCGGGCATGCGCATACGCCCGGCAAGGGCGATGAGACCTACTTCATCTTGCGCGGCCACGCCAAACTTCACATTGCTCCCGAAATCGGCAGCAGGGAACGCGAAATCCACGACGTGGGGCCGGAGACCGCTATCTTCATCCCGGCCGGCACCTTTCACCGCCTGGATAACACGGAAGGCACCGAAGATTTGGTGCTGCTGACGGTGTGGAACGACCCGCCCGCGCCGGGTTCGAACGGCATTCACGACGCGCGGATCAAGACCTGGGGCACGACGTTTCGCCTCAAGACGCCCGCGGCCTCCGACGGTGGCGCGGCCTAACTCGGCCGGCAGCGCCCAGGCCACCGGGCGGGGCCGGCGGCGCCCAGCGGATGCGCGCCTGCCGCCTTCGGCCGAACGGCGTCTCCGGCGCACGGCCGGGGTCACTGAAATGAGCGAGCGAACCATGTCCATCAACCTGTCCGGATTATTTGACCTCACGGGGCGGGTGGCCCTCATCACCGGGGCGGGCGGCGCCCTGGGCAGCCGCATGGCCGTTGGGCTGGCGACTTTCGGCGCTGACGTGGCCTGTGTGGAGCCGACCGTCGCCCAGTCGGATGCCACCATCGCCGCGGTGCAGCAGGTAGGCCGCCGGGGGCTGGGGCTGGCCTGCGATGTGCGGGTCTCGGCCCAAGTCAACGCGGCCGTTGAACAGGCCGAAGCCGAGTTCGGGCCGATTGATATCCTAATCAACGCCGCCGGCGCCGGCGCCAACCACCCGGCCGAAGAGTTCCCCGATGAGGTCTGGGCCGACCAACTAGCGCTGAACCTCTCGGGCACGTTCTACTTTTGCCGGGCCGCTGGCCGTGGCATGTTGGCGCGCGGGCGCGGCAGCATCATCAACATCAGCTCAATCGCTGGGGCCGTGGGGCTGGGGCGCGGCTCGGCCGGCTACACCGCCTCCAAAGCCGGTGTGAACAACCTCACCCGCGAGCTGGCGCTGGAGTGGGGGCCGCGGAATGTGCGCGTGAACGCCATCATGCCGTGCCAGTTCAAAACGCCTGCCAACATGCGGCTGCTGGAGCATCCCGTGTACGGCGGCGAGCAACTCATGCAGCGCTGGGTCAGCAACATTCCGCTCGGGCGGCTGGGTGAGACCGATGAGATCGTCGGGCCGGTGGTGTTCCTCGCCTCCGACGCGGCGGCGATGGTCACCGGCCACATCCTGGCCGTCGATGGCGGCTACCTGGCCCGGTAGCCTGCCTTCAGAAACGGAGCGATTCGGTGTTACTTCACAAGACGCGCGCGCTGGAACACTTGCAGCGCTATAACCTGGCGGCGGTCATTGCCACCTCGGCCACGCACATCACCTACCTCACCGACTATCAGTATTGGGGCGATAAGGTCGTGCGCGGCTATATGAGCCGCCCGGGCGCAACGTCGGGCCTTGGCACCGAGAACTACGCGGTGCTCACGGCGGCCGGCGAGGGCGCCCTCGTGGTGCCGCCGTTGCTGATGCCCGAAACCGAAGTCTGCTGGGTGACTGAGGTGCGCACCTCTGGCAACCCGCGTTTGGACGACTCGCTGGTCCCGGCCGACATGCCGGCCCAGGCGCAGCTTTGGTTCGACCGGCTGCGCGGGCCCCAGGCGGCCTCGCCGGTTGAGGCGCTGATCGGCCTGCTGCGCGACTGGGGTCTGAGCCAGGGTCGCATTGGGCTGGAATTGGAGGGCGTGACGCCCGCCGCCCGAGCAGCCCTCCAGGCGGCGCTGCCCAACGCCACCTTTTTGGATTGCAGCAATCTGCTGCGCCTGATTCGGGCCGTCAAAAGCCCCGAGGAGATTCGACGGATTAGCCGCGCCACCCTCATCGCGGAGGAAGCCGCCCAGGCCAGCCTGAGGCTGGCGGCGCCGGGGCGGCGGCTGCCTGAGTTCGTGGCCGCGTTTCGGGCCGGTATTGGACAGCAGGGCGCCGATTTCGACCACTTCATCTTTGGAGTGCATGGCATGGGCGTGGGCGAATTTTCCAATTACCGCCTGCAAGCGGGCGACGCGCTGCTGGTGGATTATGGCTGCCGCTTCCAACACTATGTGTCGGATAGTGGGCTGACCCTCAGCCTGGGCGACCCGCCGCCGGCGCTGGCCGAGCGCTACGCGGCGCTGTACGACGGCCTGCAGGCGGGCGCGGCGCAACTGCGGCCGAGCGTGCCGGCCTCGGCGGCGCGCGGTGCGATGAAGACGCGGCTGGCCGAACATGGGATCACCACCTGCAATGCGCACGGCCACGGCTTTGGCCTGGAGGTGCGTGACTATCCCATCATCGTGGACGATACCGGGCTGCGTCTGAAGGATGACTGCATTGACCTGCCGGCCGATCTGCCGCTGGAGGCGGATATGGTGATCAACCTGGAGACGCCGCTGTATCTCTCCGGCGCGGCCTCCCTCCATTTGGAGCAGACGTTCTTGGTGACCCCGGCCGGCGGGCAACTCCTGGTGCCGCTGGAGCGCCGCCGGCCGCTGCAGCCGGCGGTTGGGGTTTAGTGGCCGCCATGACAACTGAAACCGAACTGCCCGGCGGAGAAGAGTGGCTGCACATGTATCAGCAGATGGTGCGCATCCGCACCTTCGAGGAGCACGTCAACGACTTGTATCAGCGTGCGCTGATGCCCGGTCTGGCGCACCTGTATACCGGTGAGGAAGCCGTGGCCGTGGGTGTGTGCGAAGCCCTGCACCGCGCTGACTACATCACCAGCACGCATCGCGGCCACGGGCACTGCCTGGCGAAGGGCGCGGAGGTGGACCGCATGTTTTGCGAGCTGCTGGGCAAGGCCGCCGGCTATTGCCGGGGCAAGGGCGGCTCCATGCATATCGCCGATCAAGAGACCGGCAATCTGGGCGCGAACGCCATTGTGGGCGGCAGCGCCGGCATCGCGACGGGCGCGGCCTTTTCCAGCCAGCGGCTGGGCAACGGGCGCGTGGCGGTGTGCTTCTTCGGCGAGGGCGCGCTCGGCCAGGGGCTCTTATATGAAGTGATGAATATGGCCCAGCTCTGGAAGCTGCCGGTCATTTACGTGTGCGAAGACAACGAATACAACGAGTACACCCACAAGCGCGAGACCCTCGCCGGCGACATCTTAGCGCGGGCCGCCGCCTTTGGCCTGTTGACCGAAGAAGTGGACGGCCAGGATGTGCGCGCCGTCTTCACCACCACTCAGCGGCTGGTCACGCGGGCGCGCGCCGGGGATGGGCCGGCCTTTCTGCTGTGCCACACCTATCGCTATCTGGGCCATCACGTCGGCGACATCAACCGCGCCTACTACCGCAGCCCCGAAGAAGAGAAGCATTGGAAGACTAAGCGCGACCCACTGGCGCTGCTGGCCGATTGGCTGGTGGGCCAGCAGTTGGCCGACGCCCCGCTGTTAGAAGGGATCGTGGCCGAGGTGCAGTCCGAAATTGCAGCGGCTGTGGCCGTGGCGCTGAAGGCGCCCTTCCCCGAGCCGGACGAGGTGAGCCAGCATGTCTACGCCTAGCCCCGCCGCCGGCGTTCGCGAATTGACGTTTGGTGAGGCCATCCGCGAGGCGCTGGCCGAGGAGCTGCGCCGCGACCCGCGCGTGTTCATGATCGGCGAGGACATCGCCGAGGCCGGCACCACCTTCAAGGTGCTCACCGGCCTGGTCGAAGAATTCGGCCCGCAGCGCATCCTCGACTCGCCCATCTCCGAACCCGGCATCACCGGGCTGGGCGTGGGCGCCGCCATGACCGGCCTGCGCCCAGTGGTCGATATCATGTTCGGCGACTTTGTCGGGCTGATCATGGATCAGTTGGTTAACCAGGCGGCCAAGATCCACTACATGTCGGGCGGCAAGCTCAAGGTGCCCATGGTGCTGCGCACGACCATGGGTGCGGGCCGGCGCTCGGCGGCCCAGCACTCGCAGTCGCTGCACGCTTGGTTGAGCCACATTCCGGGTCTCAAGGTGGTCGTGCCGTCGACGCCCTATGACGCCAAGGGGCTGATGAAGAGCGCCATCCGCGACGACAACCCGGTGGTGGTGTTTGAAGACAAGATGATGTACCGCACGGTCAAAGGCCCGGTGCCGGAGGGCGACTACACCATCCCGCTCGGCGTGGCCGACATCAAGCGCGCCGGTGAAGACATTACCCTGGTCGCCACCAGCAGCATGGTGCACGTGGCGCTCGAAGCCGCCCAGCAGTTGGCGGAGGCGGGTATCAGCGCGGAGGTGGTTGACCCGCGCACCCTCGCGCCGCTCGACACCGCCACGCTGATCAACTCGGCCAAGAAGACCAGCCGCGCCATCGTGATTGACGAGGGCTACGAGCAGTATGGCGTGACCGCCGAACTCGTGGCGGTCATGGCCGAAGGCGCGTTCTACGACCTCGACGCGCCGGTGCGGCGGTTGGGCGCCATGCAGGTGCCGATCCCGTTTTCGCCGTCGCTCGAAGACCTAACCATCCCGAACGTCCAGCAGGTCTACACCTTGGCGCGGACGTTGTGCGGAAAGGCCTAGCCCGTGGCGACCAACATCTACATGCCGGCGCTGGGCATGGCGCAGACCACCGGCCGGCTGGTGCACTGGCACAAGGCCCCCGGCGCGGCGGTGACCAAGGGCGAGCCGCTGATGGAGATCGAGACCGACAAAGCCACGGTCGAGATCGAAGCGCCCGCTAGCGGCACCCTGGCCAATGTCACCGCCCAGCCTGGCGACGATGTGCCGGTGGGGCAGGTAGTCGCGTTGATCCTCGCGGCGGGCGAGTCGGCCCCCGCCATCGCTATCCCGGCGCTCGCCGCGTCGCCGCGCCCAACCGCCGCTCCGGTGGCCGCCACCCCCGTGGCCGCGCGCATGGCCGCCGAGTTGAACATTGACCTAAGCCAGATCATCCCGGCCGACGGCAAGATTCAAAAGAGCGACATCGCAGCTTACCTGGCCGCTCAGGCCGGCGCCCAGCAGTTGGTGCCCGCCGCGGCTTTCGGCCGGCTGCGCGCTTCGCCCAAGGCCCGGCGCTTGGGCCGCGAACTCAAGGTGGACCTCGCCGCCGTGGCCGGCACCGGGCCGGAGGCGGCCGTCTTGGCGGCCGATGTGCTGGCGGCGGCGTGGGCCCTGCGCTCCGCCGAAGTGCCCGCGCCCGCCCGCGCTACCGCGCCGATGAGCCAACTCTGGCGCGTGATGGCCGAGCGCTTAACGCAGGCCTGGGCCACCACGCCGCAATTCCAAATCACGCGCGACGTAGACGCCGGCCGCCTGGTGGATTGGCGCGCCCACGCCGGAGCGGCCCTGCCGCTCAAGCTCACTTACACCGATTTGCTCGTGAAGCTGACGGCGGCGGCGCTCCAGCAGCACCCCCGGCTCAACGCCGCTTGGGTGTCGGGCGAAATCGTGCTCAACCCCGCCATTAACATCGGCCTGGCCGTGGCGGTGGAAACCGGGCTGCTGGTGCCGGTGATCACGGCGGCCGACACCCTGCGGCTGGGCGAGATCGCGACGCAGCGCGAGGCACTGGTGACCAAGGCAAACAACGGCCGCCTGAGCCTGACCGACCTCAGCGGCGGCACGTTCACCATCAGCAACCTCGGCATGTACGGTGTGGACACCTTTACGGCTATCGTCAACCCGCCACAGGCCGCCATCTTGGCGGTGGGCCGGGTGGCCGACCGGGTGGTGGCCGTGCAGGGCCAGCCGGCCGTGCGCCCGATGCTGACCCTGAGCCTCACCTGCGATCACCGCGTGGTGGACGGCGCACGGGCGGCCGAGTTCCTGGCCACACTGGCCGGCTTGATTGAAGAACCATTAGGGCTGTTAATCTAAACGCATTTATCAGGAGGCGGCAATGGACTTAGGCTTACGGGGTAAGGGCGCCATCGTCACAGGTGGCAGCCGCGGCATCGGGCGCGCGATTGCGCTCGGCCTGGCGGCCGAAGGGGTAAATGTAGCGATTGCCGCGCGCGGTGAACAGGATTTGGCTGCCACCGTGACGGAACTGCAATCCAAGGGCGTCCAAGCGCTTGGGGTGGCCGGTGACTTGACCAAACCAGCCGATATCGAGCGGCTGGTCACGGAGACGGTGGCAGCCTTCGGCGGCGTTGACATCCTGATCAACAACGTCGGCGGCAACCAGGGCGGCTGGTTTGCGGACACGAGCGACGCCGACTTCCTTTATACCTATGACCTCAACGTCTTCGCCGCGATGCGCGCCAGCCGCCTGGTGGTCCCAGAGATGCGCAAGCGGGGTGGGGGGCGGATCATCATCATCTCGTCCGTCTGGGGTCGCGAGTCCGGCGGTTCATCGGGGGGCGCGTCGACCTACAATTCAGCCAAAGCCGCCGAGATCGGTTTGAGTAAGCGCATGTCCTGGGAACTAGCACCGCACAATATTCTGGTCAACACCGTCGCGCCCGGGCATATTCTCTTCCCCGGCGGCGGGTGGGATCGGCAGCTGAAAGCCGACCCGGAGCGGATCGCCGACCTGGTGCGCCGAGATTGCCCGCTGGGGCGCATGGGCCGTGTCGAAGAAGTGGCCGATGTGGTGGTGTTTATGGTTTCCGAGCGGGCCACGCTGGTCAACGGTGCGTGTGTCAGCGTGGACGGCGGCCAGTCGCGTTCGCTCATTTAGGTCTGGCCGTAGGCAGCCCTCAATTCAACTGGAGCAACTGAACATCATGAACCCTTCCCTTAACAGTCAAACGATCACCCCGGCCGAATTGGCCAAAGTCATCGACCACGCCCTGCTGCGGCCCGAGATGACCGAAGCCGAGGTCACGGCCGGCTGTGAACTGGCGCACCGGTATCATATTGCTTCGGTGTGCGTCAAGCCCTGCGATGTGCCGTTGGCCGCCAAGTTATTGGCCGGGTCCGATGTCGCCGTCGGCACGGTGATTGGCTTTCCCCATGGCAGTTCGACCACAGCCGTCAAAGTGGCCGAGGCGCGGCAGGCGCTGGCGGATGGCGCCACCGAGCTGGATATGGTGATGAATATTGGGGCCTTGCGCTCTGGCAAGCCCGACTACGTGCGCGCTGACATCCAGGCCGTGGTCGACGCCGCCCGCGGCCAGGCCCATGTCAAGGTCATCTTGGAAAACGCCTACTTGACCAACGCGGAGAAGGTCCGTGCCTGCCAGTTGGCTGAGGCGGCCGGCGCGGCCTATGTGAAGACTTCCACCGGGTATGCGCCGACGGGCGTCACTGTGGCGGATATCAAGCTCATGCGCGCGACCGTTGGGCCGCAGATGCAGGTGAAGGCCGCGCACGGCATTCGCACCCTGGATGCGATCTTGGAGATTATCGACGCGGGCGCGACCCGGGTGGGCGCCACGGCCACCGCTACCATCCTCGACGACTTCAAGAAGCGCCAAGAAAACTAAGCCAGCCAACTCGGTCGCCGGCCGAGCGCCGCCCTGAACGCCTCGGCGCTCCGTTGGTCTAGGCGGCGGTGCGGGTCTCTGTCTTCAGGCGCTTCAGCCGCTTCAGCACATCATTGCCGCCGCGCCCAAAGTAGTCGTGCAGGGTCAGGTATTCGCGATAGAGCTGGTCATAGACCTTTTGGGCCTGGGGCTGGGGGGTGAAGGTCTGCTTCTTCAGATGGGCCATCTTCGGCGCCGCCTCCACCAGCGTGTCATAGCCGCCGGCGGCCCGGCTGGCGGCCACAGCCCCCAGCATGGCCGCCCCCAGCGCCGCGGTTTGGGGCGCGGCCGTCACCTTCAGTTCGCGCCCGGTCACATCGGCGTAAATCTGCATCAGCAGCTTGCTTTTCTCAGGCAGCCCGCCGCAGGTGACGATCTCGTTCACCGCCACTCCATGATTTTCGAAGGTTTCTACGATGGCGCGGGTGCCAAACGCGGTGGCCTCGATCAGCGCGCGGTAAATCTCGGGCGGCCGGGTGGCCAGCGTCGCGCCGATCAGCAGCCCGCTCAGGTCGGCATCCACCAGCACCGAGCGGTTGCCGTTCCACCAGTCCAACGCCAGCAGACCCGACTCGCCCGGGCGCTGTTGGGCGGCCTCGGCCTCCAGCCATTGATGCACACTCAGCTTGTGCTTGCGAGCGGCGGCATGATAAGGCGGGGGCACGGCGTGATCAACAAACCAGGCGAAGATGTCGCCCACCGCTGATTGGCCGGCGGCGAAGCTGAACAGGCCGGGAATGATGCCGTCTTTGGCGAAACCGGCGATGCCCGGCACGAGCTTCTCTTCGGTGCCGAGCACAATGAGCGTGTTGCTGGTGCCCATGATCGCCACCATCCGGCCGGGGCCGGTAACGGTGGCGGCCGGCACGCACGCATACGAGTCGATAATGGCCACCGCCACCGGGGTGCCGGGCTGGAGGCCCGTCCAGCGCGCCGCTTGAGCCGTCAGCCCGCCCGCCCGCCCGCCAACCGGCATGAGATTGCGCGCTAACTTGGTGTTGATCAACTCCTCCAGGCGCGGGTTAAGCGCGGCAAAATAAGCCCGGGATGGGAAGCCATGACTTCTCGACCCCATGGCCGCGTAGCCCGCGGTACAGGCATTGCGGGTCTCGTAGCCGGTGAGCTGCCACACCGCCCAGTCCGCGGCTTCAATGATGCGGCTGGCGGCCTCGTAGATCTCGGGCGCCTCTTCCAGAATTTGCAGCGCCTTAGAGATAAACCACTCGGCCGATATTTTGCCGCTATAGCGGTCGATCCAGCGCTCGCCCAGCGCCTGCGCGGTGGCATTGATCCGGTCGGCCTCGGGCTGGGCGGCGTGGTGCTTCCAGAGCTTCACCCAGGCATGCGGGTTGCGGCGGTATTCGGGCACCTGGCACAAGGGGGTGCCGTCGGCCAGCACCGGCAGAATGGTGCAGGCGGTGAAGTCGATCCCCAGGCCGATCACGTCGGCCGGGTCCACCCCCGATTGGCGCAGCACGGCCGGCACCGTGCGCTGGAAGGTGCGGATGTAATCAGCCGGGTCTTGCAGCGCCCAATCCGGCTCTAGCCGTACTGGTTTGCCCTCCACCGGCAAGGTCTCAACAATAACGCCGTGAGCGTATTGGTACACGGCGGTCGCCAGCTCGCGACCCTGGCTCACATCCACCAGCACTGCCCGGCCCGACTCAGTGCCGAAGTCGAGCCCGATGACATATTTGCGTTTGCTCATGGCCTGCTCCTGGGGTGAGCTTCCCGCGTGACCAGCGGATGACGCTCCCGCATTAGCGCCTGGGCCGAATGGCTATGGGCGACGAGGTATAGCTAGCCTGAGCTGCTCAGGCGGGGTAGGGTGCCGGTCAGCCCTTGCCGCCGGCGGTGCCGCCCGCATTCATCGCCAGATTGCCGCCATCCAGCGGGATGAGCGCGCCCGTGATCCAGGCCGAGGCGTCCGCTGCCAGGAAAATGGCCAGGCCCTTGATGTCATCTGGCTGCCCAAAGCGGCCCATGGGGATGCCGCGCAGGAAAGTGGCGGCCAGGTTCGGGTCCTCGTGCATCCGCTCTTCCAAGCGCGGGTTGAGGGTTTGGGCCGGCAGAATGGCGTTGACGCGCACCCCGCGCCCGCTCCACTCCGTGCTTAACTCGCGCGTCATCTGGGCCACGCCGCCCATGCCCACGCTGTAGGGGAAGTTTCCCCGGCCCAGGGCAGTGACGCCCCCGATGGAGCAGATGTTGATGATGCTGCCTTTGCCCACGGCCAGCATCCGCTTGCCGGCCTCCTGGCAGCTACAAAAGCGGGCCACCACGAGCGCGAAGAGAACCTGTTCCAATTGTTCGAGCGTGATCTGGTCCGGCTTATTGCGCTTGGCTGGTCCGGCCACGTTGGCGACCACGTCGACCTTGCCAAACTCGGCGTCGAGCATGGCATACATCGTCCGAACGAAATCCACGGACGTAATGTCGCCCGGCACCGGGATTACGCGCCGGCCGAGTTTTTCAAGGCTATGGGCGGTGACCTGCAAGCCTTCGGCGTTTAGATCGGTAATGAGCAAGTCGGCGCCGGCCTCAGCGAAAGCCGTGGCAGCCGCTCGGCCCATGCCTTGCGCCGCCCCGGTCACCAGTGCGACCCGGCCGCTCAAATCAAATAGCGGATGTGTCATACCGTTGCCTCCCAGGCATCAAACAAGGTCACATCGTGGTTGGCAGGGAATGTTGACCATCCCTGCGCCTGACGATTTTCTTCTTTTGGGTCGGTCGGCCATTACGGGCTGCGTCTTCGGTGTCAGCGGCAAGTGTCGCAAACCGTAGTTGGCCTTGCGCTGGCCGTTAGCAAGTCGCGAGCGATGAAAGCGCTGGGTAAGCCACGGCCATTCCCGACCGAGAGTTTTGCCCATGCCGACCCTGCCCCAGGCGATTGTTCGCCTGCTTCAGACTCTTGCGCCGCACGCTTCCAACTGTACCTGGCCCGACGCGCGGCTTGTTGCGGGGCCGAACCCTGGCCTCGGGCCGGCAGACAGGGACAGCTTCCCAACAAACGCTGAAACGTCAAATTTCTCTGTGGCTATTGACAAACCAATTCAAAACCGCTATAAAACTTGGATACTGTATACTGAATGTAGTATATCGTTTCTGCGTTCAATGTCAAGGCAGTATCATCGTTACAATTCCTTCACTGAAGTTCTCAACCATAGTGTCATTTCGAGGCGTGCAGCGCCGAGAAATCTTGGTTTTGACGAGCAGTAATAGGTGCGCTGGTGTTGGGCGCGCCGAGGAGTGTCAGCCATGAGTTCGTTCACGGCCGAGTTGGGTGAATATGGGTTGTTAATTGATGGAACCTGGCGTCTCACGGGCCAGCTGCACGAAGTGCGCAGCCCCTTTGACGACCACCTGGTCGCGCTGGTGCACATGGCCGGCCCGGCCGAGATGGAAGCCGCCATCGCGGCCTCGGTCAAGGCGTTTGCGGTCACGCGCCGGCTGCCGGCCTGGCAGCGCGCCGAGGTGCTTACCAACATCGCCGCCGGCCTCGAGCGCCGGCACGAGGAGTTTGCGCGCACCATCGCGCTCGAAGCCGGCAAGCCCATCCGCACCGCGCGCCTCGAAGTCGATCGGGCTGTTTTCACCTTCCACATCGCCGCCGAGGAGGCCAAGCGGATCTACGGCGAGATTGTGTCGCTCGACTGGCTGCCCGGCCTGGAAGGCCGTACCGCGCAGGTGCACCGCGTGCCGCTGGGGCCAGTCGCTGGCATCACGCCCTTCAATTTCCCGCTCAACCTGGTGGCGCACAAAGTCGCCCCGGCCCTCGCCGCCGGCAACCCCATCATCATCCGGCCCGCGCCGCAAACCCCGGTGTCGGCGCTCAAACTCGGCGAACTCGTGTTGGCCGCCGGGTGGCCCACAGCGGGCTTCGCGGTGGTGCCGAGCACCCCGGCTGAGGCCGCGCCCTTGGTCGAGGATGAGCGTCTGCGCGTCCTCACCTTCACCGGCAGCCCGGGCGTCGGCTGGAGCCTCAAGGCCCGCGCCGGCCGCAAACGCGTGACGCTCGAACTCGGCGGCAATGCCGGTGTCATCGTTCACCACGATGCGGACGTGGCCTACGCCGCCGAACGGGTGGCCTGGGGCGGTTTTTCGTACGCCGGCCAATCGTGCATCTCGGTCCAGCGGGTCTACCTGCACGCCGCGATTGAAGCCGCTTTTCGGGAGCAGTTCCTGCCGCGGGTGCAGGCGCTGAAAGTGGGCGACCCGCTCGACGAGGCCACCGATATTGGCCCGCTCATCAATCTTGCCACGGCCGAACGGCTGGAAACATGGGTGCAGGAGGCCCGCGCCGCCGGAGCGGAGGTGCTCACCGGCGGCGAGCGCACTGGCAGCCTGTGGCAGCCGACAGTGCTCGCTAACGTGCGGCCGGAGATGGCCGTCGTCTGCCGGGAGGTGTTCGCGCCGCTGCTGGGGCTGTTCACCTACACCGACGCGCAGGCCGCCATCCGCGCGGTCGATGACAGCGAGTTTGGCTTACAGGCCGGATTATTTACCAACGACTGGAACCTCATCCAGGACGCCTTCGACGGCCTGGAAGTGGGCGGCCTGATGATTAATGACGTCTCAACCTTCCGCGTGGACCACATGCCTTACGGCGGCGTGAAGCAGTCGGGCGAAGGCCGCGAGGGCGTGCGCTATGCCATTGAAGCGATGACCACGCCCAAGCTGCTGACGTTCAACCGGCGGGCCTAGCCAGCGCCGGCGGCTGAGGCTGAGCGTTCCAACTTTTGGAGAGGTGGGCTGCCCATGGACTCAATCATCACCCAACTGTTTGACTTGTCGGGCCGGGTAGCGGTCGTCACCGGCGCGGGTTCCGGTCTGGGCCGCGCCATGTCTCAAGGCCTAGCCCAAGCTGGTGTGCGCGTGGTCGTGTCTGACATCAACCCGGTCACAGCGGAGGAGACCGCCGGGCTCATCCGCGCGGCCGGCCGGCAGGCCGTTTCGGCCAAGTGTGACACCCGTGCGCCGGAGGAGATCGCCGCCCTGTTCGCCTCCAGCGACGCCGCCTTTGGCCGGCTCGATATCCTGGTCAATAACGCGGCCGTCGGCAGCGACCATGTGCATCCGGAAGACCTGACGCTGCCGGATTGGCAAAATGTGTTTGCGGTCAACCTGACCGGCTACTTTCTGTGCGCGCAAGAGGCCGGCAAGCGCATGATCCCCCAACAGAAAGGCGCCATTCTCAACATCGGTTCCATCGGCGGGGTGTCCACGCTTGGGCGCGGCAACTTTCCCTACGATATCAGCAAGGCCGCCGTCCATCACTTCACTAAAGAACTAGCCGTCTATTGGGGTCGGCACAACATTCGTGTCAACGCCATCGCGCCCTGCCAGATTAAGACGCCCGCGCTCAAAACGCACATCAGCAGCCCGAATTTGGATTCGGACGCGGTGGTCAAACGCTTCCTCACCGGCATCCCGTTGCGGCGGCTAGGTGAACCAGAAGATTTGGTGGGGCCGGCGATTTTCCTCCTCTCGGATGCGGCCGGGATGGTCACCGGCACGACCCTTGGCGTTGACGGCGGCAACTTGGCGCTCAATGGCGGCGGCACGCATGAGTGGTAATTCCATTGTCCGCCGTCGCGCGCTCCCAATCCCCCACCCGTCTCCCTGAATGATGTAGTTTTGGTGTATGGCGGCAGTGGCAGCTGCAATCATCATTTCGGACTGGCCTGGTTTTCGCCCGCGCCACGCGCGCACGAACGCCGTGACCATTTGGTCGGGGCCAAATGGCTCACCCGCAATACGCGAATCGGACGGGCGCTGATGGCCGATTTGTCGCAAAAAACGCACGTTACAACCGGACTTCTCCGTCGCCTGCGACGGGCCGCTCTGTGCTGTAAGCGGTACGATTGATGTCAATTGGGAACGAAAAAGAAGCCCTCTCTCACGAAAGGGCTTCTTTTCCTGTGCGGCTAGAGGGACTCGAACCCCCGGCCTTTTGGTCCGCAACCAAATGCTCTAATCCACTGAGCTATGGCCGTATGTGGCGATGTCACCGATCAATAATCTATTGTTGCAGAGTCGTCAAATGTCTTGAAATTGCTCTGGATTACACGTTCAGCACCAAACTGACCGGACAATGATCAGAACCAAGGACCTCGTTGTGGATTTCAGCGGCCACGATCTTGTTCTTCAAGTCTTCCGACACCATGAAGTAGTCCAGCCGCCAGCCGACATTGCGCTCCCTCGCGCGGGTCACCTGATCCCACCAGGTATATTGCACCTCGGTCGGGTAAAGATGTCGGAAGGTGTCCACTAGCCCGGCCTCAAAGAATTCGCCCAAGCCCGCGCGCTCCTGGGGCATGAAGCCACTCTTGGTGGCGTTCTCCTTGGGCCGGGCTAGGTCAATCTCGGCGTAGGCCGTATTGAAGTCGCCGGTCACCACCACGGACTTTCCTGCTGCCCGATACTGCTGAACGAGTTCGAGAAAACGCCTGTAAAACGCGAGTTTGTGTGTCACCCATTCTGGCCCGCGCCCACCATTCGGAAAATATATATTTGCCAGGACAAATGGCTCGAATTCGCTAATGATGACGCGGCCCTCATGGTCAAATCGGGCGTCGGCCAGACCCGTGGTCTCGCGCAGCGGTTGCACGCGTGAGTAAGTGCCGACACCGCTGTAGCCTTTCTTCTCGGCTGAGCACCAATTGCAGTAGTAACCGGGCGGTTTGAGCAGTTCGCTGGAGAGTTGCTCAGGTTTGGCCTTCGTCTCCTGCACAGCAACGACATCCGCCCGCGTGGCCGCCAGCCAATCCAAAAAACCTTTCTTTTCGGCAGCTCGAATGCCATTTACATTCCACGAATACAGAGTCCAGATCATATGGGCAACTCCATCGATTGTGTAGGCGAATGGTCCAAGTAGGCCAAGTGTCGGCGCGGTTGAGCGTAGTATAATCCAGACGCGGTGGGGCGCATGGCCTTAGGGGAACAAGAACGCGGCTGGACCAGGCTGATCTACCTGGTCCAGCCAAGCCGATAGCACCCCCTACCGACGGCCAGTGGTCAGCAATGGCGCGCCGAATAGCACCTCGGCCGGTCCTGGCGCAACCTCGGGATTTAACGGCGTTGTCAGGCGAAACCGGAGTACATAGTCGTGACTAGCTATTGTGAACATTTACTTTCCCAACGGCGGGCGCGGGCCAGAGTGGGTGCAGCACAAGCTCGACTTCTACCGCCGCTTCCTGGCCGTGGCCCAGCAGTACATGGCCGCCGGCCGGCCCGTCATCGTCACCGGCGACGTCAACACCGCCTACGCCGAGATAGACCTCGCCCGCCCCAAGGAGAACGCCAAGCACTCGGGTTTCATGCCCATCGAGCGCGCGGCCCTGGGCGAGTTCTTCGCCGCCGGGCTGATTGACACCTTTCGCCACCAGCACCCCGAGGCGGTCAAGTACACCTGGTGGGATCAAGTCACCCGCGCCCGTGACCGCAACGTCGGCTGGCGGCTCGACTACTTCTTCGTCTCGCCCGACCTGCGTGACCGCATCGTCGCCACCGAAATCTGCGACCAAGTGCTGGGCTCCGACCACTGCCCGATCATGCTCACGCTTGACCTGTCCGCCTGACCATCACCTTCACGGCCGGGTGCGGCGTCAGCGTCGCCCCCATCGCGCCGTGCACGCGCCCCGGCCCGGCCGCCAGGTCAAAGCGCTGCAGCAGATACGCCAGCACCGCCCGCGCCTCAAGTTGGGCAAAGGCCGCGCCTATGCAAAAGCGCGGCCCCGCGCCGAAGGGCAGATAGCTCAGCGCTGGTCGGGCCGCTCCTACGCCGGGCTGGAGGAACCGCTGCGGGTCAAAGCGCTCCGGGTCGGGCCAGTAAGTCGGGTCGTGCTGCGTCAGGTAGATTGAGAACAGCAAGCGCCGCCCCGCCGGCAAGCGGCAGCCGCCAAACTCCACCTCGCGTACGATCAGCCGGTTGCAGACGTGAATCGGCGGGTGCCGCCGCAGTGTCTCCTTGATCACGGCTTCCAGGTAAGGCAGCCCGCGCAGGTTTTCCAGTGTCAGCGGGCCGTGGCCCAGCGCCCCGCGCACCTCCGCCTGCGCCCGCGCCTGCACGGCTGGGTGCTGCCCCAACTCATACACCGCCCAGCCCAACAGCGCCGTGCTCGTGTCGTGCCCGGCGATCAGCAGCGTCAGCAGTTGATCGCGGATCAGATCGTCGCTCAACCCCGCCCTGATCAGGGTCGTGACCAAGTCACCCTCTGGCCGGGGCCGCGCCCGCCGCCCGGCGATTAGCTCGTACAAGTAGCCATCCACCACGCGCCGCGCGCGGCCGAAGCCGGGGCGGGGGGCATTGGGCCACACCAGCCACAAGCCCGGCGAGATGTAAGCCAGCAGTTGCTGGATCGGCCGCCACAGGCGTCGCAAGTCCGGCCGCAGGTCCACGCCGAACAAGCACTCGGCCAGGATCAACAGCGTCGCTTTACGCAAAGCGGCCAGCGCCTCCACCACCTGACCATCGCCCCAGCCCGCGCTGCTCTGCGCGATCTGCTGGGTGATGACCTCCAAGTAGCCGGCCAATTGCCGCCGGTGCAGGGCTGGGTCAACCTGGACGCGCAGGGCCGCGTGCGCCGCGCCGTCCTCTACCAACAGGCCGTGGCGCAGCAGGTGGGCTACCGGGTCGCGGTCGAGCCGAGAGCTCAACGCTTCGCGTGCTTCCAGCATCACAAAGCGCGCCGCCTCCGGCCCGGCCAGCACCACCGGGTTGAAGCCGGGGATCGGCAGTTGAAAGACCGGGCCGAGGGCGCGCTGCACCGCCGTTAGGGCAGCCAGCGGCCCATGCCCGCCGGCCAGCGCCTGCAGCGCCAGCCAGCCCGTCGCCGCATTCGGGCTGGGCGGCAGCGGCCGAGTGCTTGAGGCGGCGCTCGTCAGTGTGCCCATCAGGCGCGGCCGTCCGGGGCGGTGATGACGCGGCCCTTCCAGGTAGCGCGCCCGGCGCGGGTCAGCCTCAACGACCGCAGCGCCAGCGTCACCGCGATCAGGACGATCAGCGGGTAGGCCAGGCTCACGCGCAGCGGCAGCCCGAACCGCGCCGCATACCCCGCCCAGATGCCCCAGCCCAGCATCGTGCCCACGGCGGCCAGCGCCACTACTACCGGCGGCCAGGCGGCTCCGGCCAGCGCCGCCGCGAGCGCCGCCACCGGAGTAAGGAATGCCACGCCCACCCACAACCAAATCGCCAGGAACAGCGCCGGGCGATAGTCAAACGCCGCGTACAGGTTCTTGCTAAAGCCCGCGCATGCCTCGCCAAAGCCGCGATACATGCGGCAGCGCACCAACTTGCCCGCGTCCAGCAGCCGCCAGCGCCCGCCGCTCGCCAGCAGCCGCCGCGTGAGCGCCAGGTCGTCGGCGGCATGAGCGCGCACGGCCGCGTGGCCGCCCGCTCGCAAATAGGCCGCGCGCTGGAACAGCATAAATTGCCCGATGCTGGCCGAGAGCGCCGGCCACTGGCGGCGGTGGGCCAACGCCAGCGGCAGAAAGCAGAACAGGCTCCAGCCCAGCACCGGCACCACCAGCCGCTCGCCCCATGTGGGCAGGTCTTGATAGGGTAGGGCGCTCACCAGGTCCACGCCCTCCTGCTGCATGGCTGCCAGCGCCGAGCGTAGGGCGGCGGGGGCGTGGCGCGTATCGGCGTCGGTGAACAGCAGTGCCTTGCCTTGCGCCGCCTCGGCCAGTTGGGCGCAGGCCCAGTGTTTGCCCAGCCAGCCGGCCGGCAGTGGCCGGCCGCGCAGCACTCGCAGGCGCGGGTGGGCCGCTGCCAACTCGTTTAGGATCGCGCCGGTGGTGTCGGTCGAGTCGTCGTCGAGCGCCACGACCTCGAAAGCGGCATAGTCTTGCGCCAGCAGCGAGCGCAGGCAGTCCGCGATGTTGGCGGCTTCGTTGCGGGCCGGCACCAGGATGGAGACGAAGGGTAGGGGCGCGTCCGGCGTGGGGGTGTATGCATCCAGCCGCCGCAGCGCGCGGGCGTTGCCGGCGGCGATGCCGGCCACGATCACCAGGCAGGCGACGCTGCTGATCAGCAGCGCTGTCAATCCGGCTAACGCGGCCGTCATGGCGCGGGCCGATGCAGCAGCGCGCCCAGGCGCTGCACCAGTTGCGGGCGCAGCCCCGGCCGTTGGTGCAGTTGCGCGCGGTGTGTCCAGGCCAGGATCAGAAAGTTCGCGGCCCACACGCCCAGCAGCCACGGCGCCGCCGCCGTCAACACCAGGTATGCCAGCAGCCCAATCAAGCTCAGCAGCGCCGACCAGGCATCCGCCCGCTGCACGGTGTACGCCAGTACCATACATAGGCCCAGCACCAGCGGCGCCCCGGCCAGCGTCAGCCCGGCCCAAATGCCAAAGGTCACAGTCAACCCCTTGCCGCCGCGCCCGCGCAACAGCGGCGAAAAGGCGTGCCCAAGCACCGGCAGCACGGCGATCAAGGCCAGCGGCCAGCCGGTCAGGTGCGCGCCAAAGTGCGCCGCCGCGACCGGCAGCGCGCCCTTTAGGAAATCGAGCAGCAGCACCGCCAGGCCCGCGCGCCAGCCGCCCACCCGCCAGGCGTTGGCCGCGCCCGGGTTGCCGTCGCCCACGGCCCGCACCCCCCGCCCCACCACCCACACGGCAAACGGCAGCGCGCCGCTGATGAAGGCCGCCGCGCTCCAGAACAAAATGACCAATAAGTTCATGCCTCGTCGCCGGCCAGGATGGGCAGCGGCCGGCGGCCCAGCCGGCGGGCGAGAGCGCTCAGCCGTTCGCGCGCGCCGCCCGCCGCTACCAGCGTCACGCCGAAGACAATCAACACGTTGGTGATGAGGAAGAAGGTCAGTTCCTCCACTGGCAGCGGGCCGAGGAACAGGTTGAGCGAGAAGGCTGGGTTAATGGTCCACGTGCCGCTCTGAATCGCAATCGCGTCCGCCGCGCTCAGGTAGGCCGTCAGGCTCAATATAGTCAGCCCTACCAGGCGGCGGTGCTGCCAGAGCACATCGCCGCCCACGGCCAGTTGCAGCATGATGGGCGGCAGCGCCCACGCCAGCGTCAGCGCCAGGTACCTGCCCGGCGCCCAGCCGCTTATTAGTATAAACACCGCCCCGACCCACACCGCCCCCAGCCCGGCCGGGGGGACGATGCGCCAAACAACCGGCCGCGCCGGGCGCTTGCTCGAAGCCGGCAGCCACCGCGCCAGCCACAAGAGCCATGCCCCCGCCATGAGCGGTTGCAGCAGGAAGAACAGATACTCCTCCAGCGGCACCCACCCGAACGTCACGCCCAGCACCAGCGTCCGGTCATAGGTCCACACGCCGCTGGCGATCAGGTAGTTGTCCCACGGCGTGGTGTAGATCAGCGCCACGAGCATGTGGCCTGCCACTGCTAGCCACGCCGCTCGGCCCGTCCACGCGGATGGCCGCTGATCGGGCAGCCCCCGCCCACGCACAACGCTCAACCCGTGGAGCGCGCCCAGCCCAATCAGCGGTCCACCCAGGAAGATGATCAGGAAGTTTAAATAGGTCATGTGCTGAGGTGCGCCCTTATCTGGCGGGAGCGTTCACCCTGGCGGCCTGCCACCAAATGCTGGGCAGCCGGCCGAGTTTGCCCAGGGCGCTGAGGTGCGCGCGCCGCTGGAAGACATCATAGTCGTGGGCTTCGATATCGGCCAAGATGGCGCGATACAAGTCGGCCGCCGCCGCGATGGCGAAGCGCCCGTCCGGCGCCAGCAGCGCCACGCCCGGCATGGCCTCTTCATATAAGCCGCGGTTGCGCTGAAGCTGGAAGCGCATAAACGCCCGCCAGCGGTCGGTGACCACGCCCCGCGCCAGATCGGCCTCGCTCAGCCCAAAGTCTTCTAGTTCGGCCTGCGGCAGGTAGACGCGCCCGGCCGCGTAGTCGGCCCCCACATCGCGCAGGATGTTGGTGAGCTGCAAGGCCACGCCCAACCGCACCGCGTAGGGGATGGCCTGCCGGCAGTCGGCCCCCGGCGCGAAGCCCACAATGTGCATCGCCATTAGCCCCACGGTGGAGGCCACGCCGTAGCAGTAGGCAGCCAGGTCGTCGAAGGTCTCATACCGCTCGGGTGACAGGTCGCGGCTGACGCCGTCTACCAATTGCTCGGCGTAGCGCCGGGGGATGGCGTATCGCGCGCGGGCGTCGGCAAAGGCCAGCGCCACCGGGTCGTTGCCCGCAGCGTAGGCGGGCGGATGACTGGCCAGCGCCCGCCGCCGCCAGTCGGCCAACTGCGCCGCCTGCGCCTCGCCTGGCTGATCCACGATGTCGTCGGACACCCGGCAGAAGGCATACAAGGCGCGGGCGGCGGCGCGTTTGCCCCCCGGCAACAGACCCGAAGCCAGGTAAAACGTGCGGCTGTAGGTGTGGGTGAGCGCGCTGCTATAGGTGTAGGCCTGCCCGAGCAGCGCCGGCTTGGGCGTGTGCGGCCCCGGCCGCAGGCTGGCGCGCTCGTCGAGGGCCTCGTAGGCCCAGTTAAGCAGCCGGTGTTCCCAAGTTTGCAAGGTCATGGCGCCGGCTCAGGGCGCGGGCTGGTCACCAGGGGCGTTGCCCTCTCGGCTACCGGCGCGTCGCGCAGGATGCGCTCGACCGTCAAGCGGGCCGAGAGCAGCACGATAGGCAGCCCGGTGCCGGGGTGGGTGCTGGCCCCCGCGAAGTACAGGTTGCGGTAGCGCGGGTGCTGGTTGTGCGGGCGCAGATAGCCCACCTGCCGGAAGTTGTGGCTCAGCCCAAAGGCGCTGCCGTTCACCAGGTTCAGGTCACGGGCATAGTCCTCCGGCCCATAAGTCGCCTCGAAGGCGATGTTTTCCTTGACGCCCGTCACGCCGATGCCGGCCAGCCGCTCGAACACGGCCGCCCGGGCCTTGGCGCGCAGCGCAGTCCAATCCTGCGGCCGGGTCGGGTCCAGGTGCCCGGTTGGCATCAGCACCATCAGGCTGTCGCCGTGCGGCGGCGCGAAGCCGGGCTCGGTGCGCGTGGAGGCGTTGATGTAGAACGACGGCGCGTCCGGCAGGCTATGGTCGCGGAAGATCTGGTCGAACGAGGCTTGATACTGCCGGTCGTTCAGGAACACGTTGTGGTGCAGCAGGCGCGGGTCACGCGGCCCGGCCACGCCCCAGTAAAACATCAGCGCCGAGGCCGTATACTTCATCTGTCGCAGCTTGGCCGCGCTGCCGTCGTCGGGCAGCAGGTCAGAGTACACATATGGCAGGTCGGCGTTAGCGACGATCACGTCGGCTTTTAAGGTCTGGCCGTTGGCCGTGGTCACACCCGTGGCCCGCCCGCCGGCCACGTCAATGCGCGCCGCCGGGGTGTTGTAGAGAAAGCGCACCCCCAGCCCCTCGGCGATGCCGGCCAGCGCCTTAATCACCTGGTACAGCCCGCCGCGCGGAAAGTAAACGCCGTCGGCCAGTTCGGTATACTGCAGCAGCGAGTAAGTCGCTGGGGCTTCGTACGGGCTGAGGCCCAGGTACATGTTCTGGAATGAGAAGGCCGCTTGCAGGCGCTCGTCCTTGAAGTGCCGCGCGGTGTTGGTGTGGTGCGAGGTCAGCGCCTTCATTTTGAAAATCAGCGGCAGGTTGCGCGGGCTGAAGTAATCGAGCAGGCTGTTGAAGTCGCGCCCGACGAAGTGGCGCAGCGATAGGTGATAGTGGCGGTAGCCGTCGGCCATGAAGCGCAAGAACTGTTCAAAGCTGCCCGGCTCCAACGCTTCGAGTTGCTCGCGCATTTTGGGCAGGCTCGGGCTCAGATCAATGCGGCTGCCGTCCTCAAAATGCACGCGGTAGGTCGGGTCGAGCCGTACTAGATCGAGGTGCGCTTCCATGCGCTCACCCAGCGCCGCGAATGTCTCTCTAAAGACTTCCGGCATCAAGAACAGGGTGGGGCCGGTGTCGAAGTGGTAGCCGTCCTGCTCAATGAAGCTCGCCCGCCCGCCGGGCTGCGCGCCTTTTTCCAAGACTGTCACCCGGTAGCCGGCCCGCGCCAGGCGCGCCGCTGCCGCCAAACCACCAATGCCGGCGCCAATCACAATCGCTGTGGGCATATCCCTGCCTCCTTCTAATTCTGTGCCTGGGCTGCTTCAGCCCGCTGTACCCATTAACTGAATTAACTATACTGTCATGTTCATATTTTGTCAATATATTGAATAGGTATTGCATAAATTTACAAAACACTGTATTATTGGCTTGAAAGAACAGGCCAACCCATTGAGAATGTGTCTAATAATACCCCTTTTTCTGAGCTTGACCAACCACCCACCGGGGCAGGCCGGGCCACATGTCGCCGACTGACGTGACGCCGCTCTACAACATCGGTCTGGTCGCGCGCATGACCGGCGTGCCGGCCGCCACGCTGCGCGGTTGGGAGCGCCGCTACGACTTTCCGGCCACCGCGCGCACCCCCGGCCGCCAGCGCCTTTATTCCGAGCGCGAAGTGGCCCGGCTGCGCTGGGTTAAGGCCCGCCTCGATCAGGGGATGCAGGTGTCGCGGGCCATCCGTGCCCTCAAACTCCAAGAGGCCAGCAGCCCGCCGCCCGAGTGGACCGCCTTTGAGACGGCACCCAGTCCAGCGGCCGGCCCCGGCCTGGATACCGTCCAAGCCCAACTGCTCATGGCGCTGCAAGCGCACAACTTAGAGCGCGCCGATGAGGTGTTAAACGCGGCCGTGCCGCTCTACCCGCCGGAGCAGCTCATTGAGCAGGTGATTTATCCCGTGCTGGACGCGATGGGCCGGGGCTGGCAGGTCGGGCAGGTGGGCGTAGCGACGGAACATCTCGCCACCAACTACCTGCGCCAGCGCATGTTGCTGTGGATGCTGAGCGGCCCGCCCGTTTACCCTGGCGTGCGGCCGGTAGTGTTGGCCTGCGCCCCCGGCGAGTTGCACGAGGGCAGCCTGATTACGCTCGGCGTGTTGCTGCGCCGCCGCCGCTGGCCGGTGGCCTATCTCGGCCAAACCCTGCCGCTGGCCGACCTGGCCCGCTTTGCGCGTGAGGTCCAGCCGCTGGCGATTGTGCTGGTCGCCATGACCGAGGCGCCCGCCCAGGCGCTGGCCGATTGGCCGGCCCACTTGCCCGAGGCCGCCGCCACCGGCACGCCGCTGGTCGCTTTTGGCGGTTACGTCTTCACGCACGCGCCCGAGTGGCAGGCGCGTGTCCCCGGCCTATACCTCGGCGACTCGGTCATTGCGGGCCTCGACCGGCTCGACGCGCTGCTGCTGGCCCAGGCCGGCCTGCGCCCGCTCAGTGGCTAGCGCCGAACCAACCTGGCTGAATGCGGCGCAGCGGACAACCCACCCTGGCTCACAGACGTAAACGCAAACGATGACTCTGCCCGAACTCTCCGCCCTCCTCGTTACGCGCGACACCGGCGCCACGCTCCGCCGCGCACTGCGCTACTTGCAGCGGCAGACCGTCCTAGACCGGCTGGAGTTGGTGCTCGTCGCGCCCCGGCTGGAAGACCTGGCGCTGCCGCCCGAGGCGCTGGCCGGCTTCCACAGCGTGCAGACCGTGGCCGTTGGCCCGATCATCTCGCGCGAGCGGGCGGCGGCAGCGGCGGTGCGCCTGGCGCGAGCTTCGGCCATCGCCTTCGTCGAGGACCACGCCTTCGTCGCGCCCGATTGGGCCGAGGCCCTCATCGCCGCGCACCAGGGCGACTGGGCCGCCATCGGGCCGCTGGTGGACAACATCTGCCCGGGCCACCTGGCCCTAAGCTGCCACCTGGCCGACTACGGCCATTGGTACGACCCGGCTCAGGCCGGGCCGGTGCCGCTGCTCTCCAACAGCAACACCTCCTACAAGCGGGCTGCGCTGCTGGCCCTCCCCGGCTCGCTGGAAGACTGGCTCGATCACCAGACCCGGCTGCAGCGCTACCTGCTGGCGCAGGGCCGCCGGATGTTGTTTGAGCCGCGCGCCCGCCTGTGGCACCTGGAATTCTCTCAGTGGCGCGGCTGGGTCGAACAGCGCATTGACGATGGCTGGGTTTTTGGGGCCGACCGTTCGACCGATTGGCCGACGGCCCGGCGGCTGCTCTATGTGCTAGCCGCGCCGCTGATCCCGCTGGTCAACCTACGCCGCCTACTGGGCGTCGCCCGGCGCACCGGCACGCGGGGTGGGGCGCTGCTGCGCCTGCTGCCGGCGCTCGCGCTGCTGGTGATAATCCAAGCCGGCGGCGAGCTGGCCGGCTACTGGTTCAGCTCGGCCGCGGCCGAGGACCGCCTGCACGAGCGCGAGTTCGACCGGCTGCGCTTTATCAGCGACCACGACCGGCAGACGCTAGACGAGCGCCTGGCGCAAGTCATCCCGCCGCCGCCCGCGCCTGTGCCGGTGACAGTCTAGGCCTGCTTGCCTGCCGCGCCGCTCGTCATCCTCGGCCTCGATGCCGCCGACCCCCACTTGCTCACCACCTGGGCGGCGGCCGGCCGGCTGCCCACGCTGGCCGGCCTGATGCAGCGCGGCTGTTGGGGCCGCACCGGCGGGCCAGACCTCGCCTTCGAGCACGGCGCGTGGCTCTCGCTGATCACCGGCGTCTCGCGCCGCCGCCACGGTTACTTCTACCTGCGCCAGCCCGACCCCGGCACGTATCGCCTGCGCGTGGTCACAGGCCGGCAGATGGGCGTGCCGCCGTTTTGGGCCGCGCTGCACGGCAGCGGCCGGCGCGTGGCCGCCATTGACATCCCCGACATGCGCCTGGTGCCCGGCTTGCCTGGGGTGCAGTTGGCCGATTGGGCCATGCACTACACCGAAGACCCGCCGCTGGCCGAGCCGGCCGGGCTGCTGGCCGAGGCGGCCCGCGTGTTTGGCCCGCGCGCGATCGTGGAGGAGAATTTTCACAGCGACCCGGCCAGCGACCGGGTGCTGTTTCAACGGCTGCGGGCCAGGATCGAGCGCAAGGGCGCGCTGCTACGGCATCTGCTGGGGCGCGGCGACTTTGATTTGATCTTGGCTCTTAATGGGTTTCAAGGAGGTTGAGGTAAACTAGCCCGAAATAGCGGGTGACGGGTGGGCCATGTTGATTCATATCCAAAATCTGATCGACGATGCCAAATGCTATGCAGTGGTG
>Ga0163144_10006837_pt1 | contig 25093 bp, 21 predicted proteins | sample OliLak19BULKMAT1_FD_123175 | JGI IMG/M metagenome (GOLD analysis project Ga0163144, IMG submission 123175) | Freshwater microbial mat bacterial communities from Lake Vanda, McMurdo Dry Valleys, Antarctica - Oligotrophic Lake LV.19.BULKMAT1 | ecosystem: Environmental > Aquatic > Freshwater >... | reverse complement strand
TAAAATATATTAAGTCTTTCAATCTTCTAATCTTTGGTAAGATAGGATTTTTCATTCAAACATTAATTTTTTCAGAAATAGCATCATTTATTATCAGAACCGAGAAACCAGAGGTTATATATTCTAGAGATGAATTGATACTTTTGAATTTTATTTTGATATTTCCTAATTTGGTATGGGAGGCACATCAAGGTCAGGAAAATTTTGCCACTAAGATTATTCTAAGAAAAATAAAAGTTGTTACTATATCAAACGGCTTACATGATCTTTATAATAAATACTTTAAAAATAATGATCGAATATTAGTAGCTCCCGATGCTGTAGACACAGATAAATTTTCTATAAGAGAAAGTCAATATGAATGTCGAAAAATATGTAATCTACCAGAAAATAAAAAAATTGTTTTGTATGCAGGACACCTCTACTCTTGGAAGGGAGCTCAAGTTTTTGCAGACTCGACTAAAAATTTTAATCCAGAGGAGATAGCTGTATTTGTTGGTGGGGGAGATAAGGATATTGAAGATTTTAGAATTAAAAATAAAGATAATAAAAATATTTTAATAATTGGACGTAAGCCTCATAGCACCATACCTTTCTATTTAAAATCAGCAGATGTTTTGGTGTTACCAAATTCCTCAAAGGAAAAAATATCAAATTTATACACATCACCTCTAAAATTATTTGAATATATGGCTAGTGGAAAAGCAATAATTGCTTCAGACATACCTTCATTGAGAGAGATTTTAGATGAAAATACTGCACTTTTTGCCATTCCTGACGATCCAGAAAGTCTGAGTGCAAATATTAGAAGATTGTTTAATGACAAAGGATTGCGGTCTGTGCTTGGAAGTGAGGCATTGAGAAAAGTGCAAAATATGACATGGAAAAATCGAGCAAAAATAATAGAGGAATTTATACGGCCATGAAGATACTTTTTTTTGGATCGGATTATCCTCCTACGGGAGGAGGGATATCTACTTATACTCATGAGTGGCTTTATGCTATAGCACAAGAAAAAGATGTAGAAAGCAAAGCAAGAGTTTTTGGAAATAAAAAGCCAAGGATAGAATACATAAATAATAAATTGGAAATAAATATAGTTAAGTCTGTAAATTTCTTTTATGTTGGCTGGATTATTGTGGTTGATATTATGAAAAATAGAGGATTTGAGACTATCCATTCTTTCAATTTGTTTCCAGTAGGCTTTTGGGTAGTTTTTTGGTCAAAGATATTTAATAGAAAAAGTGTAATAACTTTCTATGGAGCTGACGCTTGTGATTCTAGAACTAGTAAAAAAGTATTTTTTCTTCAAAAATGGTCATTAGTTCATTCAGATACTGCCATAACTATTAGTCAGTTTACAAAAAATAAAGTTATAGAAAGATATGGATTGTATAAAAAAAATATAGAAGTTATATATCCAATATTGCCAACATTTGATAAAAATATTTCTTCTAGAAATATACAAGAAGTACAGGAGAAGTATGGTTTAAAGGTAGATGATTTTATAGTAATCGCTGTATGTCGCCTGGTAAAAAGAAAGGGGATAGAGTATCTAATAGAGGCATCTAAAATGATAAATGATCCAAAGATAAAAGTTATGATAGTTGGAGATGGAAAAGAAAGGACTTTTCTTGAAAATAAAGTAAAAAATGACGGTTTGGAAGGAAAGGTATTTTTTACTGGGAAAGTACCGGCTTTGGCTCCATACTACTGTGTTTCTGATGTTGCTGTGTTGGTTTCTTATATCATAGAAAATGAAGGAGACTTTGAGGGGCTTGGACTAGTATTACTCGAAGCGCAATCTTACGGACTACCGGTTATAGGTACTAGGAGTGGAGGAATTCCTGAAGCTTTAGAAGATCTAAAAACTGGTTTTATTGTCCCAGAACGTGATGCAAAATCTATTGCTGAGGCAATTTTGAAATTGAAAAATGATAAAAAAACATATACATCTATGAGTGAACAAACAAAAAGTTTTCTTCCAAATAAATTTGGTTTGGAAAATACAGTTAGAAGGTATATATTATTGATAAATAAAAACTAACCAATGTTTAAGATAACACCTGTAACACCTTATAGATTGATAGCTATGCTTAGAGTTAAGGATCAGATAGACACTATAGATGAATGTCTAGGTAAATTATCAGAGCTCGTAGATGCTATAGTGATTCTAGATAATGGTTCTACTGATGGAACATTGGATTGTTATTTAAAATATATAAAGGTTGTTCATGTTTTGAAATCTGAAGGGTATCATGAGGGACGAGATAAAATAATATTATTGAATTGTGTTCATAAATATAATCCAGAATGGATAATGTGGATTGATGCTGACGAAGTTTTTGAAAATCGTATGACCAGAGAGATTCTTAATTCATATATGGATTCTAGCCGGAGTAGGATTCAGTTTCGTATGTGTCATTTCTGGCTTGATAAGATACATTGTCGTTATGATCATGAATATTTTCTCTATACACTACATCCACAACGGAGTATGTGGAGGAATACAGAGTCAGCATATTTCAAAAACATAAAAATGCATAATGGAGATATTAAAGGAGTTTATGGGCGTTTTATTTCCCCTTATCGCCTTAAACATTATGGTTATGCTGATGCTATGAAGATGAGGAAAAAATATGAGCGATATAAGAAAGAAGACCAGAATGAGCGAAATTACGCTGGACTTAATCCTGATTTACCATATAAAGCTTTCATATTTCGTGAATTGAGATCAAAATATTTGAATATGTTATATATTTATTTATATAAATATCTTTGCAATATTCTTTGGCTTTTTGAGCGATTTCGTCGTAAAATTACCTTGTTATGAAGCCTATTTGTATAATTTGCAATAAAAAATCCGACTTTTTAATGAAAAAGGAGGAGTTTGATATTTATCGCTGTTCGTCATGCACTCTTGTTTTTATACATCCTCAACTATCACCCAATTTTCTCAAAGAAGAGATTTATTCCTACAAATCAGGTTATCAGGCTGGGAAAAATCACGATCTAACAAGACTATTTCCAGATAGAAATCAACAAAAGATTTTAAACTTTTTTGAAAAACAAAAACGAGGTTCAGTACTTGATATAGGCTGTTCGATAGGTTCGATGATGTATTTTTTAAGAAAGAAAGGTTTTAATCCACAAGGAGTCGAACTTAATGCCCGTACTGCCATGATTGCCGAGAGAAATGGTTTTACAGTATTTAGAGATTTTCTGGAAAAAGCTAACTTTTCTCCGAAGAGTTTTGATTATATTTTTATCGGGGATATTATTGAACACGTCAACGATCCTAGGAATTTTCTCTCGCTATGTAGAGGATTTTTGAAAGAATCAGGAAAGATTATTATTGTAACTCCCAATCTTGATTGTTTTTGGTCGTGTAGTGGTTTTTGGTTATGGAAAACTTTTGCTATACCATGGTCTTCAATTACACCACCACACCACCTTTTTCAGTTTTCTACGGATAATCTAGTACAGCTTATGAAACAAGAAGGAATAAAGTCTTTTAATATTTGGTATAATCCTTCTCCTCGTCTAAAATATGAACTAGGGTCACTCCATCTTTTTCGTGCGTTTAAGCGTAGGAAGACTCTTGTAAGTTTTATTAAATTAGTTTTTGGTTTTACTTTGTATATAATTCTATATGGTATATATAAAATAGTGAGGGTGTTTCTACAAAGGGATAATGGAATAGTTATAGTGGGGCAAGTGTAATTTTATTTGTTTACTATTTTTATAATATCTTCATAGTGCTTTTCATCTTTCCACTCCTTGAGCTTTTTATCGGGATATCTGAAAGCCTGATTATTTTTGGCCACTATGTAGAGATGAGGTATAAAGAAGCTTGATAGCCAGTCTAGAATGTTATTTTTAAATAAGAAAGATCGAGCACCGAGCACATTCCAGCCAGCTCGCTCTACGGTGAGTTTCAATGTCTCTCTAGTGAAGAAGTTTACATGTGCTCCAGCTAGAGCTCCACGGAATTTATCTATTTTCATAAGCGCTACGATCCTTGGAACTACTGGAACACCAAGGATGAGGAGTGTATTTTCATTTGCTACAGTTTTCAATTTTATAAGAAAAGCATGTGGAGCCAAAAGATGTTCAAAAAGGTTATTTGCCCAGATAGCTTCAAAAGATTCATTGATATTTTGTTCATCGATAAACTCGACATTACCTTGAATAATGCGGATATTTTTTAATTTTCCATATGCAACTTCATCTAGTGTAGAGGTTAGACCGAGGCTATTTTTACCAAATTTGACTAGGTATTCTCCATAACCACAGCCCAGATCTAGAACTTTTTTGTCGCGTAACCTGAGGGTATCAAGGATTCTATTGAAGGTTTTGGAATTACTGACTGGGGCAAATCTTTTGTCGGCGCTAGAGATATCTTTTACTATATTCATATTGTCAGTATACATTAGTTGATATATGCCTTGCCAGTCTGATAGCTAACGCACAGATAGTGTATGTCGGATTTGCACAACCACTGGAAGGGAATACTGAACCACTACAAATGTAGAGATTGTCTACAGAATGGACCTTTAGATTTTTATCTACAATTGATGAAAGTGGATCATTTCCCATTATTGTTCCTCCAAGGTGATGACTAGCATCAGAGGTGATAGGCCAAGGCCTAGCTTGTCCAAGATTGCTTTCCAACCTGCCAATACCTGCTTTTTCTATTTCCTCACCAAAAACTCTATGAAGTTCGACAAGAGAGAGGCGATCGAGAGGGGATATGCTCATTTTGATGATAGGTATTTTTTGACCATTTTGATCTGTTTCGTCACCCAAAGTCAAACGATTTTCTGGCAAGGGTTCCATCTCCATAAAGTTTCTCAGACGTAGCGAATGTACTAACAATTTCTTTTTAGGTAAAAATCGATATATCAAATATTTCGTTACAGATCTTATATCGTGAATAATAATAAAAAAATAAGAAAATAATTTTAATTTCTTATTACCCCCCACTTCTCGTTTGTCATCTCCTGTCTCATTCCAATCACGAAATAGAATAATATCTTTTTGCTTACTCTTCCAATAGTTTAGGAAAAATCTTGCTCGTTTAGTCATATCTATTAAAATAGCAACACCTCTACTATCCGTCCATGGAAAAATTGGCTCAAGACGTATGTAACTATTTAACAAACCCAAAGATTTTTGGATCTCTTCATTTAGACGAATACCCACACATTGAGACCAACCATCATATAAGTACCCAAAAAAATGAGAAGCATTACCTATTGGTCTATTAAGCTTAACAATTCCAAAATTGTCTTTTGGATGATTCATCATGTATCGTCCTACTTGATCATGCTCATTTCCAATATTTGACGCAAGAAGAAGTCGTGTACTCTCGAGTCCACCAGCTGCTATGACAAAAACTTTCGATAGTATACTTTTTTCAATCCCCTCTGAATTTTTTATAATAACTTTCTCGATTTTATCTAGACCAAGTTCTTTTTTCATATCAAATCGGATTACAGTAGAATCAAGCTTCAATTCAACATTCTTTTTATCGAATATACTTTTGAGCTTTTCTCCAAAATTCCATGCGGGATCTGAAGCGATAAATCTTTTCTTCTCAAGATAATTTAAAGGAAGATCTATATCTTCATCTTTTTTATCCCTATAGAATTCTTCTAATGATGCAAATCCATATTTTTCAGCTTGAATATAGTAAGGCCTGAGATCTGTAAATGTGATTGGCCAATGAACAAAATCAATTTCATCGAGAGGAGAAGAAAGTCCAGCCCAAGTTGTCGATGTTCCACCAAAGACTCTTTCACGAGATGATGGTTTGATAGATATTTCTCCTACACTCATGACCTCTTTGAGATTATCAGCGTATTTATTTTTTTTGATACCACCTGACTCAAGAACACATATATGTTTACCTGAAGATGATAGTTCTGTTGCTAAAGTCATACCAGCTGGTCCAGATCCTATTATACAGACATCATAAATCTGATCCGTATTTGATCCATAAACGTCTTCCTCAATCATAATATGATGATTGTATCACGTATTTACAACTGATATAATAGCGTTTACATGGCTATAACAAGTAAAATAACTAGACAAAATCTCGATAAATTCCTTAAAAAACATGCAGGTGATATGAATATTGTTGATATAGGTTCCGGTAATTCTTCTTACAATCGTTTTTTTCCAAATCGTATTTCGGTTGATATTGATCCACTACGCAAGCCAGATATCCTAAGTGATGCTCACAATCTTCCGTTTCAAGATGGGGAAGTGGAAGCTATTTTATCCACTGATGTACTTGAGCATCTAAAGGATCCAGTCAAAGCTGTTTCAGAAATGAAACGAGTTCTGAAAAAGGGCGGGAAGGTGATTTTTTGTACTAGGTTTATTTTTCCAATTCACGATTCACCAAATGATTTTTGGCGTTTTACAAAATATGGTCTCATGGAACTTTTTAAAGATTTTGAAATTGTCGAACTAGAAGCTGAAACTACAAATTTCTCTACTATAGCCATACTTCTTCAGCGCATCGGCTACCAGACAAAGCTCCGCTCAAATAAATTTGCAAAGCTCTCTATTTTTCTTATGGCATCACTCTTAACACATCTTAATTGGTTGATAAAAGAAGAGTATGGAGATATAGGTAGGAAGAGTAAGGAGGAAGGGATTCTTGCTAGCGGATATTATATGGTGGCTATTAAGAGATAAATAAAAAATATAATATTAAGTGTAACTTTCTATAGTTTCTAATATACCTTTTTCAAATGAAACTGTAGGTAACCAACCGAGTTCCTTTTTTATTTTATTGCAATTTATCGAGTAACGAAAATCATGTCCTGGTCTATCATCAACATAATCGATATAATCTTCACTTCTATTTAAACTTTTCAATAGTGTTTTTACGACATCTTTGTTTGTCCTTTCATTTTTCGATCCACTTCCTATATTATATATCTCACCGCTCTTACCTTTATGAAAAACTAAATCAACACCACATATATGGTCGTAGACATGTATCCATTCTCTCACATTTTCTCCTTTACCATAAAGAGGTATTTTTTTGTTCTCTGAAAGCAATTTTATAAATAACGGAATCATTTTTGTTTTATCCTGATTCGGTCCGTAATTATTTGAACATCTAGTTATAACTGTATTCAATTTAAATGTTCGATTATAAGCTCTAACAAGCATGTCAGCAGATGCTTTAGAGGCACTATAGGGATTATTAGGGCAAAGAGGGGATTTTTCATCAAATGGAGGATTTTTGCCAATAATTGAGCCGTATACTTCGTCTGTAGATATCTGATGAAAACGCTTCAATGAATATTTTTTAGCTAAGGTAAGCAGATTATGAGTACCGACTATATTTGTTTCGATAAAGACCGATGGGTTTTCTATACTCTTGTCTACATGAGTCTCTGCTGCAAAATTTATAATATGAGTTGGACTATATTTATTAAAAATCTTATTCAGAGATTTTATATTTCTTATATCTACTTTTTCAAACGCATAGTTTCCTGAGTTATTTACAGTGATATTTTTTTTATTTGATACATACGTAAGTAAATCTATATTCACATAAAGATAATTTGGATATTTCTTTACAAATGTATTTATAAAATTACTACCTATAAAACCCATACCTCCTGTCACCAGTATAATTTTAGTGTATTTCCGTTTATTTTTTATGTCTATTGTCATTTTTTTTATCTTTCATATACTGTGCTGCTTCTATAAGACTGTCAAATGAACCTATATCAAACCATGGTTTAACTAACACTGTTGCTTTAAGTGTTCCTTCATCAATTAATGATTTTTCTAAAATGACGCATATTGAATGTGATACGTGTTTTAATTATATAAACTCTGTTAATGTTAAAGATAGATTAAACATAACAGATTATGTGGATGAATATGTTAGGATTGATGCCAATATTGCTTCTGGTCGCTGGCTGATTTTGTCCAATGCTAATATAGTGGGATGGAGTGCGTATATTGATGGACAAAAAACTGAAATTCATACAGCCAACTACATCTTGCAGGCTATATATGTGCCATCTGGGCAACATGTTATAGAATTCAAATATCAGACCAAATGGTGGTTACTCTAATATGTCAAAGGATAAAAAATTCAATTTAAAAGAACTCGCAGAGGTATTTTTTAAGGTTCTTTCGGATAAGTCACCCATAACCGATGCTACGTTTGTTCATGGTTCATGTGTAAATAATTCTGACCTTGATGATAATCTTCTTGTGCTTGCCGTAGAGTTACTGAATTCAGGTAAGACTAAGCTTATAGTAATAAATGGTCTCATCAGTGAAAACTATAAAATAAAATTCCCTTATCCAGGTTGTGAAGTCTGGAGAAATAAACTTCTTGCTTTCGGTGTAAAGTCAGAGAAGATTATAATTCTCCCTTCATCAATGAATACAGGTAATGAAGCAGATAACCTCATCACTTTATCTAAAGAGCGTGGCTGGGAAAGTATGACTATAGTTTCTCTTCCACATCATATTCTGCGTTGTATGCTAACTCATGTTAATCATATCAATAGACAAGGGTCAAATCTGAAGATTTATGCAAAAACTTTGGATGAAGATATTTTAGATTGGTTTATGCCCGCCATTAAGGAGTCTCATGGTATTGGTGAAAGGGTCGATGGTATACTCCTTGATCATATAGGAGCAGAGATTAAGAGAATCGGTAAATATATGTTTCCAGATGATCCAAATATAATTTCAATTGCTACAGCGCAGGAATTAAATTTATATATATTGAATCGAGATAAGAATTAATTTGTACATAATTTTTACTCAGGTTTTCTTCCCAATAATGTTTTTTTGTCGTTTAGTATTTTCTTAAAAATAATGATGTTATAGTAATTTTCGTTGGTAAAATCAAAATCAAGATCAGCGTGTTTATTAAGTTCTTTTAGTATGGTATCTATGCTGTCTGCCGCTTTGAAACCGAGAACCCTACGAGCTTTCTTTGTTGATATCTTGTAATCTCGCTTATCAGCAATATTTTTTGTCTCAACCTCGATAACTTTCCCGTATTTATTCTTGAAATATTCCACGACTTTTTTGCCGATCTCACCGACAGTAAAATTTCCCGAGGAGACATTGAAGATGCCGTTCACTTTTATGGGAGAAGAGACTGCGAGACAGTATGCCCTCACTGCATCGCTTATAGAGAGAATAGGTCTCCAAATAGCTGGATTATTGATCGTGATTTTGCCTGTAGTTGAGGCCTTCATGTACATGGTATTCACGATAAGGTCAAAACGCATTCTCGGACTCCAACCGCTCACTGTACCTTTTCGCATGCTGATGACCGAGAAGCTCCTGTCTTGAAGTAAGAGAACTGCGCTCTCCCCGATGATCTTTGAGATCCCGTAAGGGTAGAGACTATTTGACTCATCATTCTCGTTTAGCACGCGATTCTCCGTAGCGCCATAAACTGATCCTGTACCTGAAAAAATAAAACGCTTCACTCCTGCTTTCTTTGCTGTGTAGGCCAAGAATGCTGGAGCGGCGCTATTGTAAATATAGTTATGAGCAGGCGAATATTCAGCCATTGGATCATTTGAAAGTCCGGCGAGAAAGATCACTTGGTCGTACCCCCTGAGTGAATCCTCAGTAACATCAAAGACATCCATATGGATGATAGGGACATTCGGCGGAAGGTTGTTGCCGAACCAAAAGAGATCGAGTACAGTGACTTTGTTTCCTTCTTTTATGAGTCGTGGTACTAGTCTAGATCCAATATAACCGGCACCTCCAGCAACCAGAATATTCTGATTTCTTAGTTTTTTTGTCATATCTATGATGTTTTCTCGCTAATAAATTTTTTAAAAGTCGCCATGAGATAGTCAAGGTGTTTTTTTTCTAGACCTTGATGACATCCAATTAAGAAACCGTTGTGCATAATATAATCAGTTATCGGGTAGCCTTCCTTCGCTGTGATAGCTTCGATATTCTTGAATCCTGGCTGTCTCAAAATGTTTCCAGTGAAAATTGGGCGGGTTTGAATATTGGACTTCTCGAGATGTGTAGTTATTTCTGTGCGTGTGAACGGAGCACCTTTACGTATTGTCAGTGGAAAGTTGAGCCATGTTGTTTTCGTACCGGTCACAATTTCTGGAAGAACAAAGAATTTTTCATAGTGTTTAAAAAATCTCAAGAGAGCGTTGAAGGCAGAGCGTCTTTTTCGAGTAAATTCTGCAAGTCTCTTGAGTTGTTCCAAACCGAATGCCCCGTTTATTTCTGTGGCCTGAAAGTTGTATCCTATCTCGCTAAAGATAAATTTTGCATCGTAGATACGCCCATCGATCTTTCCCGTGAGACGTTTTTTTAACTCCTCGGATTTTTCGTATACTCCAAATAATGTTGATTCGCGTCCCCAATTTGCTTTCACAAGTGCGCGTCGTGCCAACATCGGATCATTGAAACAGACCATTCCACCCAAGCCGGCAGTGGTGATAATGTGCGATGCATAGAAACTGGTCGTAGTTACGTCGGAGTAAAAGCCTGCTGGTTTTCCATTAAATTTTGCACCAAGAGTGTCGCATGAGTCCTCAATAAACCATAATTTATGCCTGTCAGCAATTTTTCTAAGTTCTGCCATATCGGAGAGATTACCCATAAGAGACGGGATCATGAGAGCCTTGGTTTTTTTAGTGATTAGTGGCTCAATTTTACTTATATCAATTTGATAAGTATTTGGTAAAACGTCAACGAATACCGGAATAAGACCTTTCTGAACAAGCGGAGCAACTGTGGTAGCAAATGTCAAAATTGGAGTAATAACTTCCGATCCATGTGGCATATCTAAAACATCAACTGCCAATAGATTGGCAGCTGAACCTGAACTAACCATGATTCCGTATTTTTTTCCCAAAATCTGACTGATCTTTTTTTCAAATTCCTTGACAGCAGGTCCCGCAACGATTTTTGTTGGATCCTTGAGGACTTTTGCAACTGCAGCTATTTCTTCCTTTCCATACACAGTGAGAGCATACGGTACACGCATTTGTTTTTTTTTCATAGATTAAAAAAGTATAACAAAAACACATAGAATCCGCAACTTCCCCTCAAGAATTTTTCGACAGATTCGGCTGCAAATTGACTTGCTTTCGTCAATGCTTCATCGGTCGAGGCACCGAGATGCGGTGTCAAAATAAGATTTTGATGAGTCTGTGCATACTGACGTAAGCGATTTTCTTTTGGAATTGGCTCGATGGGATACACGTCTATGGCCGCTCCACGGACAGTGCCTTTTGTCAGAGCAGCAAGGAGAGAAATTTCATCTATGATTGCGCCACGTGCAGTATTGATGAGTATGACTCCGCGCTTCATTTTTCCTATGGTTATTGTATCAAATAAACCTTCAGTCTCTTCTGTTAATGGAGCGTGAAGTGTTATGAAGTCGCTTTTTTTTAAAAAAGTTGCCCAGTTCACTTTTTGGCCACCTCGGTTTAGAACCTCATCTTTATCTAGGTAGGGATCGTAAGCAATCACATTCATTCCCAGACCTTTTGCGCGAAGGGTTACTTGTGTTCCGACACGACCAATTCCGAATATTCCTAGAGTCTTTCCTATGAGTTCATTCCCGATAAAGTCCCATCTCGTCCATTGATTAGCCATGATGTTTTGGTGAGCTGCGGGAATATTTCTGGCGATCGCAAACATCAGAGCTATTGCGTGTTCTGCTGTTGAAGCTGAATGTTCTCCGTGAAGCGAAAAAAGTGCAACCCCTCTTGATTTCAAGAGGGAAGTGTCGATATGGTTCAATCCTGTGGTCGCAGATACTACACAACGGAGCTTCTCAGCGTGCCGCACAAGATCTTTGTTGACAATCGTTTCGATGCGCACTACGAGTACCTCAACATTTTTTACCGCGACAAGCAATTCTTTTCGCGTCATTCGTCGAGCAATAACGATACCCACTTTCCTCATCCTCCGTACTGATTGTGGTGTAAAATATTCTGGTTCTGTGATGAGTATATGTATCTGGCCACTATTTTTAGACGTCATATAGTTTTTCTAGCTTATCTATTTGTTGAGAAAGGGAAAAATCTTTCAAAACTCGTTCATATCCTGCTTGACCAAATTTTTCTGCTAAGCCCTCATTTTTTAGTAAGGAGAGTACTTTGGGAGTAACTGATGATATGTCTTTTGGATTAACAATAAAACCCGTTTCCCCATCGATTACTGCTTCACGAGATGCATTGATACATGTTGCGACGATAGGTTTTTTTGCTGACATCGCCTCTATATTTATCAGTGGATTGTTGTCTAGGTACATCGAGAGTACCAAGACTACATCTGAAGCAAAGTATGCTGATATGATCGTTTCCCTATCGAGCCAACCTAGAAGTCTTATGTTGTCCTTAACCCCTGTTTTGTCAGCAATCTTCATCAAACCTTGTACATATGCATCTTCTTTACCAGCAATCATCAGGCATATTTCGGGGATAGTCTTTGCGACATCGATCAATAGATCTATAGCGGCATCGCCACCTTTACCTCTACTGATTCTACCGGCGAAGAAAAGAATTTTTTTACCCTGTAAAGCGTATTTATTTTTAAAATTGGCTATCTGCTCATTATTCGCAAAAAAATCTTTTGGATTGATACCGTTGTGCATCATCACGGTATTTTTTATACCGTTTTGTTTTAGGGCTTCTTGGAGGGCATAACAACAACTTATGATCGTGTCGACATTCTTTAGATAGTGCCGGATAACTATATTTCGGATAGGATTCCACCAGAACTTATAATGACGCAAGAGAGACCATGCAGAGATTTTGTAATCCAACATTATTTCACCAGATATAGATGTGTTGATTTTTGGATATAATTTTCCATAATTAAATGTAAGGGTATCGTGAGCCGTAAGAAAAACTTTTTTTCCGTAACGCTTTGCGAAATCAAAAACTTTATAAGAAAGATATATATGAATATTGTGCACATGAACTATATCTGGCTTGATTTCTTTTAAAATTTTCTTTACCTTAGAAACTGTCTGAGGATTATACATGGATATATACGAACGCCACCGTAGGGGATATTTGGCATATATCTTATAAATAGTGACACCGTCAAGAATTTCTTTGCCCGCCTCCTCTTTTTTTTGTGAAGTTGTGATTACAGTAACGTCATGTCCTCTTTTTACAAATTCTTTTGCTTGCGTACCCGCGACAATTCCCGCACCGCCGAAGCTGGTAGGTGGAAAATCATCTGATAAAATAGCAATTCTCATATTTTTTGATATAATAACAAACTATAAGTAGTAAAGCTAATGAGGTATCAGTCTGCGCTACATTTTCTTTGCTATAATCCACATAAAATTACCCCTTCCAAAAAGTCTGACCAATCTAGAAAGTATTTTTCTTATGATTTTCTTAATAATACTAGTAGGTTGCTCTACTCTAGGTGCACTATATGTATCTTGACACCTATTCTCAATGGGGGGGCTATATGCCACGAAACCAAGTCTAATAAGGGAGCTTTTTATGCTCATGTTTTCTTCATTCCAATCCGTATTACCCTCCGCTACTACAGACAAACCAGCTCTTTTAAGTAATAGCCTTAGATTTTCATGATTAAAATAAAATAAATGCTCAGGATAGACTAATTCATGCACATTACGATTTTTCTTTAATACAAAACTAGACCAATCTGGAGTTTCAATAATAAGAGTGTCCCCACTATTCATTGCTTTGCCTAGTAGGCTAATAGATTTCAGAGGATCTTTGATATGTTCTATGACATGAAGCATGGCAAGTGTTTTGACATTATGTTCTTTTAAAAAGTCCCCCCTAAGTTCTTCTAGCTTTTTTTGATATATATTGAGAGAGTGTTTGTTTGCATAATCTGATGCATGTATACTAGGTTCAACACCAATCATATTTTTTAAGCCCTCGTCTTTTAAGACTTGAAGAAATGTACCTTCTCCCGTACCGAGATCACATAGATTATTTAAATCTGTATATTTTCTAAATAATTTTATTCTAGATTTAAAATTTATATAACGATCATCCAGTTTCTTTTTATTTTCAATTTCAAATGTTCTGGTCTTGTAGTAATCCCCTGATAGGATGTCATTGTTTCTCCAGAAAAGTCCACATTTATCACAAATCCGCATTGTCATATTATGCAAAACAATGACGCTACTCTCATTATTACAAGTACAACAAAGGTTACTCATGGTGATTATTGAGATATGTAATTAGGTTATCGATTTCTTCAGTAACCATTTCTGTCTTTATTTCCTCAACTTGTCTTCTGGCTTCAATTTTATCGTAAATTTGAGCATTCATCACGGAGAGCTCAGGTTTTTTTCTATCTTTTATATTTACAACTCGATGTATGTTACTTATCGGAGGTTGTTCTTTTTCGTCTATAGGGCCAGTAACATCGATCGTAGGTACAGAGAATGCTTCGGCAATGTAGATAGGTCCAGTATCAACACTTATGAATAATTTCATTCTATTCACGGAAGCTTTCAGTTCTTCTAGAGTGAATAAGCCAGAGACATCGAACATAATCACATCTTTTTGTATGCATGCTTTCATTTCTTCTACTTCCTTTTTATCACCCTTACCTCCGATTATCAATATCTTTGCCTTATATTTTTTAGAGAGGTAATTTGCTACCTCAGCAAAACGTTGTGGTAACCATTGTTTTACTCTATTACCAGCTGCTGGAGAGATTCCAACTAGAAAATCCACACCAGTTATCTTACTGTCATTGAGAAATGTATCAATCTTATATTGTGCGGGTTTGGAAATATATAAATATTTCTTTGTTTTGTCTGTTTGAATGCCGATCGGTTCAAGTAATCTTAAATATTCTCTTGGTGCGTATGAGCCCATTTTATGAACACAAGAGATAACAAAATTTCTTAAAATTATGTAAGATTTAGTTTCCCATGGACAAAAACCATTTCTCACGATGGGTGTAGAAATAGAAGGTATACCTGATAGGAACATTACAGATAAAAAATAGAAACTTGGAGTAGCTTGGCAAGCAAAATCAATTTTTTCTTCTCTAATTTTTTTTATTAATTCCCATAGATTATTTTTAGTGTAGTCAATATATTCATCAACATCATGGTTTCCTAAAAGTAAATCCTTATTAATAGAATTACCGATTAGATATAACTTTACATTTGGGTACCTTCTCTTGATAGCTCTAAACATTGGAGTGGTACATACCATATCACCAAGTTTGGCTATTTGTATGACAATAATCTTCTTAGGTTCTGTTATTTTTTTAGTTGCTTTACCTCTTATTAAATAGTATAAAAAACAAATAAACAATAAAAAAGCATTTCTTACTTTATCTAATTGTTTTGAGATCATAAGTAATTAGAATATTATCAAAAAAAATATTGTATAGCAAGATTTGTATGAAATGATATACTACGTGAAAATATATGTACGAACAAAAGAAAACAATTGATTATTATAATAAAGAGAGTAATCAGTATACAAAGAAAAGATATGATGGTTCCATGTCAAACTACTCACAGTACATTTTTAGAAAAAGGATGTCTTTGTTATTCAATTATATTACTTACATTCGGTATAAATCATTAAATAAAAACAAAACACTTTTTGATATTGGTTGTGCGGATGGAATAGTTCTATTTTCATTAAATGACAGATTCGCTGATTTTATAGACAAGATTGTTGCAGTTGATATATCAGACGAAATGATTAAAGTTGCAAAAAATAAAACCACGGAGGCAAAATTTAGCTTTTATATGAGAGGTGATGAACCTGAACTAAAATGTGACGTAGTTACTGAGCTTGGAGTGCACGTCAGTGATCTTAAAAAAGAGATGGAATATGTAGAATCCAGACTTAATACTGATGGATATTATATATATTCTACTGGAGATAAAAATTCTATCTATGCTCGATTGAAGCTTAAAGGTAAACCAAATTGTGAATATGTAAAAGACTATATGACTCTTCATGATATAGAAATAATATTAAAAACAAAATTTAATATTATAAAAAAAACATCCTATGGTTTTTTTATACCAAAACTTTGGAGTGTGCCATTTTTAGCGAGAATCGTTCAGCCAACTGTAGATTTCTTTCTGAGCATTTTATTTCCATCACTTTTTCACGAGACTCTATATCTTCTTACCATCTCTAACAAAAAATAATATACCAACAAGTAACATTATTGTCCAAGAAAGGGTATTCTCTATTACTGCACCATACACCCCATATATTGGGATAATAAGTAGACTTAAAATTATTGTTGCTATACTTCCTATTGTAGAAAATATATAGAGGACTTTCGTATTTTTTATCATTTGGAAGTATATTGAAATCAGTGATATACCAGGTAATGTTACAAGTCCAAGAATATATATTCTCGAGTAAACAATGGATTCTAAATATTTTGGAAAAAATATTTTGTATATGTACGGTGCACTTATATAGTATAAAAATACTATAAAAATCATGATTGCAGTGAGTCTAAATATTTTGTCAATGATACTTTTCCTGAGACTTTTTTCATCGAGCTCTGCAAATTTTGGAATTCCTACGTTAATAATATTTTTTAAAAAAGATCTAAGTTGTTCTGGTATAGCATTTGCAAAAGAATATACTGCCAATGGACCAGCTCCTACAAACTGAAAAACTAAAATTTTATCTAGCTGATTTGCTATTGTCCCAATGAAACCCATAACACTCAAATGTTGACCATACCTGATCATACTTCTATCACCAGTTTTTATATCAGGCTTATATATCTTCATCGTCTTTCTATAGAATATTATAGTAAATATGAGAGTACTTAAAAAATAACCTAGAACCAAGTAAATAATGTTATTTGTCGTTATTGCAATTATGATTATGGTAGCTGAGTTTACTAATTGAGTGAAAATCCAATAAATAGTATTCCTTTTGAAATCTTTTTTACCATTAAGAAACGCACCATATAGACTCAGAGCGTTCGTTATTGGTATTGTGGTTGCAACTATAATAAAAGATATAGCAAATACAAAATTATCATTTAGAAAATAATAATACGAAACTATAAGAGATAAAAATCCCAAAATATTTCCCCACATTAGTTGAGTACGTACACTTAAGTTGAGTGTACCATCGTGCCCCTTTGCTACTGCTTGAGTTATGCTTGTACTAAGGCCAGATAAAGATAAACCACTTATGATACCAGCTATAGATAAGATAAATTTGTAGTTTCCATAAACCTCCTTTGGTAATGCATGAGACAATACTACAGACAAAAAGAATATAGTTAAAAGGTTTACAAATTGACCCATATTTAACCACATACTATGTTTAAAAATATATACCATGTCTGTTTTTGTATATTCTTCACTCCAACGTAATATCTTATTTAGATATATTTTCATTTTTGTATCAATTTAACATGTAATTAGCTTTTTTTCACTAAAAACGTAGTATATGCTATAGTCTTAATCACCATGAAATCCAAAAAAGGAAAAAATAAAACCATATCTCGGAAAGCCCTCATAACCGGCATAACTGGCCAAGACGGCTCATATCTTGCAGAGTTTCTCTTAGGAAAAGGTTATGAAGTGTACGGTCTTGTACGGAGAACTAGCAATGACCCTTTTTCACGTTTTGATTATCCAAATATCGATATCCATAAGATTGATGGCAATCTCCGGGATCTATCTACGATTCGTAGGGCTATGGAACAAGTGGTTCCAGATGAGGTTTACAATCTTGCCGCGCAATCTCACGTAGGAGTATCTTTTACTTGTCCAGAGGAGACTGAAGATATAAATTATTTTGGAACGGGCAGAGTAGTAAATGAAGCCATAAGGGTAAATCCAAAAGTAAGAATATACCAAGCATCAACTAGTGAAATGTTTGGATCTAGTCTGCCACCTCAAAATGAGAAAACACCTTTTAAGCCCGTCAGTCCTTATGCAAGTGCAAAGTTGCGCGCACACCAAGATTTTGTTGTGAATATTAGAAATAAAGGATATTTTGTTTGTTCTGGAATTCTATTCAATCATGAGTCTCCTCGTCGAGGAGCTCAGTTTGTTACAAGAAAAATCACTATCTCACTTGCAAAAATAAAACTTGGACTACAAGAATTTATGGAGCTTGGAAATCTTGATGCAAAAAGAGATTGGGGTTTTGCTGGAGACTATGTAAAGGTTATGTGGAAAATGCTTCAAGAAGAAAAGCCAGATGATTTTGTTATAGCAACTGGAAAAGCTCATACCGTCAGAGATTTTGTAACTGAAACTGCCTCTGTATTGGGAATAAAGATAAGTTGGTCTGGAAAAGGGGTAAAAGAAGTAGGAAAGAATGAAAATGGAAAGATTATTGTCAAAATAAATCCAAAGTTTTATAGACCATCTGAAGTTGAATATTTATGCGGAGATGCTCGTAAGGCAAAAAAGAAACTCAAGTGGGAAGCAGAAGTTTCATTTAAAGAACTTGTTAAGATGATGTCTGAATCAGATCTCGAGATGGTTCGCAATTTGCCTCCTAAACATCAATAATGTTACGATAGTCGGATATGACCAAAACATCAACAACCACTTTTATCAAGTATCTTGTATTTATTGGTATTTTTATTGTTCCTTTTATCTTTCTGATAGCGCCTACAGATCCGACGGTAAAAGATCCAAATCAATTCATTTTCTTTGCTAATTATTTATTTTTTCCATTTATCACCGGTAAAGCTTTTGTCTTTAGAATCGTAGTAGAGGTTATAGCGGTTCTGTTTTTGGTGCTAATGCTACGTGACAAGAGATATGTTCCAAAGTTTTCATGGCTTTCTGTAGCTGTGACAGTCTTCATGCTTGTGATCCTTATAGCCGATCTTCTTGGTGCAAATCCTCTACGAAGTATCTGGTCCAACTTTGAACGTATGGAAGGTTGGATAGTCATCGTCCATCTCTGGGCATACTTTATCGTTCTCAGCTCTGTTTTTGTGGAAAAAAAGTATTGGCATAGATTTTTCAACACATCTCTTTTTGTGGCTTTGGCCATCTCTATTTATGGAATCGTCCAACTCACTGGTTACGCTCAGATTCACCAAGGATCTGTCCGTCTAGACGCCTCTCTCGGCAACGCTATATACCTAGCTGTTTATATGCTATTTCATATGTTCATTGCGGGATATATGGCTTTTGAATCTTGGGCAAAAAAACAAAAGATATGGGCATGGGTTTATATCATACTCACAGTTTTGTTTGGCTTTATAATTTATCAAACCCAGACTCGAGGAACCATCATTGGTCTTGCCGGAGGAGTTATCGTAGGTCTTATTATCCTAGCGATATTTGAAAAAAAAGAAAAAGTCACACGCAATGTCTCGATCATTTCTCTAGTAGTTATAGCACTTATCGGAATTCTATTTTACTTTAATCGTGATTCAGCCTTTGTTCAAAACAGAGATACTCTTCGTCGTCTAGCGACTATCTCTTGGCAAGATACAAAGACTCAAGCTAGAGGATTTATCTGGCCAATGGCGGTGAAAGGAGTTTTTGAATCTCCAAAATCTGCGATCATCGGAACAGGGCAAGAAAATTTCAATTATATTTTTAACAAAAATTATGATCCTCGAATGTGGAATCAGGAGCAATGGTTCGACCGAGCTCACAACGTTTATATCGATTGGTTAGTGGCAGGAGGTCTTATAGGTCTATTACTTTACCTATCTCTATTTGTCTTGGCGATAATATCTCTTTGGAAAAGTGAGATGAATCTCAAAGAAAAGGCATTGTTTATCGGACTTATTGTTGCTTATGGAATACACAATATTTTTGTATTTGATAACCTAGCAAGTTACATGCTTTTCTTTACCATTCTTGCTTTTGTACATACACAAAAATCTGGAAATCACCTCGCATTCATTGAAAAAAGAATAAATAATGATAATGAAACTTATACAACCATAAGAGACTACGTCATTGTTCCGGTCTCGGTAGTTTTGATAGCCATTGCTATATATTCAATAAATATTACTGTCATAAAAGCCAATACTCGTCTTATATACGCTCTCAATACTTGTGGTAGAGCAAGCACTAGTGTGACTATAGATGCTTTCAAGAAAGCCCTAGCGACTGATAAATATCTGGCAAATCAAGAGATACGAGAACAGATAGTTTCTTGTGCCAACAACATTTTAAGTAGTCAAGCTTCTATTCAAGATAAGCAAGCTTTTCTTGAATTTGCAAATTCTGAAATTAAAAATCAGATCACTGCAACACCAGATGATGCCCGTATGTATGTTCTAGGAGGTATACTTTTCAACTCTATTGGAGGTATACTTTTCAACTCTATTGGCGCCACAGCGGAAGCAAAATCGCTTCTAGAAAAAGCTCATGAATTATCTCCAAGAAAACAACAAGTCAGTCTCCAGTTGGCATCTCTTTATATAAATGAGGGAAAAACCCAAGAAGGTTTGGATCTTTTCAAACAAACATATGAAGCCGATATTAAACATAGTGACGCAAAATCTGCCTACGCTTATGCACTCATCACTTCTGGCAAGGAAGCTCTCGCCTTGAAACTTTTCAACAATGATCCAGAAATCTTTATAACAGAGAGAGCCGCTAGAGTCTATGCTTCTATTAAAAATTATAAAAAAGCTATAGAAATCCTTCAAAATATTATAAAAGATAAAGGTCCAAACTTATCTACCGAAACTCTCTTGGTTCATATCCAGTATACTGCAGGTTTGAAAAGCCAAGCTGTTTTGACACTGAGAAATATTATAAAAAATCATCCGGAAACAAAAAAACAGATAGAAGATGCTATAAAGCAAATAGAAGCGGAAAAATAGGTCAGAAAAGCTATTAAATTGACTTTCTGTGTATAACCCTGTCAATAACCCTTGCACAACCTGTGGATAAGGTGTAATATTGTCCATGTGTGAGTACTAACACATAAAATGTTAGTCATCCAAATAAAATGTCTACGTAAGTTCCTGCCTTGGCAGGACTTTGCGTTTTTTGGGATAATAAAAGGTAAATAAATGTTATAATACTTTTACCTTGAAAAAAAGAAACTACAATTCTGACCTCTATTTATTTCTTTCCATTGCCATACTACTAACTATCACTTGTATTTGTTATACAAAGATCTCTCATGCTCAGAATTCTAGATCATTTCAAACATACTACATATCACCATCTGGTGATGACTCAAGTGCGGGGGCGATAGATAGTCCGTGGAAAACATTTGAGCGAGCTTTTGATCCTCTCCAAGAAAAATACATAAGAGGAGGCGATACTCTGTACATGCGTGGAGGATCGTATCGTATAGACGAAGGTAAACTAGGTAGAAATGGTGGAGGGATAGATGATAGACAGATAACAGGGACAGCTGGACGCCCCACCGTTATCGCTGGTTATCCAGGAGAAAGACCTGTTCTATATTTGTCGGCAAGAATCGATAGCGGTTGGCAGAGATATCCAGCAGATGGAAAAAATATCTGGTATTTTCCATGGAAGGATTTTGTCCATGATAACTATCCGTGGATCTTTGAAAATAGTAGAGGTACAAGTGGTGATAAGGCATGGAAATCTGTACCCCAAGTCGTGGCTATCGATGGCAGTAATCCTAGACTTTTACAAGAAGTAAATTCCGAAAAAAATGGATACTATCCTTCATGGCAAACCCCACCGATCCCTCTTTTGGAATCGGTAAGAAACAATCATGATGATATGATCGCTGGAGATTTTTATTATGAAAGGGAAATAAATAATGATGCAGAAGGATATCTACTAGTGTGGCTACCTGATGGTTCAGATCCAAATGGTAAAGCTATAGAGGTAAATCTTAGTAGGTATATTTATTTTGGAATCCAGAGTTATGTTAACTTTGAAAATTTTGACATGCGCTATGGAGGGTATAGTAACTTTGTTCTCAATGGTGATCATATAAATTTGAAAAACGTCAACATGTCTTGGGCAGGTTTTATCGCACTTAGTGGAGTTTGTGATTCTTGTACAGTAAAAGATTCCATTTTTAAATACAACGGAAATGGTGCTGGAGGTCTTCAGGGTAATAACATGATCTATGACAATAATTTGTTTGAAGAAAACAATTATCGATTGTACAAAAAATGGTGGCATTGTGGGGATATAAAAGTCATTGGTGAAAATCGTCGCAATATGACTTTTATCAATAACAGATTCAAAAATGTCTATGGAGATTGTATATCACTATGGCTCGATACCGTTGATGGTGGTTACAAAATAGAAAAAAATACTTTTTCATACCCACGATCTACAAACGGTGTCTATGTTGAACTTTCCAATGCTAGCGCAAATGATCCTATTGTTATAAAAAATAATATATTTAATCATGCAGATGTTGCCATTGCTGGTTCAAATTTTGTCTATGTTCTAAACAATATATTTTATAAAGGTGGTGTGGGTGTGCATTGGCTCGAAGCCAATAGACTCTCGGCAAGTAACAATAAAATATTGAACAATATCATCTATGTTCGTACTGCATCAAATGAGTCCCATTCGCCACTTTTTATAGTACAAGATCCACCAGCACCATACAAAGCTGAAAACAATATTTCTGATTACAATATTTTTGTTGAACCACAAGGCAACAATAGTACTTTTGGCGGAACATTCTCTTGGGAATCTCCATATACCTTTGCTGATTGGCAGGTAAAGGGTTACGATCTCCACTCTCGTTTTATAGATCCGATGCTTAGAAATCCTCAGAATGGAGATTTCACTCCACTTGCCGGAAGTCCAGTCATAGATGCTGGTACAAATATTTCTTATGTTACAGATGACAGGCAGGGAAATACTAGGCCAAAAGATGGAGATGGTGATGGAGTCAGTACTATAGATATTGGCGCCTTTGAACTTCCTACTGTCATCAGATCTGTACCAGATCCTATTTTACCAGCACTTGATACCAGAGCTCCATTTATAAATGCTATTTATATAAGTGAAATCACTAGCACCTCTGCAAATATTTCCTGGACCACTGATGAAAATTCTGATGCTCAAGTAGAATATGGTAAAACAACTGCGTATGGAGAAACATCGGCTCGCGATTCCACTATGAAAAGAGACCATGAACGTAGACTCAGAGGACTAACTCCAGGATCTACTTACCATATACGTATACGTTCCAAAGATTCTGCAAACAATGAAGCTATTACTCCAAACCAGACTTTCGTAACACTAGTAACTCCACCGACTCCTCCTCCAACAATCATTCCACCTCCTCCACCGATTGTAAACAATCCACGGCCACCGGTTTCAAATCTTAACCCACCACCGATAATCTCTACTTTTATACCAAATTATTCTTTACCAAAACCAACTACACCAAAATCAGTCATTATCACTAAAAGATTTCTCAATCCTATAGAATTTGTTCCTGTATCTGAACCAGATCAAAAAGAAGAATCGATCGACATACAAAATAAATCTTTCTTTTCTAAAATGAAAGACATAATAATATATGTTACTGATCGTGTTTTGAGTGGCGCTCTAAAGGTGATAGGGAAATAGATGTGTGTATAACTTTAGTCTATAAAATTTATTATGTATACCAAAAAATGCTAAAATATTCTCATGAATAATAAATCTCTCCATATTCTCCTCCTCTCCGCAATCATCCTTGCTTCCGGTTATTTTATTCTTCAAGAAAAGAGTTTCGTAATTCAAAGTATTTAAAGGTGCGATTACAGCAACTGCTGGAATACTCGGTCAAGCTCTCTCAAAAACGGTTTAGTCAACTCCATTGACTATGTGATGTTGGTGAGGGAGTGGAGTAGCTAGGATATGTATATCTCAGTTATATAGAAATAATCGTATCAATATGATACGATTAAGAGCATAATATGATACGAAAATACTCAATCATTGCATTTATCAGAGATAATAAAGACGCACAATCATCAAGTGATGTGCATACTTTTCTACTTTCTCAAAAAGAAGATATATCACTAATAACAGTCAAAAGGGAACTTTCTTTACTTGAAGAAGAGGGAATTATTAAAACTGTTGGTGCTGGAAGATCTACAGCTTATAAAATTACTTTGCGAGGTAGAGTTCTATCTAGTGTTGATCTCTCATCTTATATTTCAAAAGAACCAGACAAAAGAGGTGGAATGAAAAATTTCAATTTTGATCTTTTTAAATCTCTCACCTTCAATCCTTTCACTAAAGAAGAAATGGATATTTTAGATGAGGCGACACGAGTATACAAAGAACGCGGGAAAGATCAGAGTTCTGTAATACATGAAAAAGAGCTCGAACGTTTCGTTATAGAACTTTCATGGAAATCTTCTCGCATAGAAGGTAACACATACACACTTCTTGATACTGAACATTTGATAAGGGAAGGTATACCTGCAAAAGGCAATACCAAAGATGAGACAAATATGATTTTGAATCACAAAGAAGCTTTCAAATATATTTATAATAACAAAGATATCTTTAAAGAACTTTCCCGTGCTCGTATAGAAGATGTTCACTCACTTCTCGTCAAAGACCTAGGTGTCTCTCGTGGACTCCGTTCTAAACCGGTAGGTGTTACTGGTTCTACTTATGTTCCTCTAGACAATCAGTTTCAGATTTCTGAAGCTCTAGATGAACTCGTGCACTCTGTTTCTACTATGTCTAGTGGGTATGCAAAATCTCTCATCAGTCTTTTAGGTATAAGCTACATTCAACCATTTGAAGATGGTAACAAGCGTACGTCACGTCTCATGGCAAATTCTCTACTCCTTGCTCATGGCCTTACACCACTTTCATATAGAAGTGTTGATGAAAATGAATATCGTGAAGCTGTACTTGTTTTCTATGAAATCAATTCTCTAATTCCATTTAAAAAACTATTTATAGAACAATACGATTTTGCAGCAAGGAATTATATGATATAATAAACCCACAATGCAAAAGCATATCTCCATTGCTATCCTACTCACCATCATCGCTATCTCTAGCTACTCTATATTGTCTAGAATAGAAAATAATTTAATTGTTTCTTCTATATCTCCACGATCACAGACTGCAGGTGCACTAGATTCTGATCCATCCCTTGTAGGGTGGTGGAAGTTTGAT
>Ga0163144_10006836_pt1 | contig 25094 bp, 19 predicted proteins | sample OliLak19BULKMAT1_FD_123175 | JGI IMG/M metagenome (GOLD analysis project Ga0163144, IMG submission 123175) | Freshwater microbial mat bacterial communities from Lake Vanda, McMurdo Dry Valleys, Antarctica - Oligotrophic Lake LV.19.BULKMAT1 | ecosystem: Environmental > Aquatic > Freshwater >... | reverse complement strand
GAAGCATTGGCGTGGACGATTCCACCGCAAGAGTAAGTGATTAGAGTCGTGTGAAGGCCGAGGCGTGAGTGAAAAGTTGGTCTGTTTCGCTCAGGTCTCGGTATTTGTGTGAAGCGGCGCTCTCAACGCACCTGACCAACCCGAGAATCTCTCTTAACCAGTTTTACGAAGTTGTCTCATTATCCTTGACACATACCGGGCTGACCGTCACCCATAGCGCGGTCAGCACCGATGCGGGCTATAACGGGATTTCCGTCGCTGATGTGACGGTCAGTATTGGTGATGATGATACGCCCTAAATGAAACGAACATCATGACACATCATCGCGAAAAAACTTGCTCGACATACAGCGAAAACGCCCCGCCGCTGAGATAGCCGTTGACACGCACCTGATACGTCCCGTCGGCGGGTAAAATCGCCTCAAAATAGGCGTCAAGTGAGTCCGGGGCGTCATCTGACCCGGCGATGGTCGTACCGTCGGGCGCGATTAAAGCCGCCACTGGATCAAGTGAGCTGCCGATAATGGCATTAGCATAAATCCGCACGGTTTGCCCGGCCTGACCATAAAACGGGATGAAGCTATACGCCCCCGGCTCGACTTCCCCATTGATGGCCGCTAACGGCAGAGTCCCCGGCGGTGGGGTCGGGGTCGGCGCAAAATCCAGATAGCGCCATGTGACCTGATATGACCCCAATTGGGCGGGGTCAGACGGGCGCACCCGCAGATAATGATAGCCGGACTGCGAGGCGCGGACGCCGTTGATTTGTGGGCTGCGTTGGCCGCCGCTATCACGGTCAATCCCCATCAATTCACCATCGGCGCGTACCAATTCCAACACGGGCGCGACCAGATTATCCAACGGCAACACCGAGGCTGAGATGATGTCGCCCGCATTCAGGTAGAAGTGCCAAACATCCGCCGTGGCGCGGCGCTCAAACGCGGCTGTCCCCGCCACATCAGGCAATAATTCCCCGCGCATGATGTCGAAGCGGGCGCTCTCATAGCCAAATGAGATGAGATATGTGCCGACAGTCCCGCCCTCCCCCGTCACATAAACTGTGTATGGCCCTTCAATCGGCGCGACGTGGCCGGTGATGATTGCATCGCGGTCAATCGGGGTGACTCCGCCGCTGGCCGTCCCGACCAGATTGCCGTCCGGGTCAATCAGTTCGATTTTGGGGATGAGGCTGCTATCGTTGTGCGGCGCGACACCGACGCTCAAATTATCGCCCTGATAGGCGTAAAACGAGTGCGTATTCAAGTCCGTCGGTTGGCGGATTTGGTCGCTGACCGGCGCGTTGGATGACAGCCGCACGCCGCGCTCGGCCACAGGGAAGTCTGGCGTGAGGACGGGCGTCGGTGGGACGGCGCTGGGCGTGATCATCACCGTCGGAGTCAGCGGGATGAGCGCGTCTGAGAGGTCTAATCGCAACGTATACAGCCCCGGATTACCGCCGCTGTCGATTTTGACAGTGTACGTCCCTATCTCAGCCAGCGGGATATTTTGCAGTCGTGCGCCGCTGCCGTTATCGCTGAACATATCAGACGCGATGAGTGCGCCCGTGGGCGAAATCAACGACATCAGGGGATTGGCCGCCCCGTTGACCTGTGTCAGCGCTAATTTCACGACCTGCCCGGCTTGCGCCTCAAAGGTGTACAAGTGTGGCGCGTCGGTCACTTTTAACTCGCCGGCCAGCGTCTCTAACGGGGTGAGAATACCGATGAATACGCCCTCTCCGACCAGCGCGGGCGTCGGGGTTGGGACGCCGACCATCACAGGGATAGGCGTCAACGTGGGTGGCGGCGGCGGCGGAAATTTGTCACTGCTCAGGCCGAGTTGGAACGTCCCCGCGCCGGAAACGGCTTCGACGCGAGTCTGATAGTCACCCGTCTGGGTGATGATGGCTTCTAACACGCCTTCCCCTTCAGCCATAAGAACGCCGTCAGGGTTGAACAAGGTCAGATGCAACCGCGCCGTATCGCTTAGGGCGCGTAGGCGTATCGTATCGCCACGTTCAGCCTCGAACACCCACGCCAAACGCTCGCCTTCGCCCAATTCGGCGCTGATGGCTTCGTTATACGGCAGATTGGTGAGGTCGGCAACCGGTGTGAGGGTTGGCGCAATCATGGGCGGGCTTTCACTGGGAAGCCGCATCACCGTAGGCAGCGGGGCATCCCCCCCACCCGGAACGCACGCCGTCAAAACCATCACCATCACCACGATTAGACTCAGCCGTCGCATAATACCGTCCTTTTTTGTCCGGCGGAGATGATAACATATATGGGGATGAGATTCTTCGAGCGTGTTTTCTAGGCGAGTTGAGGACGTTACGATATGACCCTTTCAATACGACGCGCACTGCTGTTTATGCCGGGGGATGACCGCAAGAAGATTGATAAGGCCGCCAGCTTGGGCGTCGATTCAATCATCATGGATTTAGAGGACGGGGTAGCGCTCAACAATAAGCAAGCCGCCCGTGAGAGTGTGGCGTCCGCGCTACGCGAGGTCGATTTTGGCCGGTCAGAGAAATTGGTGCGCCTGAATCCGCCTGCCGAACAGGTCATGTGTCGCACCGATTTCGAGGCTACCGTTGCCGGATTACCTGACGGGTATGTATTGCCCAAAGTCGAAACCGCAGAGCATGTCCTGATGGTCGATAGATGGCTGACCAATGCCGAGCGCTCACGCGGGTGGCCGTTGGGCGGTATCGCGTTGATTGCGCTGATTGAGACCGCTATGGGCGTGGTCAATTTGCGCGAAATCGCCTCTGCTGCGCCGCGTTTACAGGCGCTGGCGTTCGGGGCGGAAGACCTCGCGGGGAATATGGGCGCGATGCGGACGATTGAGGGCTGGGAGGGGTTTTATGCCAAAAGCGCCGTCGTCACCTATGCCAAAGCCTTTGGCCTACAAGCGCTGGATACCCCGTTCATTGATGTGAAGGCCGATGAATCACTGTTAGAGGCGGAGGCCGAACGCGCCATGCAGATGGGCTATACCGGCAAACTGGCGATTCACCCGCGCCAAATCGCGCCGCTACAGCAGATGTTTACCCCTACCGCCGTGCAGATTGACCGCGCCCGCCGCTTGATTTCTGAGCATGACGCGCATCAGGCCGCCGGTTTGGGCGTGTTCACGTTTGAGGGGAAAATGGTCGATATGCCGATGATTCGCGCCGCCGAATCGATTTTGACCCGCGCCCGTGCCGCCGGGATTCGGGTCTAACGCCGTCTAAACTCACGGGCGATATGGTCAGCCGAAAACTCTACCAAGACGGCTGACCCGTCCGGGGCGGTCAGCGGGTCAGGCGTGCGCTCTAGCTCACGTATCAACGCCTGCATATCGGTTTGAGAGAGCAGCGTCCCAGCTTGAAGTGCGCCTAGACGACATAACGCGATGAGCGCCGCATCGCCAATATCCTCACCGGGGTTGAGCAGCGCGTTCAATACAGCGCGGATGACCGGTTCGGCGTCTAAGTCGGCCAAAAAGCTGGGCGCAGTCGCCACCCGATAGACGTGTAGGCCGAACGGCTCAATCCACAGCCCATATTGGCGCAATAGCGGCGCGAGGTCATCCAATTGACGGGATTGGGTGGGCGTCGTCCGCGCCGTGCCGCCGACAGTCTCCGTGATGGGAACATCCTGCCCTACTTCCAGATAGCCACGCACGGCGTTATATAAAATGCGCTGGTGGGCGGCGTGCTGATCTATCAGATACATCCCGGCGGGGCCTTCCGCGATGATGTAGCGTAGCCCCATCTGACCCACCACACGCAGCACGGGCAATGTGCGCGGGCGGTCTGGTTGACCGATACCCTCTGGGATGTGCGATATATCAAACTCGCGGGGTTCGGGTTCACCCGTATCAGCGGTGGAATAGCCCTGAGAGTCGGTTGTCTCATCCGGCGGAAAATCGGAGTCATCGGATTGCGGGCGATGCTCAACCATCCCCCTAAATCCACTAGGAACGGGGCGGCGTGATGCGCCGAAACCGGATGGTGACGGACGATGGGTGACGTTCACGCCCGCCGTGCCAATGATGGACTCGCGGACGGCACGCTGCACGGCGTTATAGACCGCGCCGGGGTCACGAAAACGGACTTCGGCTTTGGTCGGGTGAACGTTGACATCCACATCTTCCGGCGGGACGCTGACCATCAGGACGCTGACGGGATACTGCTCATCGGCGAGAATCCCCTTATAAGCGTCGGTGATGGCGCGTAGCAGGGCGTGGTCTTGCACGGCGCGCCCGTTGATGAAAATGTGCATCCGGTCACGATTGCCGCGCCCCGCCTCTGGCGTGGCGGTGTATCCGCTAACGTGGATACCGGCGGTATCGCTCTCGATAGGAACGAGTTGTTTGAAGGTTTCTGAGCCGAACGCCGCCGCCAATACATCCGATAATTTGCCGCTACCGTTTGACCTGAACGCCTCGCGCCCGTCTTGTTCCAATGTGAAACGGATTTTAGGGTAGGCCATCGCATAGAGCGTCACGATTTGCGCGATTTGGCGTTTTTCAGTGGTTTCTTTTTTGAGGAATTTGAGGCGGGCGGGGACGTTATAAAACAGGTTTTCCACCGTAATCACCGTGCCAGCCGGTGCGCCAGCCGCTTGTTTGACGGTGATAGCGCTGCCTTCTAAACGCAGGCGCAGGCCGGTCTGTTCGTCACGGTGGCGAGTGATACACGTCACATGGGCGACGGCGGCCACGCTGCACAGCGCTTCTCCCCGGAAACCGAGGGTTTGCAAGTGCAGCAGATCATCTGCGGTGCGGAGCTTGCTGGTGGCGTGGCGGGCGAAAGCCAATTCGACTTCGGATACGCGGATGCCGCTCCCGTCATCGCTGACGCGCATCATCTTCTGGCCGCCCCCAATGGAGGCGACCCCGATGTGCGTCGCGCCAGCATCAAGGGCGTTTTCTACCAGTTCTTTGATGACCGAGGAAGGGCGTTCTACGACCTCACCAGCGGCGATTTGCGCCACCACATGGTCGGACAAGACATGAATCGGCATTATCGGTTGTCGTCCAAAAAAGTGTTAACTGAGGCTGGTTTCAATAGGCTTCAGCGGTAAGGTTAGATAGAAAGTGCTGCCTTTGTCAACCTCACTCTCTACCCATGCCTTCCCGCCGTGGTGGAAGGCCGCGCTGTAGACGATGAATAAACCCAACCCCGTCCCCTTGACGCTGCTGTGCATCCGGTTGTTATCGCGGAAGAACTTGTCAAAGACGTGGCGCTTGGCCTCTTCGCTCAAGCCGACGCCGGTATCGCGCACCGAAATCAGTATCGAGTCGTCGCGGCGTTCGACGCATATCTCGACCTCGCCTTGATTGGTATATTTCACGGCGTTATCGACCAAATTGGTCAGAGCGCGGGTAATCATGCTCTTATCTGCGCTGACGATGGGGAGTTCGCGGTCTACCTTCGCCTTGAGGTTGAGTTCTTTTTTCTGTGCAGCCGCAGTCAAGTTTTTGATGATGATGCTGATGATGGTCTCAAGGTCTACCGCCTCGCGGCTGAGGGTATATTTTCCGGTGTCTGGGTCATATACCCCGGCGACAAAGACGTGTTCGAGCAAGTCGCTGATAGCGTCAATGTTCGCCATGATTCGCTTGAGCATCTTGCTATAGGTGGTATCACCGCTGCGGGTCAAGCCGCCGTCCACGATGTCGGCGGTGCTTTTGACCACGGTCATCGGCGTGCGGAGATCATGTACGAAATCGGTGACGAATTGGTCTTGGTTCTTGATATAACGGGCGCGGGCGTCCTCTGCACGCAACTTAGAGGTGGTCAGGCTCAACAAGTTGGAGAGCATCGAGAACATTGGCGTCTCAGTTGCGCCTTCTGGAACGTTGAGCAGCAATACGCCCAACAGCGCACCCGAATCACGCATGATGACGGCATGACGCAATAGTTGAGTTGGGAGCGCATCATGCAACCCTGCCTTTAGCGGGGTCGCCCATGCGATCAGGTCTGCAACCCATTTCTCATCGGCCTCACGGATGGCGTCCCCAGAGATAACTTGTGTCAAATCCTGTGGCAGATACAGCGCCACCTCACCCGACTGTGTATAGGCGGCGATTTGCACGACAATCGATTGAACACCTGTAATTGAAGAAGGCGTACTCACCACCTGCGCCAACAGGTCATTGAACGCGACCAGCGCGTGATTTGGGTCTACTTGAATCAACTGTGACATCGACGCAATCTCTACGCTAATCTTAGTGCGGAATACAATAGAGTATAACGTCAAAGGTTAGAAAGGTGCAACACACCCCGCGCTATAGCGCTATAGCGGGTCTATAGGTTCGCCAAGTTCGGTCAAAATACGCTGATAAGCCGTATTTAATCGCTGCATCAGGTCGTGGGCTTCTGGAGTATGGTTCAAATCGGGGTGATAACGGCGTGCCATCCGGCGATAGGCGCGTTTGACCTCATCGCGCTGAGTGGTCTTGGCGATGCCGAGGACTTCCCACGGATTTTCCCTACGAGGGCGCTGGGTGGGTTTCTTAGGTTCATCAGATTTTTTGGCGCGTTTAGGCGGCGGGGTCGCGCCGGTGAAATCTGCTATCAGCCATGTTCCGGTCAGATCGCGGTAGCGCATCTCGGTATTGGTGCAGCCCAAACGGGTGACATCAATATCTGCGCCGTAATGGACGCGGTAGCTCTGGGCGTCGATGGGTTCAAAATACGCGGGGAAGATGCGGATGTCCTTCCCGTAGACATCGAAGGCATATAGTTTTCCGCCGTATAAGGTTATCAGCGCCAACATCCACGGGTCAGGCTGAAAGACTTCGCCGTCGTGGTGCAAAAACATATCGCCCCACAGCACAAATAGCGAGTAGATGTCGTCCTCAGCGTTTTCAACCAAGTTCAGTTTGAGTTCATAAATGGGGAGGATGGTTTCGATGAGATGGATGCTGACCTCATGACCGGACTTAAGTTCGACCAAGACGGTATCACCGCCGTCATGCGATACGGTAGCGATGCCGGAAGCCTCTAGCTGCCGGACGAGGTGTGCGCTGGCGTTATAGGTATCGAAGCGTACCACGGTGATTGTCTAACGATGCAACTCAGTGAGGCGGGCAATCACCATCATACAAGATTGCCCGCCCCCGATGTTGGTTAACTCACGGAACGTTAAACGGGATGAAGATGGGCTGTTGAACCAGCGTCCCGCCGGGGTTATACAATTCCAGCATCAGTTGATAGCCCCCAGCGGTAGGCGGCGGGTACAGCACTTCTAGCTGGCCGTTAACCACTGGCGAATAGTGCGGCTCGCCGATGACCGTCCAATCTGGGAACTGTGGGCCTTGAATCAGGAAGCGATAATACTGCACCTGCCCCGGCGCAAAATCGATTGTGCCGAGGATGGGGAAAGGCGCATTCCCAACATTTGACCCCGGTGCTGGGGAGTTAATCTGCACGTTGATGACATTGGTCGGCAGGTTGCCATAGGCAGGGCCGCCACCACTGCCCGCCGCGCCGATCATCTCTGGCGAACATTCGATGGTCGGCAAGAAGGCGAGGCCGCGTGCGCGGGCATATTCCTCAGCGGTCACAGCGTCATTGGAATCCGGCGGCGGCGCGATGAAGAATTGCTCACGGGCGTTGGTCGCGCCGCTGATGAGCGACAGCGGGATACGGCAGTATAACGGGGCGGGCGGGCGTTTTTGTCCGGCTGCGATTGAGAAGTTAATCGAGTTGGCGACCTCTGGCGGGAGTTGGACGACCCACGCCTTATACACGCCGGGGCTGACCAACTGAATAGAACTGTTGGGGTCAACCAGCGCGGCTTGAATCGGCGGATAAATCAACCCGCCGCCGCCATCAGGGATTCCGGCTGGGCCATCCAAAAGCCATTCCGAGGTCTGTCCAGCGCATCCGGTGGCTGGTTCTTGCATGGCACGCACATCACAGATGGTATGCAGCGACATGCCCTGCGCGGGCGTATATCCGTCAGGAAATAATTGTCCCTGAAAGGCGAACTCATTGAGGTAATCCGGCGTGTTATGGATGGTGTTTATCACCTGATTCCAAATCGGGGCGGCTCCGCTCAGACCAGAGGTATTCACCATCGGCGAGCCGTTGCTATTACCGACCCAGACGCCTACTGCGACGTTGCGGGTGAAACCAACCGTCCAGTTGTCTTTCACTTCGTTGGTCGTGCCGGTCTTGACCGATGAGATGAACGGGGTACGCAGTGCCGAATTTGCGCCCATCGCCGGGGTGCGCGATGGGTTATCGCTGAGGATGTCCGCAATCAGGTAAGCGATGCGCGGGTCGAGGGCGCGGACGGTGCTGCGGCTACGGTTGATGGTCTGCGCGGTGGAATTGCCGGACGGACACGAATTCTCGAACTGGTAGACGATACGATTCTCGGAGTCTATGACGCACAGAATCGCCTCGCTATCGACCAAGACCCCTTCGTTGGCAAACACAGAGTAACCGCGTGTGAGTTCCAACGGACTGACCTCTGCCCCGCCCAACGTTAACGACAACCCATACAGGCTGGGGTCGGCACTGACGCTAGTCAACCCGAGTCGCCGCATGAACGAAATCAGGTAATCGACGCCGACATTGTGCCGTAAAGTCTGCACGGCTGGGATGTTATAGCTGTTAGACAGGGCATAGCGCATCCGCATCGGCCCGTGGAAGGTCAGGTCGTAGTTGCGCGGGATATAAGGCGGCTGACCGGGGATTCCGATTTCAGTTTGGGTGTCCCAAATCACCTCACCGGGACTCATCCCGCGCTCAATGGCGGCGGCGTAAGTGAACGGCTTCACGCTGCTGCCGGGTTGACGTAACCCAGTCGTGACGTTGAAACTGCCGTCGATAGCCTCGTTGTTGTAATCCGCGCTGCCGACCATCGCCAAAATCTCGCCAGTGATGGGCTTGAGGACGACCACCGCGCCGTTGGTGACGTTGTTCGCGCCTAGCTTGGCGACTTGTTCTTGGATAGCGGCCTGTACCATATCATTGAGGCGCACATCCACCGTGGTAAACACGCGATACCCGCCCGTGGCGACCTGCTCTGGGCTGAAACCGAGCGACCCCATTAAGTTATTGAATTGGTCACGCGCAAAAAAGGTGAAATGCGGCGCATTCAGCGGGGTATCTGGGTTGACCAACGTATAACCATCACGTAGCGCTTGGTCGTGTTGCGCTTGGGTGATATAGCGCTCCTCCAACATCAGGCTCAACACCAAGCGCCAACGGTCATAGACCGCTTCTTGTACGGCAGGATCGGGACTCAGCGGGTCAAGGTCACGCGGGGCTTGCGGCAGACCCGCCATCAGCGCCGATTCCGGCAGTGTGAGTTGGTCAACCGATTTGCCAAAGAAGGTCTGCGAGGCGGCCTCTACGCCATAAGCGAGATTGCCGTAGTAAATCTCGTTGAGATATAGCTCTAGGACTTCTTCTTTGTCCAACCGACTGTTCAACGCGATGGCGAGCAAGATTTCTTCGGCTTTACGGCCTGCGCTACGCTCAAGGCGATATTCATAGGTGAACAAGATGTTGCGGACGACTTGCTGGGTGATGGTGCTGCCGCCAGCCGTGTCGCCGCCTCGGACATAGTTCAACAGCGCGATAGTCGTGGCAGGGATGTCGATGCCGATATTCGTCCAGTATTCGTCATCCTCAGTGGCGATGGTCGCGTTGACCAAATCCTTCGGGATACGCGCCAATTCGACTTTCGTCCGGCGGCCTTCGCCAATCAGTTGATATAATTCGCGCCCGTTTCTATCCAGCAGATAGGTGGTTTGGAATGAACGGTAATCCTCAATATTAGCGAGGCGCTCATTCACCAAATCGCCGACGCGGGCATAGGCGATGCCGCCGACAATCAGCGAGAGCAAGGTCAGGCCGCCGCAGAAAGTCACAATCAGGCCGAGCGCTAATGCGAGGCAACCGGGGCGGAATCTACGCCGCCGTTTGGCCGGACGACCCGTCCCCGGTTGGGGTGCGGGCGGCATCCCGCCTGCGACAGTTGGCGGTGCGGGGGCATAATTACCGCGTGCCGCGATGGGCGCACCTTGCGGGGCTGGGGGCTGCTCTGGGCGGCGGTAGCGCGTATCACTGTTCGGGACTGCGTTCGGCACTGTCGGGTAAGAAGTCGGCGGCGGCACACGCGGCACTTGCACGGTGGCCGGGGCTTTAGAGCGGATGGGCTTGTCGTCTGGGTTAGGGTCAAGGCCGCCCGTCCCCATCAAGGTCTGGGCGTCCGGCTGATGGGACGGGCGTTGCTTGGGTGTGGGCATCTTGGGCGTGACATCTGGCATTTTGGGGAGTTTGAACGGCACATCTTGATCGGTGTCGCCGTCCTCAACCGGGCGCGGATCTGCGCGGCGAGCTTTGGCGATGACATCAGCGGGGATGTCGTCCGTCTCGTCGAGTTTTGGCGTCACCGGCTCGTGTAAATTAACGGTTGATTCTGACCCCAGCGGTATATCTTGCCCGCGCAGCACCGAATCGCTGAGGGGTTCTTCAGAGTCGCTGCCGTAGTTATCACTCTTGGGGAGTTTGAACGGGATGTCGTCATCCTCGTCGTGTTCTGGTAGGTGGGGTGGATAAGTCATGGGGTGATTTTCTGGTGATGAGCGTGCCGTTTAGGTTGCTCAAGTGTACCAGAAACCCACCCTTCTGGGCTGATACGCTTACCCCACGACTGAACCTTGAGCGCTGGGCGGCAAGACGATTATAGGGGGTTAGAATCGGTATACATGCCATGCCCGCACCGCTATAATCATCCCGAAATGTTTGTTGCCTTTAATATCTGGAGATTACCTACCGTGACCGACTTTGTGTTAGATGAGACAACCCAAGCCAATTTATACCGTGCGCGGCATGTCCACGGCCTGCCGCCAGAACACCGACTCGTCCCGTATCAAAATTTCCGCCATTTGATTAGCCAGCACGCCAAGACCTCCCCCAGCGCACCCTATCTGATTTTCCTCGATAAGGACGGGACGCGGGAACAGTTGAGTTATGCCGAATTCAATGCGCGGGTGCATCAAGTGGCGAACCTGCTGCACGGCGATTTTGACATCAATCGTGGCGATACGGTGGCGACCATCGCGCATAATCACAGCGACACGGTGCTGATTTATTTTGCCTGTTGGGTGATTGGGGCGCGAGTTGCGCCGCAGAACGTGACCGAAGATGACCGGCGAATCGCGTTCATCCTCCGCAACAGCGAGGCCAAAATCGTCTTGGCGCGCTCTGAGTATTTAGAACGAGTCGAGCGCATCCTGAACGGCAGTGCCGAGGACGGACTTAGCGCGGCTAATGTGCATCACGTCATCCAAGTGGGCGGTGAAGATACCGGAAAATACCCGCATTTCCACACGCTGGTCAAGAATCTCCCCTACACTTATCTGGGCGACGGCGCGCCGGTCAAATCCAGTGACGACACGATTTATAAGAATGACCGTGTGCCGACCTTAGATGATGAGGCGCTGTTGGTCTATACCAGTGGGACGACGGGCGCACCCAAAGGCGTCGTGCTGACCCAATATAACCTGATGGTCGATGCGATGGCGATTTCGCAGGCGCAAGGGATTACGGGCAATCAACGCTTGATGTGCGTGCTGCCGATTCACCATGTCAACGGGATTGAGGTCACACTGGTGACACCGTTATTCGTAGGGGGCGCGGTGGTGCTAAACCGTCAGTTTTCGGCCAGCGGATTCTGGCGGACTGTCATCAGTGAGAAGGTGAATATCGTGAGCGTCGTGCCGACCTTGTTGGCCTTTTTATTGGAGCAAGGCAAAGCCCAAGACGCAGAAGGTCATGGCATTTTTGGCGAGGGGATTAACCGTCGCGGCCTGACGCATTTCCGCCATTTCGTATGCGGAGCAGGGACGCTGGCGATGAGTTTAGCAGGGGAATTTGAGGACACGTTCGGCTACGCGATTCTGCACGGGTACGGCCTGAGCGAGACGACCTGTTACTCGTGCTTTTTGCCGGTGGATTTGACGTGGCAAGAGCATCAATCATGGATGACCGACCACGGCTATCCCAGCATCGGCGTCCCGATTCACACTAACGAAATGGCGGTATTTGACGCCGAAGGGCGCGGCGAGTCGTTGGGTGAGGGAGAACGCGGCGAAATCTGCGTGCGCGGGCATAATGTGATGTCCGGCTACTTCAAACGCCCAGACAGCAATACCGAAGCGTTCAAATTTGGCTGGTTCCGCACAGGCGATGAGGGGTTTTATAAGCTGGATTCTCGCGGGCGCAAGTTTTTCTTCATCACCGGGCGACTGAAAGAACTCATCAATAGGGGCGGCGTCAAGTTCAGCCCGTTTGACATCGAAGAAGTGATGTTAACGATTCCCGGTGTGAAAGTCGCGCTGGCCGTCGCGTTCAAAAATGACTATTACGGCGAGGAAGTCGGCGCATATCTGGTTTTAGAGGATGGAGCATCCGTCACCGAAGAACAGGTTTTGGCGCATTGCCGAGGGCGCATGGGATTCGAGAAATCGCCGAAGGTAGTCAAATTCGGCACGGAAGTCCCAGTCACGACCACCGGCAAATATCAACGCTTGAAGCTGCAAGACCTGTTCACAGAGTATCAGACAGCGCAATTTAAGAAGTAAAAAAATGAGAGCGGTCAACATCTGACCCGTTTTCTTTTGTTCAGTGTGCGCGACGGCAAACCGTCCCCTACAGGACATCCAGTGGCTGTGAATTGAATACACATCAGCGGAAATTTTGTAGGGGCGTGGCTTGCCCGCCCGTGCTGGAACATCACAGAAACCGAATTTTCAAACGGCCTCTCAGATGTACTCAGGACTCATCACTGTCCTTTAGCTGTATTCCCGCATATCCAGCGCGGCAGGTTCTGGTTGCACCACATCAAACACATCAAACCGCTGATTGTCGAGGTCTAGCACGCCGTAGCTGTGCGAGGTCGAACGGGCGCTCTTGAAGGTATACAGCGACCCCGGATTGATCGCACACCCGCGCCCAACTTGCGCGAACAATGGGACATGCGTGTGGCCGGTAATCAGGATATCGACCCGCAGCGAGGCCAACATCATGTCCAACAACGTATTAGAAATGTGATCCCGGTATAACCCCCACAGGTTATTGCCGGGTTTGCCGTGGCACATAAAAATAGAAACCGAGCCGAACTTACCCCGCCAATCCAATGGAAGACTGCGTAAATAGGCGGCGTTTTCAGGGTCTAAACCATGCTCCCACTCGTCATGGTTGCCCTTGACGGTGATGATTCCACGCTCTCTCATGCGTGTGACGACTCCGTTGGCCTCTGGCCCGCGCCCCACAAGGTCGCCTGCACAGAGGATATGTTGAACGCCGTGATAATTTTCCAGTCTTGCAATGGCAGTGTCTAAGGCACGTAAGTCTCCATGGATATCCGACAATATTCCAATCTTCATCCGCTAACCCCATCGATCTACATAATTACAATTATACAGTACGGGGGGTTAGAATGGTGTAATCATTTCTGCCGCCCACATCCGCACATAGTTGTCGCCGCTGCCTGTTAGCAACAGTGAACCGGTGGGATTGAAGGCCAGCACCAGCACAGGTTTGGTATGTTCGCCCACCGTGACCAGCGGCTGCGACTCACCTGCCAACAGTGCTTTAACATCCCACAGCCGGGTTTTCATATCACGTCCGCCAGTGGCGAGTAAGCCGCCTACCCGTGAATACGCGATGGTATCTGCGCCGCCCTGATGCGCCAAAACTCGGTGAATCAGGCTGCGGCTCTCGCTGTTCCATAGCGCCAAGTGACCATCCTTACAAACAGTAAACACAGTTCGCCCGTCGGGGGTGATGGCGAAGTCGCGAATCCAATCGGGTTCTTGGCCGATGACTTTAACCTCAGAACGGATGTCAGATGGGTCAACACTGACCAGCCGCCCATCGCGCCCGCTGCTATACAGTCGCCCCATACGGAAGGCCAGTGCCGTGACCTCACCGTCGTGTAGTTGAAATTGATAGGCTTGCGGTAGTTGACCGGGCAGTGTTGGGCGCTCATGTTGGTCAAACACGCGCACCGCCCCATCAGAATGACCGATGGCGACGATCTGATTGTCGTGCTTGAGGGCGATGGCATTAAAAGCGACATCCGTCCGGTCTTTGAACACGATTCCGGGCGGCTCACCCTCTATAAGATGGATGCGGTGCAAAATGGCGATGGGGTCGGCGCTGGTGCTGCCCAACCATTCACCGTCCATCGAGAAAACCATATCGTTGACCGGCCCGACGTGCTGGTGTCCGGTGATTTTGGGGCGATGGGTGGGTTTTCCGCCGAAGGTGTCCTCCCACAGCGCCACCCCATCCCCTCCAGCGACGGCAATCATCCGGCCATTGGGCGACCATGCCAATGCGCCAATCCAGCCGAATCGAACCGACCCAATCGACTTGAGTCCCGCTGCATTTTTGGGCGTGATGGTCTGTGGCATAAGTCCGTGTCCTTAAAGGCTTAGGATGAGTTAAGTGAGAATATTAGCGATAGAGTCGCCGACTTCACAGAGAGACTATCGGGAATCGTCCTCTGGGCGTCAACCTTGTATAATCATCCACTATGAACATCGGACTCAACGCCCACCTACTCACCCATCAAGCTGGATACCGCACTGCCGGAATCCACGGCTATATCCTCAATACCATGCGCTGGTTGCCAAAAATCGCGCCGGAGGATTGGCGTTTTACGGCGATGGTCGGCGCGGCCTGTGACATCGACCTGTCGGGTATGGCCGTCCGCCGTTCTGGGATGGATACGGGCAACCCGTTAAAGCGCATCGCGTGGGAACAAGCCGTGCAGCCATGGGGATTGAGCGATTTCGACCTGTACCACGCGCAGGCGTTCGTCTCCCCCGTATTACTGACCAAACCCAGCGTCGTGACCGTCTATGACCTAAGTTTTGTGCATTATCCGCAAGTGTTGAGCGCGGCGCGGCGTTTATATCTGCGCTGGTTGACTCCGCTAAGTTGTCGCCGCGCCCGCAGGGTCATCGCCATCTCGCAAAGCACCGCTGATGATGTTGCGCGGGTATTTGGCATCTCGCCAGATAAAATCGACGTGGCGCTCGGCGGCTACGATTCTGCGCGTTTTATCGCGCTACCGCCAGAGCAAATCGCGGCGTTCAAGTTGGCAAAAGGTCTACCGGAACGTTTTTGGCTGTTTTTGGGAACGCTTGAGCCGCGCAAAAACCTTGTCACTTTGATTGAGGCTTACGCCCGCTTGCCCAAGTCTGAGCGTTTACCGTTGGTCTTGGGCGGCGGCAAGGGCTGGCTATACGATGATATTTTCGCTGCGATTGACCGCCACGGCTTGCAAGCGGATATTCATACGCCCGGATTTTTGTCTGCCGAAGACTTGCCGCTTTGGTACAATAGCGCCGAGGTCTTTGTCTATCCGTCGGTATATGAGGGATTCGGCTTGCCAGTGCTAGAAGCGATGGCGTGTGGCGTGCCGGTTATCCTCTCAGATGCGTCATCCCTGCCAGAAGTGGCGGGTGAAACCTCGATGCTACTCCCCGCGCGTGAGGTCGAAGCGTGGACGGAAGCATTACGGCGGGCGTATCACGATGCGACATGGCGTGAGGCGGCACGGAAAGATGGACTTCAACGCGCAAAAAAATTTAGCTGGCGTGCGACAGCAGAAAAAACACTTGGCACTTATAAGCAGGCGCTTTCGTGACTCCCATTGAGACTCAGACAACCGAGATCGTAAAACCCCCTCCGCGTATTTGGATGCCGTGGCTCGATGCGGGATTGGCAGTATTGGGGTTCGTGACTGCTTACATTATGCGCTACGAGATGCAGATTATCCGCCCGGTGATGGAAATTAACGCCACTAGTTTCGACCCGTATTGGCCGTATGCGACGGTCTATGTGTTATGGCTGACCTTGTTTTATCGCGGGGCGGGGCTATACCGGATGGTGCGCGGGCGGGCGTATATGGAGGAGTTTTACACCATCCTCAACGGCGTGACTAACGCGACATTGGTGGTCATGGCGCTGAGTTTCGTCTTCCAACCATTGGTATTCAGTCGCCTGATGATGCTCTATGCGGCGGTGATGACGGTGACATTTTTAGGGAGCGCCCGAATTATCCAGCGCATGGTGCAGGCCAACCGGCGCTCAAAAGGCATTGGGATCGAGCGCGTCTTGATTGTCGGGGCGCAAGAAGTCGGTCAAGCCGTGTTGCGGACGATGCTGGCGCGTAAAGAACTAGGCTATTTTCCGGTAGGATTCATTGACGATGACCGCGACTTGGGCTGGCAAAGCAAAGGTCAGGTGCGCGACCTCGGCGGGTTAAGTGGGCTACCCAAAGTCATCCGTCAGGAAAAAATCGACCTCGTGGTGATTACTTTGCGTTGGGTTCACCACAGTGAAATCGTCAAGATTATCGAATCAGCCCAACAAGCTGGGGCGTTCGTGCGGGTCGTGCCTGACCTGTTTCAATTGAATCTGCGGCATGTACAAGTCGAGAATCTGGATGGTATCCCGTTATTGGGCGTTGGACAGAAGGCCAGCATACGCGGGGCGAGTCGATTGATGAAGCGCGTGATAGACCTGATATTGATTGCGCTGACTTCACCGTTTTTGCTGCTGATTTTCGCGGCGGTGGCATTGGCGATTCGGATGGAAGGCCCCGGCCCAGTGTTTTACTCGCAGAAGCGGATGGGAGAGAACGGCAAACTGTTCGATTTTTACAAATTTCGTAGCATGATTCCCGACGCCGACAAATACCGCGAGGAATTGGTGCAGAAGCATAACCAAGACCCGCGCCACCCCAAAATCGTCGATGACCCGCGCATCACCCGCGTGGGTAGGTTGCTCCGCAAGACCAGCTTAGATGAACTGCCGAATCTGATTAATGTGGTACGCGGCGAGATGTCACTGGTTGGGCCGCGCCCACCTACCCCGGATGAGGTCGAACTGTATCAGCCGTGGCATCTCCAACGGCTGCAAGCTATCCCCGGCTTAACTGGGTTATGGCAAGTCAGCGGGCGGAGCGATGTCCCATTTGATGAGATGTGCTTGCTGGATATTTATTACATCGAAAACTGGTCTATCCGACTGGACATGCAAATCCTCATGATGACCGTCCCGCGTGTGTTATTGCGTCAAGGCGCGTATTAATGGCGTAGGGACGGCATTCTTGCCGTCCGTTTTCGGAACAGGCGGATGCCCAGAAGGGCGTCCCTACAGTCAAAGTCATTTCATCACAGTCTGAACATGAACCTCTGTTTTTAGGGTGCAATTGGGTTCAAAGGCAGATGGTATGTTTCTCGCTACAATTAGGGTCTGAGAATTGAATGGGCTTATGGTTGGCGCTTTGCTATTTCACTCAAAACTCATCACTTATGAACTCAGGACTAGAAAAATATGAGCGCGGAAACCCTGTTGGATGAAACGATACGCCGTAAATTAGAGGCATTGACCCTGACCGCGCAGCGCGTCCGCGCCGGGGCAATGAAAGGCGATAGGCGTTCGACCAAGCGCGGCACGAGCGTAGAATTTGCCGATTATCGCAACTATACCCCCGGTGACGACTTGCGCCGCCTCGATTGGAACGTCTATGCGCGGTTGGATAAGCCCGTCCTCAAACTCCTAGAGGACGAAGAAGACCTCGCGGTACATCTCTGGCTGGATACGTCTGGCAGTATGGGCTTCCCTCAAACGGGCGATGAATCCCAGCAGAAATTGACCTACGCCAAGAAATTGGGGCGGCCATCAGCTATATCGCGCTGGCGGAAAATGACCGTCTAGCGATTACGGCTGGCGGGAAGTCGTTTGGCCCTGCACGCGGACGCACCCAGATTGTCCCGATGCTGCGCTTCTTGCAGACGCTTGAATCCTCCGGCCAGACCGATATTAACCGCGCCTTGACCGATTATGCGGCGCGGGCGACGCGCCCCGGCCTGATGTTCGTCATCTCTGACCTGTTCAGCCAGACAGGATATGTCGAGGGGTTGAATCGTCTGCTGGGCAAAGGCTATGAGGTCGTGATGATTCACCTGCTCAGTCGGGAAGAACTAGAGCCGCCGCTGGCCGGTGATTTACGCCTCATCGACACCGAAACCGGCGCTCCGCAAGAAATCAGCCTCGACGACGGCCTACGCGAGTTGTATGTCCGGCGGCTTGAGGATTGGCGTGAGGGCATTCGTTCCGACTGCTCACGGCGGGGTGTGGGGCATGTCTCCGCGTCATCCGATACCCCATACGAGCGTATTTTGCTCAACGATTTACGGCGATTGGGGACAGTGCGCTAAGGCGAAGGCGGACATGTAATGCCATGTCCCTACAAAATCTTCGGCATTTTTGGACGGGTGCGCTAGGGCGAGGACACGTCATGCCGTGTCCCTATTCGCTACCCAATTTCTGCTGCAAATCCGCCACAATCGCGTCCACAGACGTCCCAAACGCATAGACTGTCACCCACTGACCGTCAGGGTTCAACACAAAAATCGACGCCGTATGGTTGACGGCATAATACGGGTCAGTGCCAACCACTACAGGGACTTCGTAAAACGCCCCAAAATCAGCCGTCAAACTCGTGAGCGCATCCGGCTCTCCCGTATAAGCCAAGAAATTCTCATTAAACCGCGAGACATATCCCTTCAAAACCTGTGGGGTATCCCGATCCGGGTCAACGCTGATGAGGACGAAATTCACCCCGTTGGCCTGTTCGCCCAGTTGACGCACAATCAGCCGGAAATCGGTCAACGTCGATGGACAAAAATCTGGGCAAAAAGTATAGCCAAAATACAGCACGGTATAGTTACCGCGTAAATCGCTAAGTTTGGCGGGCTGCCCGTTCATATCGACTAATTCAACATCGACCACAGCTTTCGCCTCGACCTGATTCACGCCAGATGAGAAGGCGTTGTCATCGACAATCGCAAGCGTGCCGTTCTCAGTGGTATCAACGACTGGGCTATTGTTCCGCGTGCTAACAACAGCCACGACCACAACGATCATCAACAGTACGATTGCCCCTAATCCGATGAGTAGTTTTTGGACGGGCGGCTCAGTCGATTGCGGGGGTTGTTCGGTCATGGTATAGTCTCCCATCATCTTGTTATTTGTGAATATTGTAACAGGGCGCGTTCCATAGCATAGCGTCTTTTGTCTTTTCTCAATTTACCCACCAATACGCGAGGAGTCCGCTGTGATGCGTAATTTTCACCCGCTAGACCAAGTAAACTCAGATACTGAATCGGGTATCTTGCTCTATACGTCCTCGGTAGAAGCCCCATTCAAGCCGCAAGTTGCCATGAAGCGCGAGGGCAGCTACATCGCCTTCTCGGTCAGCCACGGCCCTATTGAGTTAGCGATGCGTCCGCGTGTCGATGAACTCAAGCGCGTCTTGGGGCGTATCAGCCCCGTTATCGGGTTGCAGACCACCCGACAGGTCGGCACAAGTGACGCCTATATTGCCCTCGGCCTTAACCCAGATGGGACGTTGCTATTGCGCCCGACTCTGGTGGCCGATGCGACGGGGCATTTTTGCTTCAACTTGATCATGTCAGATGCTATGCGCCAATCTTTGTTCGACTGGCTGGGCGTAGAGAAAGACCAAGAGTAAGACTCACCCTCACCTTGCCAAGCGCCCCTCCCACCCGCTACAATATCATTTAGTAATGAGCGTGATGTTTTTATCTCATCACTTAAAAAAATATCGTCAGACCAAGAGAGCGCCACCCAATCACATCACGGGTAGGCCGCCGAAGGGGCAAGCGGGCGTCGGTTGCGCCAAAACCCGCGAAACTCTCAGGCCAAACGGATTGGTCATGCCGAAGGACTCTGAAGGGTTTTCTCCAACAGGGCGTGCAGCAATTTTGTTGCACGCCCTGTTTTTCGTTATGCTTCTGGTTGTACGACTCTACCTATCTCTGTTGATGACAAAAAGAGGACTTCTCACCATGGCTGACTTGAATTATCCCAGTGACCTGAAATACGCCAAATCGGACGAATGGGTGCGTATTGAGGGCGACATCGCCACCATCGGCATATCAGATTACGCCCAAGACGCCCTCAACGACATCGTATACGCGGAACTCATCGCGGAAGTCGGCGGCGACCTCAGCGCGAGCGGCGCAATCGCTTCGATTGAATCGGTCAAGGCCGCCTCAGAAGTCTATTCGCCCATCGGCGGGACGGTGCTAGAGGTCAATCAAGCCATCGTGGACGCGCCGGAACTACTCAACCGTGACCCGTATGGGCGCGGCTGGATGGTCAAGGTCAAGTTGGACGGCGCACCCGACCTGTCCGCGCTGATGGACTCCGCCGCTTACGCCGACTATAACAGCGGGCGCTAACGGCAAATCTCATGGCGAAACTGCTCACCGTCAGCGTCAGCAAGGCGCAAACTCGCACGTATGCCCACCCCGCAGATGACCGCCAATCGGAGTGGGTTTCCGGCATCTTCAAGCAGGCCATCACCGGCGCAGTCTGGGTCGGGAAAATCAACATCGCGGGCGACCAACAAGCCGACCTCAAGAACCACGGCGGTGAGCATCAGCCAGTGATGGCTTACAGCGCCGAGCATTACGCCCTATGGCGCGATGAACTGCCTGATATTGCATGGGTTCACGGCGGATTCGGTGAAAACTTCACCATCAGCGGGCAAGACGAGAAGACGGTCTGCATCGGGGATGTCTACGCGGTAGGCGGCGTCCGACTTGAGGTCAGTGCGCCGCGTTTCCCATGTTGGAAGCTGGCACGCCGCTGGAATCAAAAAGACTTGACCGCCCGCGTCGATGATAACCATCGCAGCGGGTGGTATCTGCGGGTGTTGGAGGAAGGTGAAGTAGATGCGGGCATGGATATCGAACTCGTCTCGCACCCCTACCCTGACTTGTCGATTTACAGCCTGCATCAGGTTTTCGATGATTTTGAAGATTTCGCGGACGTAGCGCAAACATTCGCGGCGTGTCCGGCGCTTAAGCCCAGTTTGGCGGCTTATCTGACCAAAAAACTGGCCGCGCTCAAGCGCTGAGTCTATGCCCCCAAACATCATGGTTCGTACACGAGGCGGCTTATCCCAAAAGAGCCGCTTCGTTGTGAGAAGGTAGAGAGAGACAGTCATGAGTTACATCCCACACACCGACCTAGACCGTCAGCAAATGCTGGCGGCCATTGGCGTGACGACCATCGAAGACTTATTCGATGCCGTCCCTGCCAGCCACCGTTTCCCAAAACTCAACCTGCCCGAATCGCTCAGTGAGATGGAAATAGCCGCTGAGATGCAAGCCCTCAGCGACGCCAACGCCCACGCGGGCGATTACACCATTTTCCGTGGCGCGGGCGCGTATCATCATTTCGTGCCGTCAGCGGTCAATCATATTTTGATGCGCGGCGAGTTCTATACCGCCTACACCCCTTACCAGCCGGAACTGAGTCAGGGGACGCTGCAAGCGACCTTTGAATATCAGTCGATGATGTGCGCCTTGACCGGCCTCGATGCCGCCAACGCCAGCCATTATGACGGCGCGACCAGCCTCGCCGAAGCCGTCACCGTCGCTTTGGAAGTCTCACGCATGAAACGTAAGCGCGTCGTCCTCAGCCCGTTCATCCACCCGCAATATCGCGAGGTCGTCCGCACCTACCATCAGGGGCGCGGGCTGGACATCGTGGGCGATGATAAGCCGCACACCGTCGCAGAATTGGTCGAATTACTCGACACCAACACCTCGATGTTGGCCGTGCAGTACCCGGATTTCCTCGGCAACATCGAAGACATGCAAATGCTCTCCCAGAAGGCGCACGCCGTCGGCGCATTGTTCGTGATGGTGGTCAATCCGCTGGCGCTGGCGATTTTGAAGTCCCCCGCCGATTTCGGCGCAGACATCGCCGTCGGTGAAGGCCAGCCGTTGGGCGTCGGCTTGCAATATGGCGGCCCCTACCTCGGATTTTTCTCGGTGCGGAACGAATATGTCCGCAAAATCGCTGGCCGTATCGTCGGTGAGACCTTAGACGCCGATGGTCGCCGCGCTTATGTCATGACTCTGCGCCCGCGTGAACAAGACATCAAGCGCGACAGGGCCAGCAGTAACATCTGCACCAATCAAGGTCTGATGGCGCTGGCAGCGTGTGTTCACATGGCGCTGCTCGGCAAGAACGGCCTGCAACAGGTCGCCAAGTTGTGCTACCACAAGGCGCATTACGCCGCCGCGCAAATCGGCAAACTAGACGGGTTCAGCATCGTCAACCAGAAGCCGTTCTTCCACGAGTTCATGGTTAAATGCCCGCGCCCTGTCGCTGAAATCAACGCCGCCCTGATTGATGAGGGCATCGTCGGCGGGTATGACTTGGGGCAAGACTATCCCCACCTGAAAGACCACATGCTGCTGGCTGTCACCGAGACCAACAGCAAGGCTGAAATCGACGATCTGGTGAGTATTTTGGAGTCGCTCTAATGACGGCAAATACCCTAGAACCAACACTATACGAAATCAGCCAAGCGGGGCGCATCGGGACGAATCTGCCCAAGTGCGACGTGCCGCAAACCGACATCCCCGCCGAGTTGCTCCGCACCGAACTCATCATGCCAGAGGTCGGTGAGCTAGAGGTTGTCCGCCATTTCGTCCGCCTCAGCCAAAAGAATTACGCCATCGACAAGGGCTTCTATCCGCTTGGCTCTTGCACGATGAAGTACAACCCCAAGATTAACGAGGATGTCGCTCGTTATCCCGGATTCGCCGGTCTGCACCCGTTGACCGATGAAGAAGGCTCACAAGGCGCACTGGCAGTCATGCACCAAGTCCAAGAGTGGTTGGCCGAGGTCAGTGGTTTTGAGGCCGTTAGCTTGCACCCAGCTGCTGGCGCACACGGTGAATTTGCCGGAATCCTCATGATTCGCAATTACCACATTGATCGTGGCGAACCGCATCGCAATAAAATCCTCGTCCCGGACAGCGCCCACGGCACGAATCCGGCCACCGTCACGATGGCCGGTCTGAGCGTGATTGAACTCCCGTCCGACAACAACGGCGACGTTGACCTTGCGGCATTGAAGGCGGTCTGCGAAGGGCCAGAGCGTGGCAACATCGCCGGTATGATGATTACTGTCCCCAGCACGCTCGGACTGTTTGAACGCGGAATCCTACAGATCATTCAACTGGTTCATGACGCGGGCGGCCTGATGTATATGGACGGCGCGAACATGAATGCGCTGATGGGCATCGTCAAGCCGGGCGAATTGGGTTTTGACGTGATGCACTTCAACCTTCATAAGACGTTCAGCACCCCTCACGGCGGCGGCGGCCCCGGTAGCGGCGCAGTAGGCGTCGCCAAGCACCTCGTGCCATTCTTGCCCACCCCGCACGTCAAGATTGTGGAAGAAGCTGACGAATCAGACGAGGATGATGCGCCGCTATACGGGTTCTATAAACCCGAAAAGACGATTGGCCGCATGAAAGCCTTCCACGGCAACTTTGGGATGCTCACTCGCGCTTTCGCATACATGGCGGCCTACGGCGGCAAGGGGCTGCATGAGGTCTCGCGCCACGCGGTCTTGAACGCCAATTACATCCGCGCCCGCCTAAGCGACACCTATCACATCCCCTATGACCGCTACTGCGGCCACGAGTTTGTGCTAGAAGGTCATTTCGAGGGCGTCGATAACGTTCACGCGCTGGACATCAGTAAACGCCTGATGGATTATGGCATCCACCCGCCGACCAACTACTTCCCGTTGATCGTGCCGGAAGCCTTGCTGATCGAACCCACCGAGACCGAGACCAAAGAAACGCTCGACAACTTCATCGACGTGATGAAAAAAATTGCAGCCGAGGCGCACGAAAACCCGGAACTGCTCTTGAGCGCCCCACACGTCACGCCAGTCAGCCGCTTGGATGAAGTCCGCGCCGCCAAGCAATTGGTCTTGTGCTGCGCCCCACTTCTCAAAGAGGATTAACCTCATCGCTTGAGGATTTTGCAAAACGCGCCTATCTTAGTGATGTGATAGGCGCGTTTTTGCAGAAGTTTTCCGAATAGTTTTGTTGTATCTGGTGTGGAGTTAGGCAATTACGGTGACACTGGAACAACATCTGGAAATAATCTACATATTTATAGAGCCTACCATGAAAAATCGGAACATAATATTTTGTCTACTCGTTATAGTATGTCTTTCGTTGGCGCAACTTGTCACACACGCCCAAAGTTATGACCGTCCGGTGTTTTCGGCGGTGCAAACGACAGATGGGATTGAGGTGTATCGTGTGACAGGTGAGGGGGCAAACTTTGTGACGCTATTTAGTGGTATTTATGGCAAGGAATTTTCAGCGCCTGAAAATAGTTGGATTGTTGAAGACCATAACGATATGAGCAGTTCTTTTGATGGGCGACACATCGCCTTTGGTGCAACCCAAAATCAGACATCTGCGTTGTTTATCTACGACATTTTATCGGATAGCTTATTGACCGTCCCAACCCCAGAACTCGTCTTGCCGATTTGGTCTCCTGATAGCAATTACATCCTACTTATTCCTGCTTATCGTTCCGACTACAAGTATCTTTATGATTTCAGCACCCAGACTATAACCACCCTCAGCGATCAATTAGGGTACAGGTGGCTATCTGATAGTTCGGGTTTTACTTTTTTAGGATCCACCGAGGAATGTTTGGCTACGTTTTGTGATGTGGCACGACTATACATTACGGATCGACTAACATTAAACATGCGCCCACTCACTAATTTACTTGAAGAACTGGGTACAGATATAACCGTCATGATTTGTAATTCGTTTTGGTCAAACCCTAATCGGCGCTTATACTATGTGGTTGGGTGCAGCGGTTATTCTGACACCTTTCCGGCCTATATTTATTCAACCGATTTAGAAGGAAATAACCGTTTAGAGATCGATTTTCAGGAGTATTTCCCTGATGAAAATTACATCAAAATACATGGTGTTTATCCTCAAATTGACAATGACAACATCTACATTGTTATGGATTCCTATTATTCTTCCTACTCTTCGCGATTGTTGAAATTAACTTCACCCGATATGCTTGAAATATTGTATGAAATATCAATAGAACGTGCTTCTATTTCCGATTCAGCACTATCATCCGATTTTGGACATGTAGCTTTTTCAAATCAGAT
>Ga0163144_10006834_pt1 | contig 25096 bp, 26 predicted proteins | sample OliLak19BULKMAT1_FD_123175 | JGI IMG/M metagenome (GOLD analysis project Ga0163144, IMG submission 123175) | Freshwater microbial mat bacterial communities from Lake Vanda, McMurdo Dry Valleys, Antarctica - Oligotrophic Lake LV.19.BULKMAT1 | ecosystem: Environmental > Aquatic > Freshwater >... | reverse complement strand
GACAATTTTTCTTTGAAAAATCGTAGACCGCCTCCGTCTTTCAATTCTTTCTAGCTACGCCAAAAATACAGTCGCTAAACACACATATTTACCTCGTTATTCTTGGGTGGCTAGAGAGAATTGAACTCTCGATACCGGCTCCACAAACCGGAGTTTTACCACTAAACTATAGCCACCATAATTTTATGCAAGAGATAGTAGGACTTGTTTCAAGTCCTCACGCAAGGCAGTTTACTTGCTTCCCGTGCAGAAAATTCCCTATCGGGAATTTTCTTGTGCGCGGGACAGGACTTGAACCTGCACACCCGTAAGGGCGATACCACCTCAAGGTATTACGTCTACCAATTTCGCCACCCGCGCATTATCGCACAAACACGACACCTTTGTGCTTACGTACTATATCCAAACTTTTCTTTATTTTCAAATATTTTCTTGATAGCTTGATAGAAGTCTTGTTTACATACAACAATTTAACTAACTTAATTGCTTAGTATTTTGAATATTTAAGTTGATAATATTCATTTTTACCATCCTTCTTTTTATGAGTGACTATGTGTCCACGTAATTTTGCAAAGTTAAAAATTGTTGCCTCCGCAATCACAATAAAACCCTGCGTTACAGGGTTTTATTGTGATTCTTCTGTTTTTGTTTCTTCTACCTTTTCTTCTACTGCAGGAGTTTCAATTTTGTTTTCGTCTTCTACTTTCTTCATTTCAGCTTCAAGAACTTCTGTATTTGAGTGGTCTGGAAGAGATTTTATTTTTCTCATCTCTCTCTTAATTTCCTTAGCAGCCTTTTCACGAATATGATAGAGCTTCGCTCGGCGAACCTTAGAACGCTTCACAATCTCAATCTTGTCGATCATTGGAGAGTAGAGTGGAAATATTTTTTCAACACCGACACCACTTGCAACCTTACGAACAGTGAAAGTTGCCCCAGCTTCCTTGCCGTGTTTTCGAGCAAGTACAACACCATCAAAAACCTGAAGTCGAGTTTTCTCTCCTTCTTTGATTTTCTGCCAGACCTTAACTGTGTCGCCTGCGCGAACATCTAGTTTCTGACGAGCCTCTATGTTTACTGGTGAAATTATATGTATCATGCCTTAAAATAAGTAGTCATTAATCTAGCATAAGCCTAGCTCCATAGCAAATATACCTACATGGTTTTAATTTTCGCAACCGCCTCCTCAAAATCCTTAGGGTACGGAGCCTCTACTCTAATTTCTTTTCCGGACATATCTTTAAAACTAAATCGTATAGAATGAAGCGCCGTTCGTTTAAATCCGAAAACTGACTCCGGTTTAGATCCATAAAAAACATCCCCCAATACGATGTGTTGTAGAGATTTAAAATGAACTCGAATCTGATGCGTCCTGCCTGTTTTAGGTATTACCTCAAGCAATGAAAATCCATCTTTATATACAAGAGTTCTATATTGAGTTATTGCATCTCGCAGTGAACCTCGAACACCTCGCGCTGCGGACCATTGAGGTGAATCGCCTGAACTCCTTCCTATTGGTCTATCTATAATCCCCCTTTCATCTTTCATCTTTCCGTGAACAAAAACATGATAGACCTTAAGTACTTTTCTTACACGAATTTGACCTTGAAGGTATTCAAAGGCTTGTTTGTTTTTTGCAATTAAAATAGCTCCAGACGTATCTTTATCTAGTCGGTGCACAATACCAAAGCGAGAAACTAACCCTCCTTCACCAAACTCAAACTGTCCACCGATAGACTCGAGTTTTGGAAAATGCTCTTTAACCCAGTCAACAAGCGTGTAAGCACCCACTTCTTTTCCAGGATGAATCTGCAAACCTGCGGGTTTATTAAGGACTATATAATTTTCGTCTTCAAACAATATAGGAATGTCCATAAAGACCATACTAGATTGAAACGCTTGATAAATCAAAGATTGCGGGTTATTCTTACTTTGTTCAATTTAATAACATACGTGATTACCTGTTAATATGCAGATTGGCTAATAATAGAGAATTGTCACTAATAGTTATTTAAAAATTTGAAAAGTAAATTATATATGCGCGATTAGCTCAGTTGGTAGAGCAGCTCATTTACACTGAGAAGGTCGGGGGTTCAAGTCCCTCATCGCGCACAAAAAGAAACCCGAAAGGGTTTTTCTTTTTGTGCGCGATGAGGCGCAGCGTTTTTGAAAAAAACGCATTGCGTGGACTTGAAAACCTGTGATAGTTTTTGCGAGCTTGCGAAGAAAAAACAGAACAGGTGTACCAAATCTGTAAGACTTAAGTCCCTCAAATAACCAGGGCGGGCTGCAAAAAATTTTCTTCAGAAAATTTATTTGTAGCTAATTCCTTGCCCAAACTCCAAAAACAAAGTATTCTCTCTTTCAGAACCTCAACAAAAGGAGTCTTCAATGCCTGTAATTATAGTTTGGTGTTTGCCAAAATCTTCTTAATAAAAATCAACCCAAGCCCTCGAATTCTCGAGGTCTTTTTTCTTACCTTTTTTATTTGTGCCCTCGCGAAGAATCGAACTTCGATCAACGGCTTAGAAGTCCGTAGTTTTATCCATTAAACTACGAGGGCATTGTTCTTCCCTAAGATTTTTGTTGGTTATATGTTTTTCTTCTGTGGCAATTTGCACACCTTACATCACACTTATCTATTTCAGACTTAACAGATTTCCAAGAATAGTGTCCCGACAACATTCTTCCTACAATTTTAAATTTATTCTCTGGATCTCTATGGTCGAACTCTAAGACTATCGGATCGTCTTCCCCACAGTCAACACAAGACTGGGTTGATAAAAAAGAGTACAGACTAGCCCTTACTTTTACACGATGTCTTTTCTGTGCAGCATATAGATCTTTTTTATTTTTATATGGCACAACACAAGGATTATACTATACAATTCTAACCTTTGCTATGTAATTTATAAAGAAGGATCTTCTACAGTATGACCTTCTTCTATTATGAGCTCTACAATTATCTTTTTATTATTTATAATTTCAACAGCTTTTTGTATAGACTTTTTTTGTATTGTTTCTGTAACAACCTCATTATTTACCGTACTCATAAATGTACCTGCGTTTATTTTTCTAAAAACATACACATTACATAGTATTACAACGACAAAACTGAGAAAGAAAAAAATAATACCAACAAACCAGTCTCTCTTTGTATGTATATTATTTTTATTTTCTTTTTTAAACATGTTCTTATTTAAATGTAAGTACCTCGAAACTAAAATCCCCTCTCCATGTATTTTTTGAAACAACAGGTGAAGCCTGTCCACTTATAGGAAGAACTCCGGATGAAAGTTTTATATCACCACCGCCTTTCTTCAAATCAACGGACGTAATATGTATGCGATATGGAACATTCTCAAGAGCACTTAAAAATGTAAACACAGCAGACCAGTCACCTTGAGCTAAAACCTTAAAGGAAAGATTTTCTTTATTTGGATATGTCTTATTATCACCCGTCTCGTCAACAGATTGAATTCTAAACTCAACACCTGAACGAACACCAAGACCCTCTAGGTATTCTATAAAATCAACAATACTACCTTTCTCTACAAAATAAGCTTCTACAAGATCAATCTCTTCTTGGGATTCATCAAAAATTTTCTCAATAGACTGTGTAGAAGCACCTTGTTTTTGTTCAGTCTCTAAGTTAACACTGGCTTGAGAAAGTTTAATATTCTTCTCTTTCACAATATAAAAAAGCCATCCATAGAAAGCAAATAAAGCTGTGGCCACAAGAACAAGTATCAAGGTATTCTTTTTTAAGAAACCAAGTTTCATTATTTTTTTAATTCTGTTAATTGCAAAGAGAACTCAATATTTTTATCTTTAGCGAAAGACGAAACTGGAATATCGACCTTAGAAAAAAGCTTTGTGTTTTCTAAAGACTTAGCAAAAGAAAGAAGTGAATCTCTTGTTTTGGCAACACCAACAATAGCAACACTCGAAGGATTTTCTGATTCTTTTTTGTATAACAAATTTGTAATACTAATGTCGCCAGAAACCTTACTTAGGAGTGAAGAAAAAATCTCTGAAACAGAAATAGACTCTTCCTCAGAAATAACAATACTTATATTTGCTTTCAAATCTGAAAGTTTTTTATTAAAACCTACAACATCTTCCTTACTTGAATCTATCTCTGCGACAAGAACCTGTTCAAGCTCTCCTTCTTTTTGAAGGGAAATTATATAGGAAGGAATAAAAGAAATGCCTGCCGAAAAACCAACGAAACACAAGATAATCAAGATAAAAATCCTTCTTCTGCGAAGATACTCTTTGTATATATCTTTTTGATAATCTTGTGGAAGTAAATTAAACATAGTATTACTCAGGTAAAGCGAGCCCTATAGCAGCTGCATATTTCAAAGAAGAATCTTTATTTTTCTCTGAATGAATAAGTGGAATCTCAGGAATATAATCATCAAAAGAAAAAGCATTTGTCCACACATTAGCAATAACCACAGGAACATTGACCGCAGAAGCTATTGGACTGACACACTTGCCTACCTCAGGATGATCACCGCAAACCAAGACCTTACTAATTTTTTTACCAAGCTCACCTTGTTTATCTTCATGAGTATGCCAATATGAAAAAAGTTTTTCTATTTCTTCCGCAACTTCACGGACCCACAACTCATCACATGAGTCGCCCTCATCTTTTTTAATTTCATTTTTCAAAACAAACGAAGATGAACCCTTACTCACATCCTTCTCTGAAGCTGAATTTAAAACAAAGGTCGAAGCAAAGTGAACTGTTTCATTACTTACCACATACAGCCCTGTTTTTTCTTTACCTAAATTCACAATAAAATATGTATCTTTGTCTCCTTTTTTTATAATAGAACGAGACACAGCCTGTGACTCCACCTGAAAGGAAACCGGTATAAGTCCTGCGCCCTCCAACACTTCAATATAGGTAGCAGCAACCTTAATAGGTAAAACAGACACAATCACGTCAATATGTTCATTTTCTTTATTGGGGTGACGGTCAATCACAGAATAATCAAAAACAGCTGTGGCGACCGAAAGCGGTACATTTTCTTCAATTTTAAACTCTATACTGTCTCGAATAGAACCTTCTTCTGTGGTAGGAACATCTGTTTTAAACAAATATGCTTTTTCTTCTGGGAGAGCAGCTCTTACAAAATGAAGCTTGTACTCTTCTTTAAAATCTTTAATTGTCTTTGTAAGCTCTTCAATATTATGGACATATCCCCCACTCACCAAACCTGGAGCAAGTTGTTTTTCGGCATATGCATGAAGTTTCAAACTAGCACCCGATCTTCGTAAATCAACGAAACGTATAGCACTGTCTGATATAGAGAAGCCGACAGGTGCCATCTCTAAAAAACGTGGTGGTGGAAAAAAATCTAATATACGTTTCATTACTCTATAGTATAACCGAAAGAATCCTTACACACCGTTACTTAATCCACTGCGCTTTCTATCAAGAAAACTTTGGAGTATAAGAGCTGCAGCGGACGCATCTAGAAGTTTGTGTTTGCCTTGTAGTTTTTCTGCATGAGCCGAAGTCATAAATTCTGGCTCGAGATACACATCCCTTTTTGAAATATTTTTTAATTCTTCTACAAAGACCTTAATGTACTCCATTATAGGATTGTCTTTTCCAGCAAAATTTTTTGACTCACCCACTACATAGGCATCAACATTATTAGACACACCCTCTTCTATAACCCTCTTAGCAACATCTTTAGAGTTTGCAATAACCACGTGAGGCATAGCAAACATTTCAGTTTCATCAGAAAAAGCTAATCCAATCCTTTTTAAACCAAAATCAATACCCATGTATTTCATAGTACCTATGATAGCAAATTAAAATTTTTTTCTTGCACTTCGAGCTTATTTTGATATATAGTATCTCTCATGGAAGCTATACCATCAGAGTTATTTACCATAATTGCACTTGTGTATATTTTATGGGAACTGCCTTGGAAAGGTGTTGGTTTATGGAAAGCAGCACAGCTGTCACACAAACGCTGGTTTATTGCCATACTTATATTCAACACTCTCGGAATACTCCCTATTGTATATCTTAAATTTGTCGCAAAAAAATATAGCGTTGAAGTTAAAGAAGAGGAAGTAAATTAGTATACAAATTTGGATCTAGTGCGGAGGAGAGCCTGAGTGGTTGAAAGGAATATGCTTTAAAACTGATGGTTGTGAAAGGGTTAAAATGCAACAACTGGAAGCATCGAAAAAATTTTTGAGATTTTATAAAAGAAAATCCAAAAAGTGTACTGCCCCAGTAAGGGGACGTGGGTTCATTAAAAATTAACAATAGTGCGGAGGAGTGCCTGAGTGGTTGAAAGGAACAGTCTTGAAAACTGTCGTATCCGAAAGGGTACCGTGAGTTCGAATCTCACCTCCTCCGCAATGTTGTTAATATCTCACCTTCTCTCAAATATCGGTCACAAATAATTTTGCAGAGCAAAATTTTATAGACCTCGCCTCATGGTCGCCTTGAGACATGCTCCAGCCTTCGATTACCTACGTCTTACAAGCAGTTGTAAGACTATGTGCGTCCACTTCGTGTCCCCCCGCGAAGAATCGAACTTCGATCTTGAGTTCCGCAAACTCATGTCCTATCCATTGAACGACGAGGAGTCTAAACAAAGATGAAGATACCACAAATCCCTTAAAACCCGAAATATTCGAAGAGGTGTTGAATAAGCGGCTCTTGCAATTCCTCTTCTTTTACACGTTCCCTCAGAAAAGCTTGGAGTTCTTCAAGTGGAACATCTTCTGGTATAAGAATTGATATAAGTGGAGCAAATCTTTTCTTAGATTTTAACAGAAGTCTTTCGTGTGAATGATAGAGTGCAATCCAAAATCCTTCCATTTCATGAAATGGATAAATATACTTACCTGCCCGAATACCAAAAGACAGTACTTCAACATCAATAATACTTGGTGTTCGTGCTGAATACATCAACAAAGCAAATACACCAATAAGTATTACGAGCGCAAAAAGTACGTTACCCAATAAAAAAGAAGACATAGCACCAGCTCCAGCAATAAGGATCACTGACCAGTACCAATCTGTTGTTTTCTTTTGATATATATATTCTGGAGTTGTCCAAGAGAAAAAAACTTCTTCATTCATATATTCATCATACTATCATGTCAGAGTTTTATCCTATTAAAAAATCCACCAAAGTTTTGGTGGATTTTTTATGCGAGACGTTTCAGAGAAAGAGCGAGTCTAGACTTCTTTCTTGAAACTGTATTTTTCTTTAGAAGTCCAGATTTTGAAGCTTTATCTAAAGCTTTATAAACCAAAGAGAGGGCTTTTTTTGCCTCTTCTTTATTCTTCTCAGCAATGAGTTTTTTAAACTGCTTTAAAGCATTTGTTACATTGTCTTTTCGAGCAAGATTATATACACGCTTGCGCGCACTTGACCTAAGAGCTTTTTTTGCAGATGTTGTGATCGGCATGGGCGATATCCTAACACAAGCTTTTTAAAAAGACAACCTGTTTAGAGACGCTGCTTAACGGTATACTTACACCATGATCGCTTTTATAGAAGGGATAATGATTCATGAAGGAGACAGACATATAATCTTGAAAAATAACGGTATTGGTTACAAAGTGTTTGTTTTAAACAATACCCTCTTAAGCAAGAAAGATTCTACCCTCTCACTTTGGACATACAATGCAATTCGAGAAGACGCGAATGACCTTTTTGGCTTTAAAAACCGAGAAGAGTTAGATTTTTTTGAACTTCTTATTTCTATCTCAGGCATAGGACCAAAAACAGCTCTTGGCATACTTAATACAGCAACTCTTGAAAGTCTCATAGAAGCAGCGTCTTCGGGTGAAATCTCTCACTTGGTGCAAGTATCAGGTATTGGTAAAAAAACTGCCCAAAAAATAGTTCTCGAGCTTCGTGACAAGTTTAAAGAAAAAGAGTACAAAGGAAGTAATCTTAAAGATGAAGTTGAAACGCTTGAGGCACTTAAGTCGCTTGGCTATTCTCACAAAGACGTAAAAGAGGCACTGGACGCAATACCGAAAACTATTTCTGGAACAGCCGAAAAGATTAAGTATGCACTTAAGTTCTTGGGTGGAGGAAAATAATAATATGATCTCACTTTTTAAAAAAATACTCCCTGAAAAACTACAAAAGGCTTTAAAACCGAGATATCACTATGCACTCGCTTTTATAAGTGCTCTTGTGTACAGGTTTCCTTCGCGAGAAATAAAAATAATTGCAATAACTGGAACCAAAGGCAAAACAAGTACAGCAGAAATTGTTAATTCGATTCTGGAAGAAGCAGGTTTAAAAACCGCACTAGCTGGAACACTCCGATTTAAAATTGGTGACGAATCAGTTCGTAATATGTACAAAATGACCATGCCTGGTCGTTTTTTCCTACAAAAATTTATACGAAAAGCTGTTAAACAAAAATGTGACTGGATCGTACTCGAAATGACCTCTGAGGGAGTAAAGCAGTTTAGACATAAGTTTATCGCCCTCGACGCCCTCATCCTAACCAACATCTCACCTGAGCATATTGAGTCTCATGGATCATACAAAAACTACATACAAGCAAAATTCCAAATTGCTAAAAGCCTTGAAAAATCAAATAAAAAAAGGAAGGTTTTTATTGTAAATGGAGACAATGAAGAGTCTCGAAAATTTCTCTCTATAAAAGTACGAGAGAAATATATTTTTTCAAAAGAAGATGCAATACCTTACCAAGAACGCGAAACTGGTATTTTGTTTAGTATAAACAACACAGCAATCCAATCGAGACTTCATGGAGAATTTAATCTTTATAACATGCTCGCAGGAATTGCTTTTGCTCAAACACAAGACGTTTCAATGGCAACTATTAAAACAGCTCTTGAAAACTTCATTGAAATACCCGGAAGACGTCATGTTATAGCAAAAGATCCTTTTGAGGTTGTGATTGATTACGCTCACACCATTGATTCACTTGAACAACTCTATAAATCATTTAAAGGAAAATTATTAGTAGGAGTTTTGGGAAATACTGGCGGAGGACGAGATGTATGGAAAAGACCTGGTATGGCTCGAACAGCCGATACTTACTGTGCGCATGTAGTACTTACAAACGAAGATCCATACGATGAAGATCCTAAAAAAATTATTGCTGATATGGTAAAGGGTTTTCAAAAAAATATACCTGAAGTAATTCTCGATAGACGTGAAGCAATTAAAACAGCTTTTAAACGAGCTTTAAAAATAAAAATAGAACATCCTGATAAAAAAATTGCAGTACTTATTACCGGCAAAGGAACTGATCCATATATTATGGGAGCAAGCGGAAACAAGACTCCATGGGATGATGCGACAGTGGCTCTAGAGGAGCTGCGGAATATTACAAATATCCAATAACAAATTTGTTATTTATAACTATTTCTTAATTTTATTTATATTTCCACTAAGAATCACAGGTTGCATACCTATCATTTCCTCTATATAAGTAGAGTTCTTAGGTAATTCATTTAAAATAAAAATTTTTTAATACTAAGCTCATTACTTTTTTCTTTTTAAAAAACCTAGAATTTTATAGTTAAAGGTAGTATTGTTCAAATATTATTTTTAATTTGCTAGAAGCTAACAGCTCTCAGCTAAAAGCTAATTTGCCAGAACTACCCGAAGTACACACCACAGTAACTCACTTAAACAGGCTCATCTCTGGGCTTGTTATTTCTGATGTGTGGACAGATTACTTCTCCCCTGTTTATAAAGGAAAACCACAGATAAAAAATGAAAAATATTTTGAATTATTTAAAAAAGATGTGGCTGGTGCAAAAATCATATCCGTCACTCGCCGAGCAAAAAATATTTTAATCAATCTTAGAAACCCGAAAGCAAAGCTTGGGCAAAGTAAAAAGACTATTTTAATTCACATGAAGATGACAGGACATCTACTTTTTGGTCAGTACCAAAAAGTAGATGCAATTTCCAATAGTGGAATTAACAAGAAATGGAAAAATGAAATATGGATTCCAAACGAAAAAGAAAACTCCCCTCTCTGGGATCCTTTTAATCGCTTCGTTCATTTGGTTTTTTCTTTTTCTAATCCGAAAGCAAAACTTGGGCACATCGGCACACACCTAGCCCTGTCTGACGTTCGTAAATTTGCAAAAGTTACTCTTGAAAACACCGAGGGTATTATGGAAACAAAACACCTACACACACTCGGTCCTGAACCATTAGAAAAAACTTTTACTTTTAAAAAATTCTCCGAAAGACTTTTCTTAAAACCCGAAGGAAAAATTAAACAAGTTCTTATGGATCAAACTATCATTTCTGGTATTGGAAATATTTATTCTGATGAAATACTATGGCGTGGAGGGGTCCACCCAACTGAAAAAGTAAAAAATATTCCCCTAACAAAGATCCGACCTTTGTTTAAGGCACTGAAACACACACTCTCTAAAGGAATACGTTTAGGTGGAGACTCTACTTCAGACTATAGAGATCCATCTGGAAACCCTGGAAAATTCCACGGGAAACATATGGCTTATCAAAGAAAAAATGTTCCCTGCCTTAAAAAAGGCTGTGGTGGTATTATGAAAAGGATTATTGTAGGAGGACGTAGCGCTCACTTTTGCGACATACACCAAGAGTTATTTAGTAAATAGTAGGTAGTAAATTAATAAACAGACCAAAAAAATGAAAGGTAATGACGTATTATTTGTGGTATTTTTTATCGGCATTGGCATTGCTGCACTTCTTTCTGGTGGAGCAAAAAGCTCCGGAACACAAAATAAAGTTCCTGTTTTTTCAAGTGGAAGCTCTGCAAACGGTAGTTCTGTAAACAGAAATCCAACCACAAATAAACCAGTAACTGAAAAAACTATTGCTCAAGAAATAAAAAAAATTGAACGGAGTGTTGAAGAAATAGCAAAAGAGATTACAAAACTAGAAGAAAATCAAAATGCCTCAACTTATAAAGGAAGTATTTCAATGAGAATTTCTGGAAGAGCATCGAGCGACCCTATAAAAGAATACATAACCCTAGAAGCCTCTTCAAAAAACAAAGAACCTATAAACATAACTGGCTGGCAACTAAAAAGCCTTTCCACAAACAAAAATGTCTCAATTAAACAAGGTGTGTATCTATTTTTTCCTCAGTCACAAAATCCTGAAAGTGACATCTACCTTAACCCAAACGACAAAGCCTATATTTCAACAGGAAGATCACCGATGGGAATAAGCTTCAAGGTTAATGCGTGTTCGGGCTATCACTCACAATTTCTTTCATTTACACCTTCAATTCGACAAGAGTGCCCCCTTGCACGAGACGAAGTAAATAAAATACCAACAAGTCCTGTTAATGATTCTTGTTTTGATTTTATTGATAGATTTCCAAAATGTCGCACGGAAGTAAATTCTCTTCCATCTAATTTTACGTTTGAATGTCGGAATTTTATTTTAGAAAAAATGACATACAGCTCCTGTATTAATACCCACAAAAATGATGCTGATTTTTATAAAAAAGAATGGCGAGTTTATCTTGGTAGAGATGAATCACTTTGGAAACAAAAACGTGAAACTATAGTACTTCTTGATAACCTAGGAAAAACAGTCGCTTTAGTTACTTTTAGGTAATACTAAAAAGAGCAATTCCTCCTGCAACCGACACATTGAGAGACTCCTTTGTCCCCTTCATAGGTATTTCAATAATCTCATCACAAATATCTAAAATATCTCTTGAAATACCCTCTACTTCATTTCCAAGAAGTAAGGCTCGTGGGGATTTTTTATCCGCATTCTTAAAATTAACAGACTTAGTATCTTGCTCAACAGCAGATACAAAAACACCTTCTTTTTTAAGACGCTCAATGAGTAATTTCACATTACTTACCTTTTCCCATAAAACTTCCTTTTCGGCGCCCAAGGAAACTTTTATAAAATCCTTGCGAGGACGCTCAAAACGATCGAGTGGTGTTGGAGTATACCCTGTTAGGAATATTTTATGTACACCCACAGCATCAGCGGTTCGAAATAAAGAACCCACATTATGGACACTTCGGATATTGTGGAGAATTAAAAAAATTTCTGAATTTTTCATAGATACAGAATCCAAAATAATTTGGATTTTCTTAACACTTGTCCGCCCACTAGGAATCGAACCTAGGACCTTCTCCTTAAAAGGGAGCTGCTCTACCAGCTGAGCTATAGGCGGATATTCAAAAAACCACAAAGGGTTGTAAGAAAAATATAACAGAAAAATACAAAAAGTCTATTCTTATCTACAAAGACAGTAACACCCTTTCTAGTCCTACTTCAAAATCAACCCTACCTTGTCTTGCTTCGTGATATACACGGACCATATTAAATGAGAGATTTTCAATCTCTTCTATTTTATATTTTTGTAGAGCTTGTTTTGTTTTAGAAAAAACAAAAGGTTTTAAACCTGCTTCTTCTGGATTTTTTGATTTACTCACCAAAAGCATATTTTTAACCTGCCAATACAAAAGCCCGTGAATTTCTTCTATCTCTTTTCCTAAGGCCAAAGCTTCCCGATACAGAGTCCAAAGTTTTTTCTTATCCTTTAGAACTAGAGTGTCAGTTAAACGAAAATCTCTTTTATCTTCTCTTGCAACATCTGAATATTCTTGAATTTTATCAGCATGTCTTTCAAAAGCTTGAAGTGTTTTTTTTGATACAGAGGTACTTAGAATAATAAATACATGCGATGAATTTTTCATATCTTTTGCAAAATCTACAACAGTCGCAAGGTCATCAGCACTAAATGCCCGAATATCAACACATACAATATAGTTACCCATAAACAAACCTTGGCTTTGCAATAACTCAACTAAACGATCTTTATGCCAACCTTCAGTATTTAAGGTAAAGATTGAAGCGTCAGGTTTTTTAGCAAGTAAATTTTGCGCCAAGCTATATGCTTTGTCGTGAGTTTTTACTGTATTATTTCCGTGAAAAAGATACAACATATACCATGTATCGTATAACATGTAACACAATATTACACGTTACAAGCTAAACACTTTCCATCTCCCCCCAATTTTTTCCAGCCTTAGCGTTGGCAATAATTGGAACGCCCAAAGACTGTTCATTTGAAAGTACTGATTCCATAATTTTCTTTATATCTTTAACCGCCCCACCCACCTCCCCTTTCTTAATCTCAAAAACTAATTCATCATGAACTTGAAGTAGCATCTTGACGCTTTTTTCTATTTTCTTTGCATTCACATACTCAGCGACCTTAACCATAGCAATTTTAATTATGTCCGCAGCGGTTCCTTGAATCGGCGCATTAATAGCCATACGCTCTGCAGAAGCTCTCACAAACGGCAATGATGACTTGAGACCTTCAAAATATCTCTTTCTGCCAAATAAAGTTTCTGTATACCCATTTTTTGTTGCCTCAATTTTTACTTCATGCAAATAATCTGCCAATGTTTTAAAGGTATTGAAATAACTTGCCAGAAATTGCTGAGCCTCCTCTCGTGAAGTGTCCAAATTTACTTTCAGAGCATTCACACCCATACCGTAGAGAATTCCAAAGTTTATAACCTTAGCCTTCCTTCTCATTTCATGATCAACCTTATCTTGGGGAACATTGAATACCGAACTTGCAACTGATGCATGAATATCACCTCCAGATTTAAAAATATCAATAAGTTTTTTGTCTTTAGACAATATAGCGGCGACCCGTAATTCAATTTGAGAATAATCAATCGCTACCAATTCAAACTCTTCCTCTGCAATAAAAGCATTTCGAATTGCCCTTCCTAGATCTGTTTTAATTGGAATGTTTTGAATATTTGGATCTTGAGATGCCATACGTCCAGTACTACTTCCCGCTTGCAGAAAATGACTGTGGAGACGATTCTCTTTATCAAGAAGTTTAGGAATACTGTCTATGTATGTTGAAAGCAACTTTGTAAGTTCCCGATACTCAAGTACAGCAGGAACAATCTGATGCATATCCTTTATCTTTTCAAGCTCAGACTCTTTAGTTGATTTTGCACCAGTACCTGTCTTTTTTTGATTTTTTATCTTTAACTGAAGTCTCTCAAATAAAATTTCTCCCATCTGTTTTGGAGAACTGATATTAAATTCAATCCCCGCAAGCTCCCATATCTTTTTTTGGAGAACCTCAACTGTTTTGTGATATGTTTTTGACAACTTTTCTAAATAAGCCTTATTAACCTTAATTCCCCACTTCTCCATATCTTCCAAGACAGGAATAAGTGGTTTTTCTATATTATTGAAAACACTTTCAAGGTTTTGTTTGTGTAATTCAGAAAAAATATGTGTTTGAGCTTCTTTAAACGATCCAGTATCAGAAAACTGCAACATGTCTTTTGTATCTGGATCGAGAATGTTTGAATTAGTAAGCCAGAGCGCAACACTCGCCTCTTTTAGTTCTTTTGGATCAATATCCTCTATCACAATTTCTTTTTTCTCTATGTTTCCATCAAGATTTCTAACTCGCTCACCAAGTGTTCTGAATTCCAACTCTTTAAAAAGCTTCAGTACTGGCTCTGCATTAAAATCTTCCTTCCATGGTTTTTGGGGCAAACTAAATTCAATTGGTGCATCGCGACGAATCGTTGCAAGCATTTTACTAAAGAGCGCCTCCTCTTTGTTTTCAATAAGTAAGTCGATAATTCTTTTTGTAAGACCAGCCTTCTCTAGTTTCTCTCGACTTTTTTCAAGTGTTGTATATACATCTTCAACTGTGCCACATGTTGTAAGTAAAATTGTTGCTGTCTTTTCTCCAATTCCTTTTACCCCAATAATATTGTCCGAAGGATCTCCTCTAAAACCCTTATAGTCAGGAATAAGTTCAGGACCAAAACCAAACCTATCCTTCACCGCTTTCTCATCATATAAAATCGTATCGTTAATACCTTTCTTTAAAGTAAAGACTTGAACCTGTTTACCTGAAACTAATTGGAGTGTATCCATGTCGCCAGAAGCAATAATAATTTCTACATCAGTATCATCCTTAAGTATTTCAACAATTGTTCCGAGTATGTCGTCAGCCTCAAAACCAGCGACAGAATACATTGGAATATTAAACGCTGTGAAAATATTCTTGGAGCTTTCAAGTTGTGTTACAAGTGCGTCATCTGCTTTTTTTCTACCTGCTTTATAGTTTTCATATGCTTCATGACGATATGTTGGCCCAGGCAAATCGTAACAAGCAACAATGTAGTCTGGTTTTAAATCAGCAACAATTTTTAAAAGCATTGCTGAAACACCATAGAGTGCTCCTGTTGGAGCGCCCTTACTTGAAGAAAAGTCAGGGAGCGCATGATATGCCCGATGAATAATTGCATGAGCGTCGAGCAGTACAAGACGTTTAATGTCGCGTACCTTTCCACTTTCGTCTTTCTTTGTTTTTTCTTTTTTATCTTTCATTTTTTATATGTATCTCCCTTGTGTTTTCATCTATAAAAGTAAATGTAATGTACATAGCATTTTTTGGCATAATTCCTGAAACTTTTTCTGGCCATTCGATCAAAATCAAATTGTAAGGATCTCTAACAATCTCTTCCCAACCCAAATGAAGAAGTTCTATTTCTTTTTCTAAACGATATGCGTCTATGTGTATCAAATGTTTAAAACCACTTTCTTCGGGAAGTTTGTAAATTTTCTCAATAACAAATGTTGGACTTGTAACTGTTTCCGTTACACCGAGAGTTCGTGCAATTTCCTGAGTAAATGTTGTTTTTCCACTTCCTAAGTTTCCTGAAAGACCAACAACAGAAGCTGTCTCTTGCGGTTTTAAACTCACAACAAAACTCTTTGCTATATTCTTAAATTCCTCAATATTGTGAGTCTGTATCATTATTTTAATCTTATCATATAGGGCTCTATTCAAGGGTTTATATAACTTGACTTATTGGTATAAAATATGATATAATATATATAGAGGTTAGGGAATGAAATGTTCATACCCGCCCATCAAAAAAACGGCTTTTCACGAAAAGATAAGCCCATGTTGAAGTTCCTCGCAATCGTCGTAATTCTCGCGCTCTCCTCCAGCCTTCAAGCTGAGGATCGCCCAATTGTTCAAGGGACTTACTACCACCACAATCGTGTGGACGGTGTGGTCCAGGCAAACATTCGGTACTCCTTTGGGGAGAGGCGGTACGAGGAGTACTACCGCGAGAAGGATCGTCTTCTCCGCGCTAATACCTCAGTCCAGAGGGACCCGCACTATGTGCGGATCGGTGACCGGAGCCGGCAGGTAGTTGCCCGCGGTGTTGTGACACGAGTCACAACATACGTGCCACCGGCGAATCATGCCGCGCCGCCGATCCTTGGGCCAATCGCCCAAGCGTTCGGCCTTGTTAAGGCGACATCGGGACCAGCAACCTGCCAAGGTGAGCAACCCGCACCCCAAACATCCCTTCCCCCCTCGAAAATCATTCAAAACTCTCGAGGGGAATGGGTTCAGGTGTTTCAAGGAGGGGGAGCTGTGCGGCTCCCCAACTATCAGCCATAAAAATGCCAGCCATGGCGCCCCACGAAGTTCTTCGGAACTTTGTGGGGTTTTTTATATAAAAAATAGCACATAGTTTTATTTTTTATCTCTACTTTGCCCGCAGGCAAGTTTTATCTTTACTCTTCTCTCTTTTATTGCAATTGCGGAGAATACTCCGAAACTCTGCTTCGGGGTCCGATCCACATATACAGGAAAAGTCGGCGGAGCCGACACTTATCCAACAAAGTTTTCCTTGTTATCTTGCCTAATACCCTACCTGCTTGCAGTGGTGATAAGACGAGGTAAAAACTTTATCGTAAAAACCTCTTAATTTTACTCTTTCTTTACTCTTTTCTCCTTAATCTTTACTCTCTTCCTATGCTACAATTTCTCCATGGTTCCACAATTTGACGAAGAAAAGCAAACAAAAAAACTAGAAGAACTTCGCCGTGGCGAAGAAGAAGACCTCGCCCGATTACTTTCAGAAAAGTATGACGTTGCGTATGCAGACCTTACCCTCCTCCCTATTGATATGGACGCCCTTCGTATTGTCAAAGAAGAAGAAGCCCGAGCTCGCGACGTTGCGGTGTTTAATGTTCAAGACAAAAAAAATATTTCTGTCGCAGTTCTCTCTCCACAAAACCCTAAAGCATTAGAATTTATAGAAGATTTAAAAAAACGTGGCTATATTCCACATATTTTTATGGTTTCTAGACAAAGTCTCGCGAAAATCTGGGATCGCTACAAAGACCTTTCGTTTTCATTTGAAACAAAAAGTGGATCTCTTGATATTTCAAACGAAGAAATCGTCACATTTCTAAAAGAAGTAAAAAGCCTTAAGGATGTTCAAAAACTTATTGAAGAGACCCTTTCAATGAAAAAAGCCTATCGAGTTTCTCGTATCGTAGAAATCATTCTCGCAGGAGCTATTGCCACTGGATCATCTGATATCCACATTGAACCTGAAGAAGATTATGTACGTCTCAGATACCGTCTTGATGGAGTACTCACCGATGTAACGAAGTTTGATAGTGAAACCTTTAAACTAATTCTTTCACGAATAAAGCTACTTTCTGGTCTCAAATTAAATGTAAAAGACAGTGCTCAAGATGGACGCCTTAGTATTAAAGTTGGAGAAGATGATATTGAAATCAGAACTTCAATGCTTCCAGGGGCATATAGTGAATCAATCGTACTTCGTGTTCTTAATCCAAAATCAATTGCAGTTCCTCTTGAGGAGCTTGGTATTCACCCTCGACTTCTCGCTGAGCTCGAAAAAGCACTCAAAAAGCCAAACGGCATGATCCTCACAACCGGCCCTACTGGCTCTGGTAAAACCACAACCCTCTACGCATTTCTGCGAAAAATACACAACCCAGAAATTAAAATAATTACCATTGAAAACCCTATCGAATACCACCTTCCTGGTATTGTTCAAACTCAAACAAATGAAGAGAAAGGCTACACCTTTCTTGAAGGACTACGAAGTTCACTTCGACAAGACCCTGACGTTATTATGGTGGGTGAAATCAGAGACTCTGAAACGGCTGAAATTGCGATTAACGCAGCTTTAACTGGTCACTTGGTATTCTCTACCCTTCACACTAATAACGCTGCAGGATCATTCCCTCGCCTCATTGATCTGGGGGTTAATTCAAAAGTTATTACCTCAGCTATAACGGTTTCATTGGCTCAAAGACTTCTGCGAAAACTCTGTCAGTTTTGTAAAAAAGAAATTCCACTTGAAGGAACAGATAAAGACATTATTGAAAAAGTCATCTCTCATATTTCAGACAAAACATATTTAGAAGGAGTTACAACAGAGACCGTTTGGAAAACAGACGGATGTGAGAAATGTAACTTTAGTGGATACAAGGGACGAATCGGTATTTACGAAGCAATTCTTACTGATGAAAATATCGAAACAGTAGTGAATCAAAATCCAAGTGAACGTGAAATTAGAAAAGCAGCTGAACCACAACACCTTCTTACTATGGCTCAAGATGGAGTATTAAAAATACTAAACGGAACAACTTCTCTTACTGAACTTTCTCGTGTTATTGACCTTGATAGTGAGAAATAAAGTTTTACCCCATCCTATCCATAATGTAGAGCGTTGCAGTGTTGGGCGAGGCGACGAGGAAAACTTTGTTGCGGGAGATTCATTCCTATCAACATCTTTTTTTAATGTGCGGAGAATACCTTAAAGCAAAACTTCGGGGTATTCTCCGCAATCACAATAAAGCCCTCACCTCTCCTTAAAACAGAACTTCATTCGCTATATTTTCTATTTCACCCACTCTACGTTGGTAATAATTCTGTACAGGGAGCAAGCACTATTGTTGAGTACTAAAAAAGGTTGAAAATCTGGTCTGTTAGAGCGATAATGTTTTGAGAGAAACAAAAAAACACCCTTACGGATGCTCTTTCAATTCCAAAACACAAATCTCTAAGCAATACTTTCAATACGAGACTAAAAGCTAGCGAACTTTCTAAGGATACTTTCAGAGATCTTGCGCGAAGCAGGCACCAAAAGGTCCTCGAGAATAAGCTAATAGGTCAGAGACCTCTTTGCTTAGAGATTTGTGGTTTGGATAACAAATCTTCTATTTAATTTTCAATATTAAGATACTAGCACGTTACAAATAAAAAGTCAAGGACTCTACGTATTAAACGGCTTTACATAAGGATTTTAAAATACTAAAAATCTAAGACTTTTAGTATTTTAAATGATATACTTTCAAAGAAAAAAGCGCCTAATGCGCAAGGACAAAAGTTATCATGACACAAAAAGAAAAGCAAGAGGGTGAGGTAGAAATAAAAGATAGGGATTTTTTAGACCAAACATTACGACCTGATGGTTGGGCTCATTATATTGGACAAGAAAACACCAAGAAAAATATTCAGATTCTCCTTAAGGCGGCAGAAGAAAGAAAACATCCACCGGAGCATATTCTTTTTTATGGACCTCCAGGACTTGGCAAAACAACTCTAGCCCATTTAATAGCAAAAGAGATGGGTGCTCAAATGAAAGTAACCTCAGGACCTGCTATAGAAAAAATTGGTGATCTTGCCTCTGTTCTGACAAATCTTTCTTCGGGAGATATTCTTTTTATAGACGAAATCCACCGCTTAAACAAAACAGTTGAAGAAATACTCTACCCCGCAATGGAGTCAGGATCTTTGGATATTATTATCGGCAAAGGCCCTTCCGCTCGAACAATCCAGCTCGAACTTCCTCCATTCACACTCATCGCTGCAACAACGCGCGTTGGACTTATTTCTTCCCCTCTCCGATCACGTTTTTCTGGCGGTTTTTTTAGACTTGAGTTTTATACAGAACCTGAAATAGAAAAAATCATTACTCGTTCAGCGACCATACTTGGAATACAACTAGACGCAGAAAGCGCAAACCATATTGCAAAAAGAAGCAGGAGAACACCTCGAACAGCTAATCATTTATTAAAAAGAGTTCGAGACTATGCTCAAGTTCATAAAAAAAATATTGAACCTACCGTTGTCATAGACGCTCTTGAACTTTTAGGTATAGATACCCTTGGACTTTCTCCTTCAGATAGGTTATTCCTCGAGGCACTTATAACCAAGTTTGATGGTGGCCCAGTAGGACTCAATACCTTGGGAGCTGCCTTATCAGAAGATCCAGGAACCCTTGAAGAATTTAATGAACCCTACCTTCTTCAAATTGGTTTTATTGACCGAACCTCACGAGGACGCGTTGCAACACCGAAAGCATACGAGCATTTAAAACTAAAACAAAAGAAACTATTGTAGTCTTTATTTTATTATCTTTTATTTTTAATCTCTCTTTATGGCAGGACATAATAAATATTCAAAAATAAAGCACAAGAAAGCATTAACGGATGCGAAAAAAAGTAAGATATTCTCGAAATATTCTCGACTCATTACTATGGAGTCACAAAAATCAGGTGGAAACACCTCTTCACCAAATTTAGAAAATGTTATTCGAAAAGCTCGTGAGTCAAATATGCCAAATGACAGCATTGAAAGAGCGGTGAAAAAAGGACTGTCCAATGATGTGGAGTCACTCGAATCAATCACCTACGAGGGTTATGGGTATGGGGGGTGTGCTCTTATTATTGAAACGTTAAGTAGTAATAGAAATAAAACAGCTCAAGAAATACGTCATATTTTTTCAAAAAATGGCTTCGTTGTAGCAAACCCAGGATCAGCGCTTTGGGCATTTAATAAAACAGAAGATGGCTTTACTCCAAACACCACCATTCCACTTGAAGAAGCTGATGTAGAAAAACTAGATTTGTTGGTTGAGGAGTTTGAAGAGAATGATGACGTTCAACATGTCTACACAAATGCTGAATAAAAAACCTTTACGAATCTTAGGTATAGATCCTGGATATGGACGATTAGGTGTTTCTATTATCGAAAAAAATAATTCTAAAGATATTTTAGTTTTTTCTACATGCATAACCACAAAAAAAGAACTTGGAATATCTGAAAGAATTTTTGTTATAGCGAAAGAGATTGAATCTCTTATTACAGAACATAAACCGACAGAAATGGCTATAGAGACACTTTTCTTTAATACCAATCAGAAAACTGCCTTTATGGTTGCTGAAACACGTGGTGCCCTACTCCTTACTGCAATTCGCGGAGGACTTACAACGTTTGAATACACACCTGCTCAGATAAAAAACGCCACAACTGGTTACGGTAAAAGTGACAAAAAAGCCATTATTCTTATGATCCCAAAACTCATTACCCTTACAAAAAAAATAGATCTTGATGATGAGTACGATGCAATCGCTATTGCCTTAACTCATAGTGCCTGTCGAAAAATAAACCTCTCCTAACTTATCCACACCAAACACCTATTTGCAAAAAAAACAATATCTGATACAAATGAGGAATCCTGAAAAGGATATGGTCGTTTAATTTTTATTTTTTTAAAAAAATCATACTATGAGCGAAGAAGAAAAAGATGTGAATAATGCGGACGAAGAGGACGAGGAGGACGATGCAGACAAAGACGAGGAGGACAAAGAAGAAGACTCTGAAGACTCTGAATAATAAAAAAACCGCCCTTCAGGGCGGTTTTTTTATTGCGATTGAAGATAACACATCTTATACAATCTCAATCTTTATAAATCTTTTTTTACCTATTTTAAAATCTCCTGACTCAACCTTACTATACGGATCTGTTATTTTTCTACCTTCAGGTAATTTTGCAATCGCACCCTCATCAACAAGTCTTCTCCACTCGCTTTTTGAAGAAAGTATATTTGATTCAACAAGCACATCTCCCAAAAGGGTTTCTTTTGCAACGTGTATTGTTTGTATATTTTGTGGAACACCTCCTTTTTTAAAAGTTTCTATAAAATCAAATTGTGCTTGTGTTGCCATATCTTCTCCGTGATATATTTCAACCACTCTATACGCAAGAATCATCTTAATATCTTTTGGATTTGTTCCATTTTTAATATGACTCTCAAAATCCTGTATCTCCCCTTCTGGAGTATCTGTACATAATAATAAATAATCACTAATAAGCTCATCTTTAATGGACATTATTTTTCCAAACATCTGAGCTGGTTCATCTCCAACATTTATGACATTACCCCAACTCTTAGACATCTTTCTTCCATCTGTACCCAGAAGCATTTTTGTAGTTAATACATCTTGCTCTTCTTGATTAAAATATTTTTGAATTGTTCGTCCTGCTTTTACATTAAAAAGCTGGTCAAATCCTCCTATTTCTACATCAGCTTCAACCATAACTGAATCGTATCCTTGCATGAGGGGGTATAAAAACTCTCGGAGTGATACTTCTTCACCTTTATCAATACGATCTTTAAAATTACGCCTACTGGACATTTGTTGAACCGAAAATGTTTCTGCGAGCTCAGCAACCTTTTCAAAAGTTAACTTAGAAAGCCATGTACTGTTGAAGTAAAATTCAGCAGAAGAGAGGTCTATAATTTTACCAACTTGTATTTTGTATGTTTTGAGATTTTTTTGTATCTCTGAAGCATTTAACATTGGGCGCTTAGAAAGTTTATCTGAAGGGTCTCCAATACGTGCAGTAAAATCACCAGTAATAAAAACTGCTTCGTGACCTAAATCCTGAAAAGCTTTCAGTTTACGGAGAGTTACAGCATTACCAATATGAATTTGCGACCCTGTTGGATCAAAACCAAGTTTTACTCTAAGTCTTTTTCCAGACCTAAGTTTCTTCTCTAAGCTTTCTTTAACAAAAACATCTTCAACACCTCGAGTAAGTAGGTCATTAATCTTATTTGAGTCAGTTATAATAGTCTTTTTCTTGAAAAACATAATCTTAATGTATCACAGTTTGTGCTGTTTTTCTAAGCTAGAATAGGCAACTTACTTCGTGATAGGATGTACTTATATGAGTCTTTTGCAAAAATTTATACCTCGTCGTTTTCAAAAAAAGAAGAAGGAGGGGTGGTTAAAAAAACTCCTTATTACACTCACCCTTTGGGGTGGTGTTATTTTCATACTCCTTAGTGGTTTTGTCTTCTTGTGGATATCAACCTTTAAAATGCCTGACTTAAACTCTTTTGAGGAGCGCAAAATCACTCAGTCAACAAAAATTTACGACAGCACAGGTGAAATACTCCTTTATGATGTATTTCAAAACATAAAAAGAACCATCATCCCCTTTTCTGACATATCTCGACATGTAAAAAACGCAACAATTGCAATTGAAGATACTGAATTCTACGAACATAACGGTATTAAACCAACAGCTATAGTACGCGCTGTTCTCACCAACTTGTTGAGTGGAAAACTTTTAAGCGGACAAGGTGGTTCAACAATAACCCAACAAGTTGTAAAAAACTCACTTCTTACAAATGAAAAAGCTGTTTCAAGAAAATTAAAAGAGTGGGTACTTGCCTTAAAACTTGAACGTGTAATGGAAAAGGATTCCATTCTTAATTTTTACCTTAATGAAATACCGTATGGAGGAAGTTTGTATGGTGTTGAAGAAGCAAGTCAGGCTTTTTTTGGAAAAAGCGCGAAAGATCTTAGTTTAACTGAATCTGCTTATGTTGCAGCTCTTCCACAAGCACCTACTTACTACTCCCCTTATGGTAATAACCGACAAGCTTTGGAAGACCGTAAAAACCTTGTGTTAAAAGAAATGCTTAAGCATGAATTTATAAACCAAGAAGAATACACAAAGTCAGTTGCTGAAAATATTGAATTTAGACCTCGAGAAAGTTTTGGAATAAAAGCACCTCATTTTGTTTTGTTTGTTAAGGAATATCTTGAAAAGAAGTATGGGCAAAAAATTCTTGAAGAGGGTGGTCTAAGAGTTATCACAACCCTTAATTACAATCTTCAGGAAAAAGCAGAAGAAATCGTAAAAACATACGCACTTGAAAATGAGAAAAAATTTAATGCGTCAAATGCAGCTTTAGTTGCAGTAGACCCTAAAACAGGGGGTATTCTCACTATGGTTGGCTCACGTGATTATTTTGATAAAGAAATTGACGGCAACTTCAATGTAACCCTCGCGAAACGACAGCCAGGATCCGCTTTTAAGCCTTTTGCGTACGCAACAGCTTTCATGAAGGGATATACCCCTGAAACAGTTTTATTTGATGTACAAACAGAATTCTCAACTGAATGTAACCCTGATGGCACACAAAAATACTCAAGCGCTGTTTGTTACAAGCCTCAAAACTATGATGGAGTATATAGAGGTCCTATTACTATGAGAAATGCTCTTGCTCAATCCATAAACGTACCTGCTATAAAAACACTCTATCTTGCTGGTATGAAAAATGTATTAAGACTTGCAAAAGATATGGGTGTACAAAGTCTTGAAAACATAGGGCGGTACGGACTTACATTAGTTTTAGGAGGTGGTGAAGTAACTCCTTTAGAAATCACTTCTGCGTATGGTGTTTTTGCGAATAATGGTTTGAAAAATCCCCACACAGCAATCCTTGAAATAAAAGATTCTGAGGGACATATACTTGAGTCGTATACAAAAAAAGAAGTTCAAGTGTTGCAAAAAGAAATAGCCCTCACTATTTCAGACGTTTTAAATGATAATACAGCCCGAACACCAGCTTTTGGAGAAAGATCCTTCTTATACTTCCCTGGCCACGATGTGGCGGTAAAAACAGGTACAACAAACGATTACCGTGATGCGTGGATTGTTGGATACACACCAAATATCTCTGTCGGTGCGTGGGCTGGAAACAATGATAATTCTCCTATGGATAAAAAGGTTGCTGGTTTTATTATTGCCCCAATGTGGAATGCTTTTATGAATAAAGCACTCTCAGAAATCAAAAATGAGCCTTTTGAGGCTATAACAAATACACACTCATTAGAATTAAAACCAACACTTCGTGGAGAATGGAGAGGTGGAGATTCAATTTTAATAGACACGGTATCTGGAAAATTAGCAACAATATACACACCTGAAGAAACATTAGCTGAAAAAACTTCTGGTGGTATACACAACATTCTTCATTGGATTGATACGGAAAGTGTACTTGGTGAAAAACCAAAAAATCCACAAACAGACCCTCAGTATAATTTATGGGAATATGGTGTACGAAAATGGGTAATTCAAAACAGTATTATT
>Ga0163144_10006833_pt1 | contig 25097 bp, 17 predicted proteins | sample OliLak19BULKMAT1_FD_123175 | JGI IMG/M metagenome (GOLD analysis project Ga0163144, IMG submission 123175) | Freshwater microbial mat bacterial communities from Lake Vanda, McMurdo Dry Valleys, Antarctica - Oligotrophic Lake LV.19.BULKMAT1 | ecosystem: Environmental > Aquatic > Freshwater >... | reverse complement strand
CCGGTAAAACTGTGGGGTAATAACTTGTGTGGGCATAAGATGCGTTTTTATTTTTGTTAAAAAACATAATACATCTTTTTGCTCACACTTGTTCATTTGTAAACTGATTTATGAAGGATGCCATAAAAACCCTCGCTTTTGCCTCCGGCAAAAAACCCCGAACACGCGCTAAATCACACTTTATGCAAATTAGACCCGTTTTTATCACTGTTTCACTTTTAATGATGCCGCTAATTGGCCAAACGCAAGCCTGGAAATGGGCGAATAGCCTTGGCAATCCGAACACCACTACTGCGGTAAAATCCATCCGCAAATACGCAGGTACAGGAGTGCTATTGAGTGGCTCATTCGCTGCTCCCGCCCTTGACATTGGTGGCTATGCACTCAACAACGCTGGACAGGACGACGGCTACGTGGCCATAGCCGACGATGCCGGGCAGTATAATTGGGCGGCCAGTTTCGGCGGCTCAGGACGTGATTTTGCCGTGGATGCCGCCGCCGCACCCAACGGCGATTTCGTGGTGGCAGGCAACTTCAATAGCATTTCCATGAACATCGGCGGCGTCTCTCTTTTTAATAGCGGCGAAACGGATGCTTTCGTGGTGAAGTACAATCAGGACAAGACCCTCGCCTGGGCCAAGAAAATCGGCACCGCTGATATTGACGAAGCCAGCAGCGTGACCGTGGATGCGGAAGGCAATACCTATATTTCGGGGCACGTGCTTGATAAGTTGACCCTGTCCTCGCGCTATATCTTTGTTCGGAAATTAGATGCTGCGGGCAACCTCGTTTGGGAGCGAAAAGGAAACGCGCAGGACGGCATCCTGAAAGCCACCGCACTGGCCCTTGACGACAACCAAGATATTTACCTTGCCGGAACGCTGTATGGCACATCATCGTTTAGTGGCATCAACCTGACGAACGACACCAGTGCTGCGGCGTTTATTGTAAAATACAATGCTTCGGGCGCACTGCTCAAAACCTACCTTAATCCCAATTTGAATAAATTTAACGGGCTGCAAGTGCGTGGAAACATGGTTTATGGCTGCGGCGAAAAAAGTGGGTATTGCTTTGGCTGGGGTTGGCCACTAAGCGACTCAAAGACGCACGTACTCAAACTCGATGCCAACCTAAATGCAGTATGGCACAAAACGGCCGGAGGGGAAGCCGCTTGCCAAAGCCTCGATATTGCCCAAAACCTCAGTGTTGACGAAGTCGGGAACGTCTATGTCACGGGCTATTTTTTCAGCAGCACCCTCTCCTTTGCGGGTCAGGCACTTCCCAACTCCTTCAATATAGAATACTATTATCCGCAAATCTTTGTGTTCAAATACGCACCCGATGGCGACGAACTTTGGGGCAAGTCGCTGGGTGGCATCCACTCCGATGAGGCCACGAGCATCCTTGCCACTGGCGACGACACGTTCTACCTCGGCGGCAATTTTGAGTCCAACCCAGCCACTTTTGGTGCTCACAACCTAACGAATACAAGTACATTAGATTCCATATACGTCCACCTCCGCCCCGGCCGATATGGCCGCAAAACGATGGGTTTCCTCGCCGTTTTCGACAAGGAAGCCTCGGACACAAACCCAGAACCCGTTGTCCAGGATGTAGTCCTGTTCCCAAACCCTACAAGCGGCCATTTAACAGTGCGACTGAAATCAGCACCCACTTCGCCATTCGTGTTCCAACTCACCGCTACCGACGGACGCTTGCTTCGCCAGACCACATACATGGAGGGTACAACCGAACTGCAGGAAGACCTGACGGCGCTGCCGCCGGGGGTTTACTTTGTCACTTTGAGCATGAAAGAAGGGGTGTTTATTAGTAAATTGCTGAAAACTAAGTAGTGCGGCGGGGTTCCGTGAAATGTACATAAAAAACTGATTGTCAATGTTTTGCACAATAATAAAACGCAATGTTGTCATATTGACAATGGCATTCTTCGCGGCCCAACCCGCCCATGCCCAACTTCAAATCAATGAGCTGCTGGCGGTCAACTCAACCATCGCCAACGACCCTGATTTCGGTAGGTTTTCGGATTTTTTGGAACTGCGAAATGCCTCGGCTGCTCCTGTCAACCTCTCCGGATATACCTTGACCGATGATGCCACTAACCCCAAAAAATGGATTTTGCCAGCGGTGGTATTGGCGCCCGGGCAATACCTCGTCGCTTGGGCGGACGGGCAGGACAAACGCCCCGGTGATACCGCCTTCATTGACTATAAAAATGCCGTGGCGGCCATAACCGCCCTACATGCCAATTTCAGCCTGAGTGGGGATGGCGAATACATCGGACTGTTCAGCCCGCAGGGCAGTTTAGTGGACGAAGTTACCTATTGCACCCAAGCCAGCGATGTATCGCATGGGCGCAGCCTGGTCGAACCCTCCCAATGGCTATATTTCGGGGAGCCTACGCCCAGTGCCGCCAACGCGCCCTATGGCTCGGCAACGATGCAAACACCCGGCGAACCCGAATTTTCGCTAACCGAAGGTTTTTACCCAACGCCACAGACACTTACCTTAGCCACGCTGGAACCAGGGGCCGTCATCCGTTTCACCTTTGATGGCACGACCCCCAACGGCAGTTCACCCGTTTTCACGGATGCCTTTCCCCTCAACCTCAACCTCACCATCAAAGCAAGGCTTTATGTGCCGGGCAAAATGCCGGGCAGGGTGGTCACAAAGTCCTATTTCATCAACGAAAACACACAGTTGCCCGTGCTGTCCATCACCTCCAACGCGCCCAATTTGTACGGCTTCGATTTTGGCATCCTGCAAAATGCCATCAAAGACCGGGAGGTACCCGCCACCCTCGAATACTTCGAACCGATAACGGGCCAGCGGGCTTTCCTCGCCGGGGTGGGCTTGAGGGTGTTCGGCACTTCGATTTACAACCTGCCGCAACGCCCGATTTCCGTCCGTTTTAAGGAAAAATTCGGCGATGATGTCCTCAAATATCCACTGTTCAAGGGCAAACCCATTCCCCGTTACACCGCCTTTTTGCTCCGCAACGGCGGCAACGACTACAATACCGCCTTCTTCCGGGATGGGCTTGCCATCAATTTGGCGAAAGGCAAAATGGATCTTGACTATCAGGACTACCAGCCCTGCACCGTGTTCATCAACGGTGCGTACAGCGGCATTTACGAGCTGCGGGAGCGACTCGACGAGCAGTACATCGGCAGCAATCACGAAATCAACCCCGACAACCTTGACTACCTCGAAGACAGCCTGCAAGTAGTGGCGGGCGACCCCTACGATTTTCTGGCACTGATGGATTTTATCAAGCAAAATGACTTGAGCGATTCCGCCATTTTTGCCAAAGTAGCCGCGCAAGTGGATGTCAACGAGTTCACCAACTACCTGATTCAGCGGGCTTTTATTGGCTACCAAATCGCCGACCTCAACAACTACTACTGGCGCAACCGGGACACCGGGGGCAAGTGGCGCTGGATTGCGGCCGACATGGAACACGCCTTCGGGCTACTCGGCGGCGACCCCTATTCGGAAAACACCATCGGCAAACTTGCGGGGCTTTCTGGCGACCTGCCCCAATGGGCTACTTTCCTCTTCAACCGCTTTTTACAAAATCCTGGTTTCCGGGACGCATTCATCCAACGCTCAGCAGCGTACCTGAACACCATTTACCAGCCCAATGTCACCCTCGCCACGGTGGACAGTTTAAAAAACCTGCTGCAAGTACAGATGCCGAGGCACATTGGCCGTTGGAACTCGCCGCCTTCCATGCAGGCGTGGATGGGCAACATCAACCTGATCAAAACTTTTTTGGAAAACCGGCCGACCCATTACAGACACCATTTGACGGAACTGTTTGGCCATCAGGACAGTGCCCTGGTGTCCATGCAGGTAATCGGGCAGGGCAAGGTGTTGGTAAGCGGCGTGGCATTTTTAGGCAATGTGAGCGGGCATTTCTTTAAAAATGCCAACATTCGCTTGCAAGCAGTGCCTGCACCCGGCTTCCGGTTCGTAGAATGGGCGGGCTTGAACAGCACGAACGAAACCGCCAACCTGCTGCCAACGGGCGATACGGCTTTTGTGGCAGTTTTTGCGCCGCAGGCCAATATTAGCATCATTCCCCCGATCATAGCAGCCGATACCACCTTGTCGGCCACCGCCTCCCCTTGGTACGGGTTTCAGGATGTGACAGTGCTGCCTGGCGCCCGCCTGACCGTGGAAGCCGGGGCGACGCTCCTCTTGACCGACGGCGTCAGCATCAGCGTGGAGGGAGGACTCGTGCTGAACGGTTCACCCAGCCAGCGCATCCGTGTTCGCCCTGACCCTTCACCTTCGGCAAGGCGCTCGCTACACGGGCAGTCGGGCTATTGGGGAAGCATCACGGCAGATATGCCGATGGACAGCGTCATCATCCGGTACACCGACCTGCTGGGCGGCAGTTTCGGGCAAGACCGCAGCCGCCATTTTTCCACCGTATCCACCTACGACTGCCACTTGCTGGTGGAGCACGCAACCATTGCCGAAGGCAAAGCGCCCCTGATCGCAAGGGGTGGCAGCACCTATATCGGCCATTCAGAATGCCACACCTTCGTGAGTTGCAATGGCTTTATCAGCCTCTACGACATGGATGCCCCGCTGGTCGAGTACTGCATTTTCAAGGGAAATCGAGCCATCAACACCGACGCCATTGACATCAAGGGCATCACCAACGGTATCGTGCGGCACAATGAGATTTACGGCTTCCTCGGCTCTAACTGCGACGGCATTGACCTCGGCATTCGTTCGAAAAATATCCTCGTGGAGCACAATATCATCCACGATTGCTCGGACAAGGGTATCTCCGTCGGCTCGCAATCCAATGCGCTCATCCGCCGCAACCTGATTTACGACTGCGACCTCGGCGTGGCGGTGAAAGACAGCCTCGCCGTGGCCAATATTGACCAAAATACCTTTTACGGCCATCGGAATGCCGTGGCTTGTTACGAAAAAAGTGCCCTGCGGGGCGGTGGAAAAGCCAACGTGAAAAATACGATTCTATCCGCTTCCACCGAGTCGAGCGTATTTCACGATGCAAAATCGGCGGTACAAGTGAGCTACTCGCTCTCCGACCGGGAACTGCTGCCCGGTACGGGCAACCTGCTTGGCGACCCCTTCCTCATCCAACCTACCACGGGCAATTTTGAACTGGCTGCCAACTCGCCCTGCATAGACGCAGGCGACCCTTTTTCGCCCTACGACCCCGATGGCAGCCCTGCCGATATGGGAGCCTACTACGCGCACACTGGCGACTATGGGCTGAGCCTGCACGTCAATGAGTTCAATTATCACCCGCCCACCAATTATCCCACTGGCGACTGGGTGGAACTTCGCAATAGTACCGCCCAAGCCATTGACCTCGCTGGGTGGAGCCTCGCCCACGGGCTGCATCGCTTTGTTTTGGGGGAAAACGCCGTGATCGAGCCGGGCAATCATGTGGTCGTTTGTCAGGACACGATGCTGTTCAAATCCTTTTACCCCGATGCGGGCACGCTCGTTGGCAATTTCCGTTTTGATCTGGACAATAAATCGGGAAAAATCGCCCTGTACGACCCAGCCGGCAAGCCAGTACACAGCATCCGTTACGCCGACTTCCGTCCCTGGCCCCCACTCGCCGACGGGCTGGGAGCCACCGTAGAATTGGAGCGGGGCAAGCAGGGCAACCTGCCCACCGATTGGCGGGAAAGCCACGTGCTGCTCGGAACGCCTGGCAAATTGAACAGCCTGCCGCCTAATGTTTCAGGGCTTTTTGTCAACGAAATACTGGCTTCCAATGCCCAAACGCTGCCCGACGAGCGGGGCGAGTACGACGACTGGTTTGAACTGTACAACAGCACGGACGATTCGCTGAACATCGGCGGGCTTTGTTTCACCGACCACAAAGCGCAACCCCATAAATGGCAGGTACCGCTTCATTTTCCGGAGCGGACGACCATCCCGCCGCACGGGTTCCTCCTGCTTTGGGCGGATGGCCAACCAGAGCAGGGCCTTCTACACGCAAATTTCAATCTGAAAGCAGCGGGCGAAACGGTGGCCATTTTTCAAAGAGAAAGCCAAGGATATGAGGCGGTGGCGCACCTGTCTTTTGACCAGCAAAGCCCCGATATCTCGTGGGGCCGCTACCCGGACGGCAGCATGGAGGTCGTCTTCATGCACCCCACGCCGGGGGCGACCAATGGGTTGTCGAAAACGGAAGTGCCGCAAAACCAGCCGCTGGAAATGTACCCCAACCCCTTTTCGGAGCACTTGTACCTCAATGCCGAAAAAATGGAAAAACCCTGTCATTTGATGCTGCTCAACACGCTCGGACAAGTGGTTTTTGAGGCGGACATGCTGCACCAAGCGACTGCCGTTTTGCACCGAGGGGTTTTGCCGGCGGGGCTTTATTCGGTCGTTTTACTGGATGCAAAAGGAAGGCGGCATACCGGGAAGGTGGTTGCTGCGGAGTGAAATTTTGGGGTCAGCGCGGGTTCGGCGTTTTCTGCCGGAGGCAAAAGCGATGGTTTTTGTTGACCGTTTTTCAGGTACATAGCCGTTACTTACGTGCCCAAAAAAAGGGGACGCCAAATTGTTGGCATCCCCTTTTTTGAGTTGGTGAATGGAAAAAAGCCGAATGAAACAAATATAAAAAGTAAAGTCTATCTACTATTTCATATATTTGTGCCTGACTTCGGCTTGTATTGGGCATCCGTGAAAACGGACTGTTACGATCGCGGTTGTTTGTTACAATGCCTTTGGCACTACTTGTCTGCTCCTTTAGCGAAAAAAAAACTTATGTCAGCACTTGCTTTAAAGAACATTACCGAATGTAAAAAAAACCGCTCGACATCCCTCGACCTGGGAGACTGCGGTTTGACCGAAATTCCCGAAGAAGTCTTTGACTGTGTCTGGTTGGAAACCTTGATTTTGAGCCATAAATGGAGGGAATACGATGTTAAAACAATGGATTTGGGGATAAAAAATAGCCAAAACCAAGGCGAGCAGAACAACATCACCGCCCTTCCACCCGTCCTTTCCCGGCTTTCGAACTTGAAAGTGCTCATTTTTGATAATAACCCCATCAGCGACTTGTCGCCGCTGAAGGGGCTGGCGGATTTGCAAATACTTGACTGCTTCGCGACGCAGGTCAGCGACTTGTCGCCGCTGGCGGGGCTGGCGGCTTTGCAACGACTTTACTGCTCCGAGACGAAGGTCAGCGACTTGTCGCCGCTGGCGGGGCTGGCGGATTTGCAACAACTTTCCTGCTTCACGACGCCAGTCAGCGACTTGTCGCCGCTGGCGGGGCTGGCGGCTTTGCAAATACTTGACTGCTCCTCGACGCCCGTCAGCGACTTGTCGCCGCTGGCGGGGCTGGCGGATTTGCAACGACTTTACTGCTCCAAGACGCAGGTCAGCGACTTGTCGCCGCTGGCGGGGCTGGCGGCTTTGCAACGACTTTACTGCTACTCGACGCAGGTCAGCGACTTGTCGCCGCTGGCGGGGCTGGCGGCTTTGCAAATACTTTACTGCTACCGTACTCGGGTCAGCGACTTGTCACCGCTGGCGGGGCTGGCGGCTTTGCAAATACTTTCCTGCTTCGCGACGCAGGTCAGCGACTTGTCGCCGCTGAAGGGGCTGGCGGCTTTGCAAATACTTGACTGCTCCTCGACGCCCGTCAAAAAAATATTTCCGCTCACCCAAATTACCGCGCTGGCCTATTTTAAGGTGGATGGCTGCCCCATTGAAGACTGCCCGGCAGATATTTATCAATCTGAAAATGTTGAAATACTGCGCGCCTTTTTCAAAGAAAAGCAGCTGGCAAACACCCCGCCGCCGCGCCCGCTCGACACCCGCCGCGATGTAAAACTCATCCTACTCGGCAACAGCGATGCCGGCAAAACCAGCCTGCTGCACTTTTTAAAAACGGGTGGTTTTTTGGAAGAAAGAAACAGCACGCACGGGCTGGAAGTGCACCGCTGGCTGCCCGATGCCGCACGGTTTCCCGCGCTGGCGGAGGTGGCGGTAAGCATCTGGGATTTCGGCGGACAGGAATATTATCACGGTGCCTATCGGCTTTTTATGAGCGACAATGCGGTGTATCTCCTGCTCTGGGATGCGGAAACCGACTGCAATGGTCGCCGCAAAACCTGTTTAAAAACGGGCGAAGGTGAGATCGAACTCGAGCATTTTGAAAAAAAATACTGGCTCGATACCGTGCGGCATTTCGGCGGTGAAAAGAAGGACACGCCGCTGCTCGTGGTGCAAAACAAAACCGACCGCAAATCGGGCAAAAAACGACTTGACCAATCTTTGCACGACGCATTTGGCATCCATGAATCGCTGCACATCAGCCTAAAGGCTGGCTGCCAGCCCAATCAGCCCCGCGAAAAACTGCTGCTTCAACATTTTGAAATCGAACTGGCGCAGGCACTCGCCGCCACCGCCGACCAAACGTCCTTGCCGCTCGACTGGCTGAGCATCCGGCAAAGCATATTGGATTTGCAGGACAAAAAGGGAAGCCCGTTTCTACAATATTTGAGCGACGACGGCTCGATTTCGCTGGAAGATTTTGAAAAAGGCAGTGCCGAAGTGATTGGCAAAGCGTTGGCCGTGGATCAAAGAACCTTACCCGGAATTTTTAAACGCGGCGGCGTGGTCGTCTTTTTTCCAGATTCGGCAAGCATTGGCGAGCGCGTTTTTTTGAAACCGGCCGACCTCGCTGAACGGATCTACACTATTTTGCGAAAGCAAGTGCTCGACCTCGGCGGTGAGTTTGAGCCGAAGCAGATTTTTAAAAAAGAGGAGGAATCGTTCCAATCCGTTTTTCTCGAAGTGGCCCAAAATTTGGAGTTGATTTTTCCGCACCCCGATAACAACAAAGCGGGTTGGTTCATCGCGCCGCAGTATTTGCCCGAGCGTCATCCGATTGAAGATTTGTTCAAAATCGCGTCGCACGGAACCTGGCAATCTGCATTTTGGCTGAAAGTGCCGCTGTTTTATTACAAAAAACTGTTGCACTCGTTGGTTTTGCACTACGCGTCCGATCCCGGCACGGAGGCGCGGCATTTTTGGAAACACGGCATTGTTTTTTTGAAAAATGGGTTGCGCGTGCTGGTCAAAGGGCTTTATCCGGCGGAAGATGAACGCGACGGTGTGTTGCTCGTCGGTGTTGAACAGGGGGGCGACGGGGCGCATTTGGTTTTGCAAAAAGAGATTTTTGAGCGGTGTTTGTATTTTTTGACCGTGCGGGGTGGCGAGGATTCGCGCCCGGAAGTAAAGGAGAAAGGCGAAAATCTTACCCGTAAAATTGACCTTTCCGTCAAAATGCGGAACCCGGAAGAGGAATTTGCTTCCGGCCGGTTAAATATAAAAGCCCCCCTCCCAAACTGGCTTGAAGTTTCGAAAGACAACGAGTTTTTTGTAAAATATAACAACCTGACGGCTGCCGCCGAAAAAGATGACATCAGAATCGAAGGCATCAGCAAAAGTGGCGCGGTGGAAAATTTGCTCATCCGTGCGTTTGAACCGCTGCTCCCACGACCGCCGCGTCGCGCAAAAAAAGTGTTTGTTTCCTATTCTCATCGCAACACCCACTGGCTCGGCAGGTTGCGGGCGCACCTCGGGGTGCTGCGCCGCTCGAACCTAATCGAAACCTGGACCGATCAGGAAATCCTGCCCGGCGACCAATGGGACAAGTCAATAAAAGATAAATTGGCGGATGCGGACGTGTTTATTTTGCTGCTGTCGGCCGATTTCATCGAGTCGAATTATATCTGGGATGTGGAGTTAAAAACGGCTTTTGAAAAATACCAAGCCGCGAAAAAAATGATTCTCCCAATTTTGGTCGAGCCGCTCGACCTCGGCGGTTTGCCCGGTGTGATCGAAATTTTTGACCCCGAAACGAAGGTGCCAGCATTAAAAATTCAGGATTTTGAGATTGTCCCAAAAGATGCCAATGGTTATTTGAAAGCCGTGAGCCTTTGGTCCAATCACGAGGAGGCTCTGGCGATCGTGGCGCAGCGCATTCGGGCGGCGGTGCACGCGAAAACTTGAATCCTCGAATGATATTACTGCCGCCAAGCGTGGGCAGCCAATCTAAATGATGCGTGGCGGCGAGGTTCCAGGCGAGCAATCCGGTCACGGGCGCGAAACCAAGCCCGCAAAAGAAAAGCATCAGGCCATAGCCCATGCCGCGATCGCCGCCGGGCATCGGCGAGGAGGTGACGTTCAGCAAACCAAACAAAAAGAGGGCTGAAAAAACGAGGAGTATGTTGCCTAATATAATAAGGTGCGGCTTTCACCCATTAAACGTTATGAACAGAAGGTTGCTCGGCGCTTATTTACACTCCTACGTTACCGATACAGGTACGGTTCATTGTTATAGGCCATTTTTCTAATGTTTTCCAAAGATTGTTTCAAATAGGTACGCCAAAACGTCTTTGCAAAAAGCCAATTTAATGGGTACAGCAAAAGAACGTCCGAATGTAAGGTGTAGGAATATTCTATCAATATTTTGTCTGGTTCAAGTTCCGTTGTTTTCCATTCGCCCACAAATTTTGAAAAGCCCAACATCCACGACTGGAATTCGCTCACCTCTATTTTCCAGTATTGGTTTTCGATTCGTTCAATGACTTTGTCATTGGAAGCCCAACCGCCGTTTTGGGTGAGTGATTTTGCGACAAAGACCTTTTTACTATAACCGGGCTTGCCCCAATTGTCATCTTCGGTGCAATGGGTAACTTTCGGCATGAGTCCATAACCCGTATGAACTTTAGCAACATCACAGAGCATTGGGGTCTTGAAAGCCCTTTCCAATGAACAATGGTAAATGGTTGAAACTTTAGTTTTTGATATCATTTTTCTTTTAATTTTTCAATCGTCTTCAAAACGCCCTCGCGGTTGCCAGCCGAAGTCATCCAGCGCGGCAGCCGCGAGCCGAGGCTGCGGGGCGCGTTGGCTCGGTTGCGCTCGCGGAGTTTTGCGCCGACGTGTTCGGTCAAAAAATCGAGGTGCTTGAGGTTGTAGGCCCAAAGTATCTCCCCCGAAAAATCGTCCTGCAACCAGACGGGCAGGTGAAAAAACGGGTCAAGGGGTGCGCCGAAAATCAGGACATTGCCGCGTTTTTGCTTTGGGTCTTCCCGGTATGAAATACCATCCAGCGATTTATTGAACCCGCAAGCAGTGCAGACAATCTTAACTTCCTTGATTTCAAAGGTTTTCAAATGGGGATCGGCAGCCCGCACGAGTGCCTTCCCCCCGCAGTTCGGGCAGACGACGAGGATGTTTCGGGCGAATTCGTAAATCGCTGTGCCGTAAGTATGTTTGGTACGGTTTTCCATGTGCTAAATTAATGAGTAATCAAGCCGAAGATTTGCAAAAAACCTCCGTTCTGGATCAAATGCATTCTGTTCATAATATCCATTATTTAAAGAATCACTGCCCGATATTCGCCATAAAATCAATGGCAAAATGTGCGATCATATTAGCGGGCAGGTTCCTTTTCCACCAATACATCGCAGTCAAAACGACACCCGCAGAAAACGCAATAAGGATGCCCGCCCAACCCTGAGTGTAGTGCCGTAAAGCGAATGGAACCAGCGACAGCGCGGAGGCCACCCATTTGTTTTGAAAAATACTGTTCCAACGCTCCAATTGATAGCCACGCATGAACACTTCTTCCAAAATACCCGCCCCGAAGGCAAACAAGTGTGATACTAATTAGCGATAATTTGTTGAATGCTTTTGACTCGCCATAAGGCAAGTGGAGGAGTTTGCACGAACCCAAAGCCAACAAGACCGCAGCCAAGGTCGCTGCAGAAATAATAACGCTCCAAAGGGCAGTTTCCTTCCAAAGTCTTTGGCGGATGCCGAAGGAAGAAAGCGGTAGTTTTTCCTTGTTCAGGATCAACCAAAATAACACCCCGACCATACCGAGGTGTATCAATTCCCGAAAAATGAACGGTGCATCGTCCAATTGTGCCCCATAGAGTGAGGTAAAAATAAAGCGTGCCAGTGAGACAGTTACGTAGGTCAGCAATAAGCCAAGCCAAGTGTATTTATTGATAGTAGTCACCATAAAAATTTGATTTTGACAGAATGTTTTGACTTGTGATACAACAGCGCAAGATTTGTCAATTTTTGAAAGTTGACAAATCTAAATCCCCAAAAAAGCAGTTACTTTTAGGCGAACCTTTATGAGCGAATCAACAAACGATTTTCCTGCACCTCAAACGAGCCGCGCCCGCCCGTCTCTCGCTCCAATAGCAGTCGCCCAAACGTTTCTACAACCGGCTCCCGATGGATGGAGAAGATGCCCGTTACCACAAACCAATTTTCCTTCGTTGGGATGTCAACAATCGCCAATATGTCGCCGCTGCCAACCACCCATTCTGTGTTTAATCGCCCTTCTGGGCCTTTGTAGCCGACATCACCGCCACGCCCATTGGTGTACAGCCACACGACAGGCGTTATATTTTCGAGGTGCTCGTCGTAGAGCATTGCGAGGTTCGTAGCGGGCTTGGTAGCGAGTTTATGTTTGTCTTGGAGCCATTTTCGGATGTCCAAAAACTTGTTTTTTTTGCTCGCCGATATTACTTCGAACCAATTTCCCAAGGTTTTTCCGGTTGTAGAGGGCAGATTGTTGATAAAATCCGCGTGTTCATCAAAACGTGATCGTGTCATGTAAAAACATTTTTTTCATTGAAGGTTTTCTTTGTGCGTTACTTTAGAATGAATAGTTACTTAAAATTTAATTTTGACAAAAACACTCCCCACAATCAGCACGGCGAATTCAAGCATGAGGCTTCCGAGATAGGCCATGCCGATACCCGGTCCTTGAGTGCTGTACGCCGAAAGTGCGCGTTCAATCACAAAATGCCCTCCCACCAAACCGACTACCCAGACGCGCAGCAGCAGCCAGTCTTTTTCCACCGATGGCAGCCATCAAAGCCCGAAAACGAGTACCGACACCGCCGGAATCCAAAACCAGAGGTATTCGATAAAATCGTCCATCGCCTTCAATGGCGGTTGGTTGGCTTTGCCGAGCCAGACGGCGACGGCGTACAGGATGAGCCAAAAAAGTTCGGGGCCGAGCAGGTAGCGGTTCATGTTTATGGTTCGCCGCCGCGCAATCCGGGTTTGCAAAACCATTTTTCAGGATGCCGATGATCTTTTCCCGAAACCCTAAATCGGGCATTGGCCGCCGGGGGCCGAAAAACCAAAAATCGCTGAACAATTGCTCCGAAACGCCGTTGTTGTAGGTACCGTACTGCCCCGAAACGTCTCTGTAAAAAATACCCAACTCATTGACTTTTAATTCCCAGTCAAATTTTTCGTCCACCGTTGTTTTGAAAATAACTGCGTGCCACGCCAATTTTTGGGGTTGAAAGTTTTTCCAAAAATCGAGGCGCAGCCGGACGTTTTCCGAAAGTTCGTCGGACGTTTTCGAAGCCATTTCCGCCGCTTTTTGCAGGGCGGCGGTTCGCTCGGCGAGGGGCTCGCCGGGGAGCGGATTACAGGTTTCGAGGAGTTCCGGAATGGTCCAGATTTTTTCCTGATTTTCGGTTGTTTGGAGGATGGAATCGGATTGAAAATTCAGCATTTTCAGATTTGTTTGTGATTCAATGGAGCAAAGGTGTGACTAATGGTGCGCATGCCCAAAAAAAATTGTTACGATACGCATTTTTTTTGAAATAAAACGGGGTAAAAAGCCATTGAAACGTAGCAAGGAGGGGATTGAGTGTAGCTTCCAAGTTGTCTTTGTGTGCCATTCCGAAACAAGCAAAAGCCGCACCCTTCCCTAAGAAACGCGTAAATGCCCGGGCAGGTTGAGTGAAAAGGAATCACATCAAAAGTACAAGTTATGGAGTACTCGTTCCTACGTAACAAGACGGACGGCAACCACCACCCCAAAAAATATCCGCCGATTGCGTGGAATATCAAATTGAATATTTAACTTTGCGGTGTCATCAGCGACCATACGAAAGTAACAAATTCTAATCTTTCAGTAGAGCACCTTGGACAATTTATTCAAGGAAAATATAATTTCACTAAAAGCACAACTTGTCGTTTAATTCGGGCAGGAATTATAGCAATATGACTTCGAAACATCTAATTAAAAATGTAACCATTGTAAATGAAGGACACTGCGTTACAGAAGACATTCTTTTTTATGACAATTTTATTCAAAAAATTGGCAACATAAAAGCAGAACCCGACTTTAACGTCATTGACGGTAGCGGCAAACATTTATTGCCGGGAATAATTGACGGTCAAGTGCATTTTCGCGACCCCGGGCTTACGCACAAAGGCGACCTTCATTCTGAAAGTAAGGCAGCAATAGCCGGTGGCATCACTTCTTTTATAGATATGCCCAACACCGTTCCTAACGTATTGACGGTTCAAATCCTTGCTGACAAATACGAACTTGCCTCACAAAAATCATTGGCAAATTACGCCTTCTTTTTGGGTGTAAATGGCGACAATATTGATGAAATAATCAATACAGACACCTCCGAAATCATGGGTGTTTCTGACGATGGATTGTATTTTACCAAAAAAGGAAATCTACTTGCCGACAATCCGGCAACAATGGAAAAACTATTTGCGAACTGTAAATCCATAGTTGCCATTCATTCAGAAAAAGAACAAATAGTAGAAGAAAATGAAATTATTTATGGAGCGCAATACGGCGAGGATGTACCCATTGAGTGTCACCCATTGATTAGAAGTGAAAGGGCATGTTTTGAAGCAACCAAACGAGCCATTAATTTGGCCAATAAACATAAAGCAAGGTTGCATATTTTGCACTTAACCACGGAAGCAGAAACCCATTTATTTCGAAATGACATACCCTTAAAGGAAAAAAATATTACCACTGAGGTATCCGTTCACCATCTTTGGTTTTCCGATAAAGATTATCAACGTTTAGGTACTTTGATAAAATGGAATCCTGCCATAAAAACCGAAAAGGATAAAAAAGGGCTTTTAAAAGCATTGTTGGACGATAGAATTGATCTTGTTACCACCGATCACGCACCCCATACTTTGGAAGAGAAACAAAAGCCTTATTTTCAATCCATGTCAGGCGCACCAATGGTGCAACATTCGTTAAATTGTATGTTGGCGTTTTACAAACAAGGACTTATTTCTTTGGAAAAAATTGTGGAGAAAATGTGCCACAATCCGGCAATACTTTATCGTATTGAAAAAAGAGGGTTTATCAAAGAAGGGTATTATGCAGACCTAACATTAGTTGATTTAAACTCAACTTGGACAGTAACAAAAGATAATATTTTGTACAAATGTGGTTGGTCGCCATTGGAAGGGACAACTTTTCAAACCAAAGTGATACAAACATTTGTAAACGGTAATGTAGTTTATGATCATGGGACATTTAATGAAAGTGTAAAAGGCAAACCCTTAAAAGTTAACAATAATATACATTAAAAATATGCGAACAGGTATTCACAATGACAAATTCAGCGTTCATGCCATTGCAGGCACACACGTCATCACTTTAGCCTTTGATGCTAAGGAAAATGCAGCAAAAAAACTTATGGGTTTTGCTATTTTCAGAACCAAGTTTGATTCGGATGGAGCTCCTTTGAATGAAGGAGAATGGATGACTGGGTATAAGCCTTTTGAAAAAGATGTACCAGAGCCACCCAAGGGAGTCAAGTATCTAATGAATCTATACCCTTGGCAATCCTTTGTATGGGCTGATTTTGCTATTGAGCCCAATAGAAGTTATGAATACAAAGTGTACCCGGTAACCGGAAAGTATGGGAAAATGAAACTGGAAAATGAATTGGTGATACCTGTTACACCGGAAAAAACAAATGATAAAAAGCATGAAGTGTTTTTCAACAGAGGTGCTTCTGCTTCTCAGGCTTATGCCGAGCATTTTGATAATATTAAACCAAATGACGAGTCATTATCTGCAAGTGAGAAAGCAAAGCGAATGAAGTGGCTTTCGAGGGGCTTGTTTGAAGCAGTTAAAGATTTTATAGAACAAGCTAAAGATAGCACTTATGGTCTGAGAGCAGCTATCTATGAATTGGATTATCCAGAAATACCCAGGCTTTTTAAAGCAGCGGTGGACAGAGGTGCTGATATAAAAATTATATATGAGGCAAGAGAGGAGGAAAATCAGACCAAACAAAACCAGGACGCATTAACAAAAGCTGGCTTGGAAATTAATGATAAGGCAATTACGTTTGCAAGAAAGGGTACTAATGGTATACCTCACAATAAATTTATTATATTATTAAAAAATGATGAACCCGAAATGGTTTGGACGGGTAGTACCAATCTTTCGGAAGGTGGTATATACGGACACTCAAATGTTGGACATTGTATAAAAGATACTACTGTGGCTAAAGAGTATCTGGAATATTGGAAATTATTAAAAAATGACCCCGACAAAGGGACTCTTGCTGAAAAGGTAAGCAAAAGGTGGCCTGATATTTCCATAAATGATTATCCAAAAGATAGGATGAGTGTTGTGTTTAGCCCTCGAAAAGGGCTTAAAATGCTCGATTTTTATGCTGATATTTTTGGCTCATCTGAAAGTATGTCGCTTATAACATTACCTTTTAATCTTGATAAGAAGTTTGTTGCTAAAATGAAAGAAGATGTTAGTGCAGTAAGGTATGTTATATTGAACAGCGGCAAACAAAAAAAGGCAATAGCGGAGAAGTTTAAATTAGATGCGGATGTAATAATAGCACCAGGTAGTAAAATGGATGACGGGTGGGGGCAATGGTTGGAGGAAATATATCCTATAAAAAATGGTTCAAATGTCCTGTATATACATGACAAGTTTTTATTGAAAGACCCTTTAGGGCCAGAGCCATTGGTAATAACAGGTTCCGCAAATTTTAGTGAAAATTCGACTAATGCGAATGATGAAAATATGGTTATTATTCCATGCAGTAATGAAGTGGGGAAAACGAGAGTGCAGGATATTTATTTAGGTGAATACTTTAGATTATTTGACCACTTATATTATAGATATTTACATAAAATTAACTCTGAGACTGATGAATTGAAAAAAAAGAAACGATTTTTAAAGGAAACACCCGAAGAGTGGGTTCCCTTTTATTATACTGAAGGCACTAACAGGTATAAAAGAAGAAATAATTTTAGTTACGGATTTGAATAATAATTAGGAGGAACAGCATTACCGAAACGAAATACCGGTAATTGCCCTTGAGTATTTGCAAAGTTTGGGTTATAACGATTTGGTTATTTCGCCCGATGGTGGACACGATTGGAAGCCATGACCGAAACGAAGGCTTTTTATTGGAGAAAGATAAAACTACCGCCCGGCAGGGCCTCAACCCCATTAAAGGAAGCCTCCAAGGTGGCGCCAGGCTTGGTTTTGGCGATCTTCGAAGGCGCGCCTCCGTAAGCCCCAGCGTTTCGGACAGGGCCTGCCGCATTTATCATCATTACAACCCGCCCTCAGCGGTCAAACCATTTTTTAAACGCAGGTGCTTTTTCCCGACTGATATCTATTTCTGTTTTAGCCGGAGCCTTTAAGGTCAGGGTCAGTTTTTGGTTTTCGTGTGGCTTCACTTGTTGTATGGCTTCAATGTGCACGATACATTGGCGGTTGGCGCGGTAAAAAATCTTGGGATCGAGCAATTCTTCCACTTCCTCGAGGGTATTGAAATCAAGCATGTACTTATCGCCGTTGAAGGTGTGCATATAATTGAGGTTGTCACGCATAAAACAGGCGATGTCTTTGGTGTTGACTGGTAGCCAGTTGTTGCGCACGCTGACGATGAATTTTTCCTTGTACATGGGAGCAACCGACTGCGGCATCTGCAAGGCTTTGAGCAAATCCTGTACATTGGTGGGCGGCTTGGTTGCGTCTGCTGCATGGCGCCGAAATTTTTCGATGGCACCCTTAAGTTCTTCATTGTCAATGGGTTTTAACAAATAATCAATCCCGTTTACTTTGAAGGCTCGGATGGCGTACTCGTCATAAGCGGTGGTAAAAATGACCGGACAAGTGAGTTGAAAATGCTCGAACAACTCGAAACTGACCCCGTCGCTCAGCTGGATGTCCATGAAGATGAGGTCGGGTTCGGCGTTTTGCAAAAACCATTTTTTCGCCGTTTTCAGGCTGGGCAGGGTTTCTATGATCCGCACGTCGGTGGCCACGGCGGCGATTTTGCTTCGCAATTCGCGGGCGATGAGCGATTCGTCTTCTATGATGATAGCTTGTATCATTTTTTGTGCAGGATGTTGGATGAATTGTATAGGGTTTATAGGATTTACGGGATTTGATTGTCCGTGGTGTTGATTTCACAGGATTTACAGGATTTACAGGATTTTCATGATTTACGGGATTTGATTGTCCGTGGTGTTGATTTCACAGGATTTTCATGATTTACATGATTTACGGGATTTGATTATCCGTGGTGTTGATTTTACAAGATTTTACGGGATTTACATGATTTGATTATCCGTGGTGTTGATTTTACAAGATTTTACGGGATTTACGGGATTTACGGGATTTTACGGGATTTACGGGATTTTTGGGTTAAATAAGGGGTATTTTGATCGTAAAAAAGATGTCGGTCTCTATGATTTCAATTTGCCGCTCGGAGAGGTATTGGTAAAAGGATCGCAAATTTGCCAATCCCCGGCGGTTGCTGGTTTCAACAAATCGCTTTTTTTGCATGTTATTGCGCACCACAAGGCAGTCATTTTCGACAAAAACCGCTATGATGAGCGGCGTTTCTTCGTCAATAATATTGTGTTTAATGGCGTTTTCGAGCAGGTTTTGTAGGGTGACGGGCACAATTTTCCGGTGAAAAAAGGCTTCCTCTACCTTGAAATGCACTTCCAAACCCGCCTCAAACCGCATTTTTTGGAGTTTGATGAAGTTTTCGGCAAATTTTAATTCTTCTGACAAGGGCACGGTTTCGCGCTCGCTGCTTTTCAAAATATAACGGTAGGTTTTACCGAGGCTGTCGAGAAAACCGACGGCGGCTTTCGGGTCAATCTGGATGAGGCTGCCGAGCGAGGTCAATGAGTTGAACAAAAAATGCGGGTTGAGTTGTTGCTTGAGACTTTCGTATAGCACCACTGCTTTTTCTTTTTCCAAGAGTTGTGCTTTGCTTTTCAATGCTTGTACCTGCTTTTCGCGCTCCTGTTCGAGCAATTGCGTTTTGTTTTTCAGTATTTGTACCTGTTGCTCCTGCCGGTGTCGGTTTTGAAAAAATAAGAATGCCAGCCCTATCACTATTGTGGCGATGACCACCCAAAACAGGTTTGTTTTGTACAACGGAACCTTGACAGTCAGCGGCACGGAGATGCCCTCACTATCGGGTGCGCCGGCGGGTTTTACCTTAAAAAAATATTGCCCGGCAGGGATGTTTGTATAGCTTACAAACTGGCGCGTTCCGGCTTTAAACCATTGATCGTCAAGTCCTTGCAAGCGATATTCGTATTCAAATGTTTCCGGGGTACTCAGGTCAAGCGCGGCAAACTCAAGGGAGAAAAAGCGGCCATCCGAGGGTACCAGCATTGGCTGCGAAGGCACCCATTCGCTGCCGTGATACTGCTCCTGATCATCCACTTTGAAGGAAGTAATGGCGAGCGGCACCTTGTCCTGAACGAGGTCAAGCGAGTCGGGATAGAAAGTATAGTAGCCATTGTTGCTGGTCAAAAAAATGGAGCCGTCGTTTAATTTACCAATGCCACCTACGTTTTTGGGTATCCCGTCTTGTTTGCCGAAGGTGGTTATTTTGCCCGTTTTTTTATCCAAACGGCAGAGGTTCAGGGCAGCGTAGCACCAGATTTGCCCTTCATCATCCTCCGTTGCCCAGGCGATGTATTCATTGGGCAGCCCATCAGCCATGGTATATTTTTTCTCCAATCGCAATTGCTCGCCGGAGCAATCAAAATGCAACAATCCTTGTTCCGAGCAAACCCACACATCGCCCGCCCGATCAATGAAAAAATTGTTTACCCGCGTGGAGGCCAATTCCTTCGTGGGATGGCCATTGGCATCTAAATAAACAAAGCGGTTTTCGGAGGCTATATAGTAGCCGTAAGCGGTTTTATTTCGACTTCCATACCAGGCCCTGCCTTGCCGATCAACGGCGATCGAGCCAACGACATTGGTGGCGATGGCGCCCGGATTGGTTTCATCGGGCATGAAATGCTGCGTTTCGCCCGTGCGGGTGTCATATCGGAAAACGCCAAACATAGCAGTGCCTATCCAAAGATGGCCCCGAGGATCCAGGTCAAATTGGTTGTACATGTTTGACTGGAATACTTTAGAAAACGTAGGCGGTTGTGGTGGCTTTTCAAGGCGCATGGTCCGGGTATTGAACCGATATATGAGGTGCTTAGCCAGCACCCAGATCGTACCGTCTTGGCTTTGTACCATATCCATCACGAAGCGGCCACAACCCTCCGCATTGGGTATTATTTCCATTTCAGGCACGGTAATTCGACCCGTTTTTTTGTCCAAAACTTGCAATCCGTCACCGTTTACAAGTCCAAAGAAACAAAAGCGCCCTTCACGGTCTTCAAAAATGGTGGAAATATCCGTTTGTCCATTCGAAACGGTTCGTTTTGAACGAACTGGATGGAAAAGAAAATGTTTTTCTTTGAATTGGATACGCGCCAAGCCGCGAGCGGTGTTCACCCACAAATTGCCTTGTTTGTCAAGCAGTAATTTTCCCACACTGGCGGCGGGCAAATCGGGATGTGCCTTGGGATCCTGAGAGAAAAAGAAAAACCGTTCCGTCTTTTTATTAAAAATCCCCAATCCCTTTTCCGCGCTTGCGATCCAAAGTTCATCCTCATTTTTTGGAATGATGTCATTGATGATATTTTCATTATCAGGATAAAGCGTATTTTTGGACAACATAAACTGTTTCCACTCGCCCGTTTTTCGATTGAAGCGCCGCAATCCGCTGCCCCAGCCGCCTATCCAAAGTAGATCACGGTCGTGCGACAAGCAATACGCTTGATCGGCACGAAATTTTTCGACTTGAATTTTGCCAGCGCGATGGGACACGGCTTGCCCGGTTTTGGGGTCGAGGCAATAGAGATCGTCCGTGGTGGCGCACCAGATTTTGTCGGTTTCATCCTGCCAGAGATCGTAGGCCACATTGTAGTTGGATATATCTTCTTGGGTCAGGTGGGGCGCAGTTTGGGTGGTCACGAGGTCGTAACATTGGAAATCGCCCGTTTTTTTGTCCAAATGAACGATTCCATACGGGGATACGCCCATCCACAGTTCACCTTCACGGTCAAAAAAAAGGCAAACGACCGGGGCTGTTTTGAATTTCAGTTTTTCGGTAAAAGGGTAGTTTCGGAAGCGTCCGGTCTTTCGGTTGTAACAACTGACCCCACCTCGCACTAAGCCAGTCCAGATATTGCCCTCTGCATCTTCATTGACGCACCAAACGTGATTACTGGCAATCGAAGTTGGGTCATCTGGCATATTGCGAAAATACCGGAAAGTATGGCCATCATAGCGCACCAAACCCTCCCGCGTGGCGAGCCAAAGAAACCCGGTTTTGTCCTGATAAATGTCATTGAGTGCCGTGATATTCAAACCCTTCTTTTCGTCGAAATACGATAACGACAGGAGTTGTTCCTGGGCCAAGGCATGGGCTGCCCAAGTCAAACACAGCAGAACCCAAAAGAATGAACGCAGCCTTTTTCTCATGGGGCAAAATTATGGCTTTCTGCTGGCTTGGGTGGTGTTTTTAATGTGAAGTGTGGTAAAATACGATTAAAGTGTGGTAAAGATTAATTGAAGAGCGGCAAGACCTAAAATTTGAACAAAATTGCGCAATTTACTCAAAAAAAACGTACTTTTGCGCTCGGAAATCGTTTTTTAAAATAAAAACTGTATGCGCCAATTTAATACATCAGGGCCAAATATTCCTGAAAAGCATTATACACTTGCTCGCCTTGGACTGATAGACCGAGGCAAGGCACTTGTTCAAGATGAACGCTATTTCACGATATGGGCACCCCGCCAAACGGGAAAGAGCACCTATTTGCGTTTTCTCGCCACCAAACTCCAAAAGGATGGCTACAAAGTCGCGTACGGTAATTTCGAAAATTTTAAAAATCAGAGCCAGAAAAATTTTCTGCTCCGACTGGGAGATGCCTTATTTGGAGCAATGGGGCATGCCCTTTGACACAAGGTCCTTGGCCAGTGTTTTTGAGCAAATAGAAAACAACAAAACCGACAAATGCGTGCTCATCATTGACGAGGTGGAAGGCATCAATTCCAAATACCTTGGCGATTTTCTGCACTCCATCCGCAGTGCTTACCACAGCCGTACCAATCACTCGCTCAAATCGGTGATCTTGGTCGGTGTGAACAACATCATCGGCGTAGTGCAATACAATGCAAGCCATTTCAATATTGCCGAAAACCTGGATGTTCCTTATTTTACCAATGAAGAAACCCTCGAATTGTTCGCACAGCACGAGCAAGAAACGGGGCAATTATTTGAGGCAAAAGTAAAAGCCAAAATATCGGAAATCACGGCCAACCAACCCGGTTTGGTCAATGGTTTTGCGTGAAAATGGGTGGAAGACAATCCTGGCAAACCAATGATTGATTACGGTGATTATTTAGCGGCGGAAGATTGGTATTTGACACAAAATATTGATAAAAATATTTCTAATATTATCAGTAAAGCCAAAAAGCACCGTGATTTTGTAGAACGATTGCTCTTTACGGACATCAAAATCCCGTTTCAAATCAACAAGGAACCAATCAAAGAACTTGCCGTCAACGGCATTATTAGAAAAGACGAAGGTGGCAATATCGCTTTCCATGTGCCATTATACCAAAAATGTCTCCATGCCGCATCTTACCCCGATATGAATGGGGAAGGCAGTACTATCCAAATAAATATGGAGGAAAACGCTTATTTTGATGCGGCAGGCATCCTCAATTTGGACAAAGTGATCGTAGAATACAAGGATTATGCTCAACGGCGCGGCTTCCAATATTTCAGGGAACAAGACGCTGCGGGCAACTTTCTTTCTATCAAAGAAGCCGCCTTGGTGTATAGTTTCGAGACGTTCATCAATGCTTTTTTGGGCGTGGTGCGGGGCAAAAGTTACCTGGAGGCTCACGCAGGCTTAGGCCGGACGGGTTTGGTCATCAATGTGCGGGGGAATGAACAGGTCGTGGAAGCAAAAGTCTATCAAAACATCATCCAATTTGGCGATGGCAAGGTGCAATTGGCTTATTATACCAAACGGTTGGGGCTGCCAATGGGTTATTATCTCGTCTTTGTGGACACAGAAGTGACCCACCCGCGAGTGGTAGAAGACGATGAAGTTGTGGCAGGTATCCGCATCAAAACGTATTTGGTGCGCTATGACTTGGACAAGGATTTTACGTTGCCGAGGAAGGAACGGGCGGCGGTGAAAAAGAAAAAATAAGGGGTGTTTATATCAGCCTTTTTATTTTAATGGCAATTAATACAAACAGGTTAATGATAATCACTCGGTTCTGACTCAAGCACCTTCTGTTCATAAAGTCTATTGTTTTGCAACTTTCTTACCCGCCAAATATTTATTCGCAGCATCTTCTGCGTCTTCCTCCCCGTAACCATGCGGATAAGTTTTAAAACTGGCCACCTGAGCGTTTTTAACCATAGAAATTTTATAAAACACCTGATGATTGTCCATACCATAGCCCAAGGTCAAAATTTTAAAGCTGGCCACATCAGCCCCGGGTATTTTTTTATCCCCTAAATAAACACTTGTTTTATCTTTTGCGTAAAAAAAATCTGCTGTAACCGTTTCGTTCTCTTTGTACAATTCAAAACTGGCCGCATCCGCGCCAACGATTTGTTTTGATTCAAAATAAATGGCGTGCTGATCCTTCGCATAACCATCACCCAGCACCGTGAAACTTCCAGCGTCGGCACCCGCGATCTTTTTGCCCTCATAAAACACTGCAACCGCATCTTTTGAATAAGGATAATCCAACACCGCAAAATTAGCGGCATCGCAGGGCAACACCGATACCCGTTGTTCTGCCGTTCCGGCAACCGCGAAAAAATATACGTGTGCGGCATCTTTTGCATAAAACGCATCCAGCACCCGAAAACTTTTGCCATCGCTGCCGGCAATCGGCTCCGTATCCAAGTAAGCCTGTACCTTATCCTTGCTAAAACTGATATTTAGCATTTCAAAACTAGCCACATCTTTCACGGAAAAGGCTTTATCTATAAAAAAAGCGTGCTGATTATCTTTTGCGTAGCCACTCCCGAGCAATACAAAAGACGCCGGAATAGCAAGTTCTATCTCTTTGATGATCTGGCGTTTGGTTAAATAATAGTCCTGACCATTCCGGTCTTCCTCACAGTAATACACCTTGTTTTTGTCTTTGGCGTAATGATCATCCAACGCTTCAAAACTGGGGACATCGGCATATTGAAACGCCTTGCTTTTGTAATAAGCGGTGGTGGAATCTTTGGCAAATGAACGATTGAGTACCACAAAATTTTTGTCGGTAATTTCCCTGCCGTCAAAGGTAACCTTACCGTCTTTATCCCGATAACCAGAGCTGCACCTAAAAAAAGGTAAAATGCCAAAGAGTACCAATACTGCTTTTATCAGCAACTTGATGAATTTGAATATAAACATGTTTGAAATAGTAGGCTAAATTTTTACTTACATTTTAACAAAACGCTGAACAGACATCCCTCAGGAACGGTGTCAAAATAAAGTAACAATCTTATCTGATTCCTTAACTAATCTACCTAAGTTTAGTACTTTATGCTGAAACCGTTCTTGGGCCACAGGAGCTGTTTCTGGGCCAGGGCATGGGCTGCCCAAGTCAAACACAGCAGAACCCAAAAGAATGAACGCAGCCTTTTTCTCATGGGGCAAAATTATGGCTTTCTGCTGGCTTGGGCGGTATTTTTAATGTGAAGTGTGGTAGATTTTGGTGGAAGTGTGGTAAAATACGATTAAATGTTATTCACCGCTTTCGGCAGAAACGCGCCTTCCAAGGCAACAAACTGTTGGCCATCCCATTTTTCAACCAAAAGGTCATTAATTTTCTTATCCGCCGTGACAAAATT
>Ga0163144_10006831_pt1 | contig 25100 bp, 20 predicted proteins | sample OliLak19BULKMAT1_FD_123175 | JGI IMG/M metagenome (GOLD analysis project Ga0163144, IMG submission 123175) | Freshwater microbial mat bacterial communities from Lake Vanda, McMurdo Dry Valleys, Antarctica - Oligotrophic Lake LV.19.BULKMAT1 | ecosystem: Environmental > Aquatic > Freshwater >... | reverse complement strand
GTGCAAAACCCCAAGCGGTTTTGCTTTTAGCCCGCATAGGACGCACGCTCACGCAAGCTCACCGCCTGTCCGCCGACCAACGCCGGAAAAAGGACGCAGAAAGCATGAAATATGCGGGCTAGCAGCCTGTCGGACTTCGGGTTTGGAAATTCGTTTTCGCCCGCGTGATAGGGTGGAATCGAATGTTGCGCCTCCGACATGCTGCTAAGTCAGCGCTGCGCGCTGCAAAAAACGCAGACCACTGAATTTTTCCGGCACGAAGTGCCGATTTAGCAGCCTGACGGGAACAGAGGTCCGTCCTCTCGCCGAATTCTAGAACTGAATACGTCATGTCTATCGCAAGTCCGACAGGCTGCTAGCCCGCATAGGACGCACGCTCCCGCAAGCTCACCGCCTGTCCGCCGACCAACGCCGGAAAAAGGACGCAGAAAGCATGAAATATGCGGGCTAGGGCGACGCCCGTGACGGCGGCGACCGCACCGGTCGATCCGTTGTCGTTCTCGGCCAGCACCGTCGCGCCGCGGAAGACGCGCAAGCGCGGGTCGGCGAGCGATCAATACAGCGCCTGGCGTTGCCGCTCGAACGCGACGCCCGCCGCCGCCGCCGCCGCGGCAAACTGCTCGTCGTCGAGCCCGGCACCGGCGAGTTTCTCCTCGGTCGGCACCCACCACGAGCGCTCACCCGCCGGTGCCAGTCCGGCGGCGCTCACGACCGCGCCCGCGAGATTGAGCACGTAGGCGAGCGGCGAGTCGCTGGGTTCGAGATGTTGCTCGAGCGCGGCGACGGTCTCCGCGGGAAACCGCCACTCGTCCAACACCACCGTCGTCACGGCCGCCGCGCGCAGGTTGAAGCACGTCTCTTCCCAATGGCTGAACGAGGCAAAGGCGGACGGATCATAAGCGACGCGGCCGCGGCTCGCGCGATCGAGCACCATCATGCCGATGCCGCGCAGCAGTCCCGCCGCGTAGGCGGCGCGTGAATCGAGGCCGGCGCGCGCGGCGAGGGCCTCGCTGGCCAGCGCGTGCAGCAGCAGCGATTCGCGCAGCCGCTCCGCCTCGACGCCGTAGGCGACCAAGGAGCGATCGACCAGCCCGGACACCGTGGCGACGCCGACCAGGCGCACGATCTCCGCGAAGCCCACGCGGTTGACCGCGCCATCGATCGAGCTCACGCCGCCACCGCCGCCAAAGGCGACGCTGTTGCCCAGACGGATCACGCGCGCCGCCAGCGCAGGGTCGCGGCGGATCTCGTCGCCGATCTGCTCAAGATCCGTGTTCACGTCCTCGAGCAGCTCGCAGAGCCCGCCGAGCACCTGCGGTGCGGCCGGGAGCGCCTGGGCGTAGCCGACAATCTCTTCGCGGGTCAGGACGAACTCGGCAACCGGAGTCATCCCGCAGCTATCGGCACGATTGCGGGCCGCTTGAGCGGCGCGTGCGCCTACAGGGCGAGCGCCGCGATCGCCGCCGCGAAGGCCGTCTCGGTCGCCGCCATCGCCGGCGCGAAATCCTCCTCGGTGAGGCCGGCCGCGGCGAGCTTCCCGCCGGTGATTTCCCACCAGCACGCCTCGCCGGGAAACGAGCGCGTGGCGCGATGGGCGAGGCCGTTGGCCACGTTCACCAGCACGCCGAGCGGCGTTTCGAAATCGCCCGAACGCGCGAGATAGTGGGCGCGGATCGAGCCGCTCAGCTCCACCGGGAAACGCCATTCGTCGAGGATGAGCGCGGCCACCTCGCAATTGTCGATCCCGAAGATACTCCCCTCCCAGGCGGAGTAACTCGGCCACGCCGCGGCGCTGTAACGCTGGTGCGGTCCGAGCTGGCCGCGCGTCGCGCGATCGAGGACCATCAGCCCGAGCGGGCGGAGCAGCCCGGCGGTGTAGGCCACCCGCGTATCCATCCCGGCCGCACGTGCGAGCGCCTCGCAGGCGAAGGCGCCGTAGAGCATGTTGTCCCGGAGCTTCACCGCGCTGATGCCGTAGCCCTCGAGGCTGCGCTCGGTGAAGCGCGCGGCCGTCGCCGTGCCCACCAGCTTGAGAATCTCGGAAAAGCCGACGCGGTTGACGGCCTCCTCGATCGACGCGACCTGGCCGCCGCCGCCAAACATCGGGCTGTTGCTGATCCGCACGATCCGCGAGGCGAGCGCCACATCGCGGCGCAACAGCCCGGCGATGGCGTCGAGCTCGCTGTTGATGTCATGCAGCATCTCGCCAAGCTTCGACAACACGGCGAGGTCCGCCGGCAGCGAGCGCGCGATCTGCAGGAGTTTCTCGCGGGCGAAGGCGTGGCTGACGGCGGGGGCGAGTGACATCTCCGCTATTATCGGCACAGGCCGGGGAAGATTGAGGGCGCGCGTTTGCGGAGCGCAGCCGCTTCCGGCTCCGGCGGAACGGGAAGCCGGCGCGTGGCTGCGGCGTCTCGCCGCAGCATCACCAGCGGGACGCCGGTGCCACTTCAAACCCTACATCCGGCAGATCAGGAGCTCGCGTTCGTAGACCATTTCCTTCGGCAGGCGGTCGTGCAGATCGAGGAAGAGCTCCTCGTGCCCGATCACCTCGGCGCGCCAGAGCGCGCGATCGAAATGCTGCAGCTCGTCGAACTTCTCGCGGGGGAAGGCCAGGCCGGTCCAGTCGATATCCTCGTAACGCGGCACCCAGCCGATCGGGGTCTCGCGGCCGAGGGCGCGGCCGCGGGCGCGGTCGACGATCCATTTCAGGACGCGCATGTTCTCGCTGAAGCCAGGCCAGAGGAATTTTCCATCGGCGCCCTTGCGGAACCAGTTCACGTGGAAAACGCGCGGCGTCTCGCTGATCCGTTTCTGCATCGTGATCCAGTGGCGGAAATAATCGCCCATGTGATAGCCGCAGAAGGGCAGCATCGCCATCGGATCGCGGCGCACTTTGCCGATCGTGCCGGCGGCGGCGGCGGTCATCTCCGAGCCCATCGTGGCGCCGACATAGACGCCGGTGCTCCAGTTGAACGCCTGATACACGAGCGGCATCGTCGTCGCGCGGCGTCCCCCGAAAATAATCGCGCTGATCGGCACGCCGTTCGGATCTTCCCACGCCGGATCGATCGTGGGGCATTGCGAGGCGGGCGCGGTGAACCGCGCGTTGGCATGCGCGGCCTTGGCGCCGGTGGCCTTCGCGATCGCGGGGCTCCACTCCTTGCCCTGCCAGTCGACGAGCTCCGCCGGCGGCTCGTCGGTCATGCCTTCCCACCACACGCCGCCTTCGGGCGTGAGCCCGACGTTCGTGAAGATCGTGTTCTTCGCGAGCGAGGCCATCGCGTTGGGATTGGTCTTCACCGACGTCCCCGGCGCGACGCCGAAGAAGCCGGCCTCGGGATTGATCGCGTGCAGGCGGCCATCGGCATCGGGCTTGATCCACGCGATGTCGTCGCCGACGGTCCACACCTTCCAACCCTTTTTCTGGAAGGGCGCCGGCGGGATCATCATCGCGAAATTCGTCTTGCCGCACGCGCTCGGGAACGCGGCCGCGACATAGGTCTTCTCGCCCTTCGGATCCTCGACGCCGAGAATCAACATGTGCTCGGCCATCCAGCCTTCGTCGCGCGCCATGTTCGAGGCGATGCGCAGGGCGAAGCACTTCTTGCCGAGGAGCGCGTTGCCGCCGTAGCCGGAGCCGTAGCTCCAGATCTCGCGCGTTTCGGGGAAGTGGACGATGTATTTGTCCGGGTTACACGGCCACGGCACATCCTTCTGGCCGGACTTCAGCGGCGCGCCGACCGAGTGCATGCAAGGGACGACGCGCTTCTCCGCCTTGTCGATCTCCTTGAAGACGGGCAGGCCGATGCGCGCCATGATCCGCATGTTGACGACGACGTAGGGCGAGTCGGTGAGCTGCACGCCAATCTGCGACATGGGCGAGCCGATCGGCCCCATGCTGTAGGGCAGCACAAACATGGTGCGCCCCGCCATGCAGCCGTGAAACAGCGCGCGAAGCTTTTTCCGCATCTCGAACGGATTGACCCAGTTGTTGGTCGGGCCGGCCGCCTCCTTCGAATGCGAGCAGATGTAGGTGCGGTCCTCCACCCGCGCGACATCGGTGGCGTCGCTCCGCGCGTAATAGCAGCCGGGCCAGACCTTCTCGTTCAGTTTGATGAACGTGCCGCCATGCACCATCAGGGCGCAGAGCGCATCGTATTCCGCCTGGGAGCCATCGACCCAGTGGATGGCCGCGGGCCGGCACAAGTCGGCCATCTTCTCAACCCACTTCAGGAGATGCTTGTTGGTGCTGAGGGGCTTCGCGGAGGGTTGCTTGCTCATGGCAGATTCTGGTCGAAGCATAGTGAACAATTAAAGCGTAAAGCCGGCCGGCCGGCTACGCATGATTCGATATTCATTGCGCAGAAGTTGCAGAACGTCCCTGCACGCGGCCGTAAAGCGGCGATGGGGCGACGGCATTAGAGGATCGAGTTCCGGGCCGACGCGGTGAACATGAGGCATGAACAAACTTTGCATCTTCGTCGGCACCACCGTCGGCGGCTACGCCGGTTGGGCACTGGGCGAAGCGCTGGGGCTCGGTTGGGGCGGGAGTTTTCTGGTGAGTGGCGCCGGGAGCCTCGCCGGAGTCTACGCGGGCTGGAGGCTCGCGCAGACGCTGGCGAAGTGAAGAAAAGGCCCGCGAAGCGGGGTGCGATCGGTTTAGAGCTTCCTGGTGAGCTGCAGCGAAAACGTGCGGCCGCGGGCCATCACGTTGTAGAGCGACGGCTCGTAACCGCGTGAGTCGGAGGAGAGCGGCGGCGTGGCATCGAAGAGATTGTTCACGCCGGCGCGGATGCTCGTCTGGTTTAGCCAGCGATTCTGCGACGAAACCCGATAGCTCGCGTAGACATTGTAGCTCTTCGAATCATGCACCACGTAGCGGTAGGAATAGCCGCCGTTGTTGAAGACCGGCTCGATGTAGGTGGGATTGCCGAGGGAGTCCCAGGTCGCGAGATTGGTGGTCGCACCCAGATCGGTGAAGCGGCCGATATAGTAAAACCCAAGGCCGCCGCCCCACTGCTTCTTCCGCCACGTCAGCGTCGCACCACCGCGCCACTTCGGCGTCGCGCCGCCGACGTTCGCGCTGTTGCCGCTCCGATACTCGGTGCGGGGCGAGCCGGGCGCGGTGTAGGCGTGAAAATCATTCACGTAGGTCCAGTTCGTATTGAAGTTGAACTGGCCGACCGGGAGCTGCGGGAAGCGGTAGTTCACGTCGAAATCGAACCCATTGGTGAACTGTTGCGACTTGTTGAAGTAACTCGTGCGGAGGATGTCGATCGCGCCGACGACGGCGCGTTGATTCGCCGGCGTGCCCGAAGCGTTGTAGGTATTAAAGAATGCGATGTCCGCCGGCGTCGGCGCGAGCCGCACGACAGACGGGTCGCCTTGATAGCTGGCCGTGCCGCTGCCGAGGTTGATCGAACCGATGGCCTGGCCCGCGGCGAGCGCAGCCTGCGTTGCAGCGTTAAGCGCCGCAGTGTCATCGGCGATGCCGCCGCCGGACGAGATCAGGTTCTTCTGGCGAATCTCGTAATAATCCACGGATACAGAGAGGCCCTTCACGAACGGAACCTCGATCACCACGCCCGCGGACTTGCCGGTCGAGGTCTCTGGCTGGAGATTACGATTACCCGAAGCGACGCTGCGCCGGTTCGACGGGCCGTCCGTGATCTGGCTGGTAACGGGGCTGCGATAGGTGTCGTTGCTGCCCGTCACGGTGCGGATCAGCGTGCCGGTGAAGAGCTGCGCAAGATTCGGCGCGTGAAAACCCTCGTTGTAGGAAGCGCGGAGCATCGCCCAGTTTGTGGGTTTCCAGTTCACGCCATACTTCGGCTTCGTCGTGTCGCCGAAATCCGTGTAGCTCTCGTAGCGCGCGGAGGCGCTGAGCTCGAGCGAGCGGACAAACGGAAGGGTGAATTCGCGACCGACGAGCGGCACAACCGCTTCGGCGTAAAGCGCGGCGACGTGACGGTTGCCGTGCGTGTCGGAATTCGGCGAGAAGCCGAGGAAATCGTTCGAGTCCGGGTCAAGCCCGGAGCCCGCCGGATTCAAGCCGGCGAAGGGCGGACGGAAATCATCGTAGGCCTCGTAGCGAAACTCACCGCCGAACGCGCCGCCGATCTGGTTGCCGCCCCAGAGCGGAAACACGTCTCCGCTCGCGCGGAAGTCGCCGCTGCCGAGCTTGGTGATGCCGCTGCGAATGAAGCTCGAGCGGAAGGTGGACTGCACGCTCTCGGGATTGATGTAAGGCCCGGTCACGACGAGCTGGCCGTTCTGCACCGCGAAGGTGCGGGTGAAGGGATTGAACGCGCGCGCGGGGTCGGTCTGGTTGATCGCCGCGATGAGAAGACTTTCGCGGCTCGGCCCTTCTTCGTTCTCGTTCACGCGGGCGGCCGAGTAGAGCACCGCGGCCTCCCAGCTCCACGAGTTGTGCAGCTTGCCGCGCAGGCCGGCGACTCCGCGGTAGACCGACGTATCCACCCAGTCCGTGCGCGTCGCCAGATCGGTGAGGCGCTTATTGGTGATCGAAACGGCGGAGGGCGTGCCGGTGAGGCGCGCCGTGCCGTCGGCATTCGGCGCGCCGGTCGTCGAAAAGAAGCGGTTGCCGAAGGGATTAAAGGGATTGGTCACCGGCACGATGATGAAGCCGTCGGTGCTTTGCGTGATGCCGTCCGGTTCGCGAAAGGTGACAGAGTTCGCGTGATAAAGACTCCCATCCACGAAGGCTGTGAGGCGATCGCTCACGTCGAGCTCGGTGCCCGCAAAAATATTCGTGCGCTTCGACTTCGGCTGGATGATGCGAAACGCATTGTTGTTCCAATAGTAGTCCCGCGTGACGCCCGCGCGGCTCGGAGCGGCGGTGCCGAAGATCGCGCCGCCGGTGCCGTTCGGCTGGAGCACGAAGAGACCCGAGGCCGCGGCGAGCGTCGTGGGCACGCCGGCGGGACGCGCGCCGGTAAACCTGGTGACGCTCCCGAACTGATCCGTCGAGGACACGGTGCCAAGCAGGTAGTTGCCGTATTCGGTCGTGGCGGAGCGGGCGTTGAAGACGGTGCTCGTCGGCACATTCCAAGGCGCAGGCGCGAGATTGCTGTGGTCGCCGTCCGCCGCGAAATCTCGGTCGCGCGCATACATCGCGGCGCGTTGATAAAAATCGGCGGTGATCAGCGCGCGGCCCTTGCCCTTGGCAAAATCGAGGCCGTGCGTGAGGGTGCCGCGATATTCCTCGCCATCACCGTAGCGGGTGACGCCGTAACGCAGCGAGAGCTCGGTCCCGCGAAAACTACGCTGCATCACATAATTCACTACGCCAGCGACGGCGTCGGTGCCGTAGATGGAAGAGGCGCCATCGCGCAGCACCTCGACGCGATCGAGACCGCGGTTCGGGAGCTGGTTGACGTTGGTCGACAGCGTCGGCACGCCCGCCTCGCCCTGAGTGATCGGATGCGGCACGAGCCGGCGCCCGTTGAGCAGGATGAGCGTATTGCTCGAAGAAATACCGCGGAGCGAGACGCTGGCATTGTCACCGCGCGCCGTGGCGCCGAGCGTGGCGGTTTCGTTGCCCGGCAGGCCGGTGACCTGCGGCAGGGCCGTGAGCAAATCCGATGGTTGCGCGGCGTCGCGGACTTCGATCGCCGAAGCGTCGAAGAGGGTGATCGGCAAAACCTTTTCCACCTCGAGCCGCTTGATGTTCGAGCCGGTGACGGTGAACGCTTCGAGCTTCACGGCCTCTTCGCTGCCGGACGCGGTCGGATTGGGCGCCGGGGCGGTTTGTGCCCGGGCGAGCGACGCAAACACGAGGGCCGCCAGGAGTGCGGCTGCGTGCGCGGAAGGTTTCTGCGGGGAGTTCATGCGGTGCATAGGAGTCAAGTGGGAGGATAAGAACGCTACTCTTTCGCGGCGGCAAGCGGCGTGCGCGGCAGATATTTTTCGAGAAAGGCCGTCACCACCGGCGTGAGATCGGGCATCGGCTGGCCCTTCCAGTCATCGAGGTGAAACATGTGCCCGATGCCCTCGAGCAGGCGCAACTCGTGCGCGACGCCGCGCGCGCGGAGCACGTTCGCCAGCTCGACGGCCTGGAGGTAATCCACGGTCGCATCGGCGAGCCCGTGCACGATGAGCGTGGGCGGGGAGTTTTCGGTGACATGCGCGACGGGCGAGGCCTCCCGCCAGCGCGCGGGGTTCTCCGTGCGGGTCGCGCCAAGCACTTCCGGCGCGTGGGAATCCATGAACCGGCCGGTCGGCGTGCCGTCGCTCTCGACTTCGCGGCGGGTCAGCAGATTGGTCATGCCATAAAAATCGACGACCGCGGCCACGCGACTCGACCCGCCGGGATAAGGAGCCGCGGGCTCAAACTCCGCTTGATCGGTCGTGAAGCCGACCATCATCGCGAGGTGCCCGCCCGCCGACGTGCCCATCGCGGCAATCCGATCGGGATCGACGCCGAAACGCGCTGCGTGCTGCCGGATGAAGCGCACGGCGTTCTTGCAATCGAGGAGGTTCGCCGGCCAGGCGCGGGGACCGAGCACGTAGTTCACGCTGACAAACACGTAGCCGGCCGCGGCGAGTTTGCCGCCGATGTTGCGCTCGCGCTCGGTCGCCTTGTCGCCGCGCACCCAACCGCCGCCATGATAGTAGACCACCGCCGGCCGCAGCGCCGCCGCCCGATCGCCGGCGCCGGCGGGCGAGGGCGGCAGGTAGACGTCCAGTTTCTCCGCCCGATCGGCCGGGAGATAGGCGACGTCGGACAGCAGGCGCACACCCGCCGGCAACGGCGGCATCGGCTCCGCGGCGCGCACCAGCGCCACGGCCGCAATGCACCAGGCTGCGAAGGGAAACGGTCTGAACGCGTTCATGAGGGCGTCTCCGGTTTCGGCTCCGCGACGACCGCGGCGGCCGCCAAGTCCGGCGCCGGCACCCAAGGCCGCGCGAGGATCGCGCCGGCCTTGCTCGCGTCGAAATCGCCATTCCATTTCGCGACGACCAGGGTCGCGACCGTGTTGCCGATGAAATTCGTGATGGCACGCGCCTCGGACATGAAGCGATCGACGCCGAGGATGAGCGCCATGCCCGCGACGGGAATCTTCCCCGTCGCCGACAGCGTGGCCGCGAGGACAATGAAGCCGCTGCCCGTCACGCCCGCGGCGCCCTTTGAGGTGAGGAGCAAGACGCCGATCAGGCCGAGCTGCTCGACGAGCGTCAGCGGCGTGTCCGTGGCCTGCGCAACGAAGAGGGCGGCGAGCGTCAGATAGATGCAGGTGCCGTCGAGGTTGAACGAATAGCCCGACGGCACGACGATGCCCACGACGGGACGCGCGCAGCCGACGCGCTCCATTTTTTCCATCAGCCCCGGCAGCGCCGACTCCGACGAGGAGGTGCCGAGCACGAGGAGCAGTTCCTCGCGGATGTAACTGATGATCTTTCCGAGGCGGAATCCCGCGAGCCGCGCGATGCTGCCGAGCACCCCCACGATGAACACGAGGCAGGTCAGGTAGACACAGGCGAGGAGGAAGCCGAGTTGGGCGAGCTTGCCGACGCCATATTCACCAAGGGTGAACGCCATCGCGCCACCGGCCGCGATCGGCGCCGCCCGCGTGACGATCGTCACGATGCCGAAGAACACGCGCGCCACCTGGTTGATCAAAGTGAGCACCGGCCGCGCGTGATCGCCCAGTCGGCCGAGGGCGAGGCCGAACAGGATCGCGAGAAACAACACCTGCAGGATCTCTCCCTCCGCAAACGCGCTCACGAAGGTCTTCGGGATGATGTGCAGGACGAACTCCAGCGTGCTCATCTGGCCGGCCGCCGCGGTGTATTTGGCGACCCCCTTGGCATCGAGCGTCGACGCGTCCGCGTGGAAACCGGCGCCGGGCGTGAAGACGTTCGCAACCACGAGCCCGATGATCAGCGCGAGCGTGGTCACCACTTCGAAATAGATCAGGGCCTTCGCGCCCACTCGCCCGATTTTTTTCAGATCGCCCATCCCGGCCAGTCCCGCGACGACGGTCGTGAAGATGATGGGGCCGATCAGCATCTTCACCAGGCTCACGAACGCGTCGCCGAGCGGCCGGAGCTGCACGCCCACGTCCGGCTGCAGATACCCGATCAATCCGCCGATCACGATCCCCGCCAGCACTTGCACGTAGAGATGGCCTGCCCAGCGGCGCAGCGCCGAGCGAGGTTCGGGCGGGCGGCCGTTCAGTTCGGGATGCGGTGAGCCGGCGGCCGGGACGGCATCGTCGGAGGCGGGGTCAGGGGGCAAAAGCGACATTCGTAAATGGGGTAGCGGTCGGAGGATCGACAGTTTGTATACACGTATTCAAGTAAGCTCTGCGAAGGCCTTCAAGTTTCCCGCACGCCGCTCCGCGAGGCGCTCAACCGGCTGAATCACGAGGAACTCGTCACCCTCACGCCCAACGCCGGCTACCGCGTCGCCCCGATCACGCTGGATGGCTACCATCACCTTACCGAGCTGCGCGCGATCATCGAGCCGCAGGCCACCGCGCTCGCCGCCGCCCGTGCCGCTGCGCCCGATGTCGCCGGGTTGCGCGCGCTCGCGACCCTCGCCTTCGATCCCAACGACGACCAGGGCTTCGTCGCATATTGCCGCGCCAACGCCCGCTTCCACCTCCGCGTCGTCCGGACCGCGGGCAATCCGATGCTCGAGCACATCGTGATGTCCGCGCTCGATCTGTCGCAGCGCCCGGCCTACCTTCGGATCGGCCGCCAGCTCGATCCGTCAAATCCCTCGGCGAAGCATCACGCGATTGTCGATGCCATCGAGGCGCACGATGCGGCCCTCGCGCAGCAGTTGATGGAAAAGCACGTCCGCGGCAGCGGTGACCGGATTCTCGAAGCGCTCAAGGCGGCGGGCTACAAGTAAACGGCGGCTCACGTTCACCGCCCCTACTTCGCCAGAAACAACGGCGCGCCCGGCCCCACCGGCACGCCGAGCCAGATCCACCCGACGAGCAGCGCCGTCCAGCTCACGAGAAATACGAGCGAATACGGCAGCATCATCGCCACGAGCGTGCCGATGCCCGCCTTCGGCTCGTAGCGCTGGGCGAAGGTCAGCACCAACGGAAAATAGGTCATCATCGGCGTGATGATGTTGGTGACGCTGTCGCCGATACCATACGCGGCCTGCGCCAGCTCCGGACTGTAGCCGAGCAGCATGAACATCGGCACGAACACCGGCGCCATCAACGCCCACTTCGCCGAGGCGCTCGCGATCAGCAGATTCACCAGCGCCGAAAACAACCCCAGCGCGATCATCAGCAGGATGGGACTTTCCCGCAGCCCGAGGTGCTGGAGAAACTCCGCCCCGCGCACCGCGGTGATCACGCCGAGATTCGTCCACGTGAAATACGCGATGAACTGCGCCGCAAAGAACGCCAGCACGATGTAGCCCGCCAGCGATCTCATCGCCACCGTCATGCCGTGCATCACTTCGTGATCGTTGCGCAGCGTGCCCGCCCCGATCCCATAGGCGATGCCCGGCAACAGCCCGAAGAGGAAAATGAACGTCACCAGCCCGCTCATGAAAACGGAATCGCCAAACTCCGCGCTGCCGGGCGCGAGCAGGAAGCCATCCGTCGCCAGCACGCCCCAGCCGATGATCGCGGCCAGCGCGCCCGCGGTGCCGAACGCGACGAGCAGGCCGCGTTTCTCCGCGCCGCTCAGCGGCCGCAACGGCTCCCGCGCCGCCGCCCCCCCGATACTCGCCCAGCCGCGGCGCGAGAATTTTTTCGGTGACCCACGTGCCGGTGGCCGTGACGACAAACGTCGCGACCGCCATGAAATAGTAGTTCGCCGTCGGCCTCACCACATACGCCGGATCCACAATCCGCGCCGCTGCCTGCGAGAGTCCGCTCAACAGCACGTCGACCGAGCCGATGAGCAAGTTCGCACTGTAACCGCCCGACACGCCCGCGAACGCTGCCGCCAATCCCAGCAGCGGATGCCGGCCCAACACATGGAACAGCACCGCGCTCAGCGGCGTCACGAGCACGTAGCCCAGCTCGCTGCCCGAGTTCGCGAGCACCCCGGCAAAAATCACGATCGGCGTGATCCACCGGCGCGGCGAGGTCGCGATCATCAATCGCAGCGTCGCGCCGATCAGCCCGCAATGTTCCGCCACGCCGATCCCGAGCAGGCACATCAGCGACGCGCCCAGCGGCGGAAAATTCACGAAGTTGCGCACCGCCTCGCCGATCATCCGCTGCAAGCCCGCGATCGAAAACAGATTCACCGCCGCGATCGCATCGCCCGTCACCGGATGGATCACCTGCACGCCCGCGAGACTGATCCCGCCCGACGCCACGACGACCATCGCCGCCAGCAACGCGAACATCGTCGCCGGATGCGGCAGCGCATTTCCCGTGCGCTCCACCGCGGTGAGAAACCGCTGCGTCCGCGTCGCACGCGGTTCGGCGGCCGGCGGGGTATTCATCAGCCGAAGGTGGACCGCGGCCCGCGCGGCGCGTCAACCCGCGATTTCAAACCATCGGCTCCACGTGCACCGTGACATCGCTGATCCGGTGCGGCACCGACCCGATCAACGCATCCTTCACCGCGTGCGCGATGGCGTGCCCCTTCCGCACGCTCATGTGTCCGTCCACCCGCACCTGAATGTCGACGAGGTAGCTGAGCCCCGTCTTGCGCACGCGCACTTTGTCCAGCGCATCCACACCCGCGACGCTGAGCGCAAGCGCCCTCACCTCCCGCTCGAACGAGTCCGGCACCGCCGCATCCATCACGTCACCCAGTGCCGTCCGGGCCATGCCGCTGCCGTTGAACGCGATGATCACGCACGCAAACAGCGCCGCCCAGTCGTCCGCCGTCTCCCAGCCTTCGCCGCCGATCAACGCGATCGCGATGCCCACGAACGCCGCGGCCGAGGTCACGGCATCCGCCCAGTGATGCATCGCCTCGATGCCGAGCGCGGTGCTCCCCGCCTCCACCCCGGCGGCGCGCATCCGCCGCGAGAACCAGAGCTTCACCACGATCACCGCGGCAAGCAGCGGCAGCGTCCACCACTTCGGCCCCTGGTGCGGCGTGATGATCTCGCGCACGGCGTGCAGGCCCACCCAGCCCGCCATGCCGAAAACGAAGAGCGCCACCGCCAGCGCCGCCAACGGCTCGGCCTTGCCGTGGCCATACGGGTGATCCGCATCCGGCGGCCGCGAAGCCACGCGGAAACCCGCCCACACCAGCGCGGACGAAAAAATATCCATGGTCGATTCCGCGCCGTCCGCGATCAGCGCGTAGGTGTTGCCGAGAATTCCGCCCGCAAACTTCGCCGCCGCCAGCACCGCGTTCAACCCGATGCCCCGCAGCACCAGCCGCGCACTGCGTTGGGCATCGCGCTGCGCCAGCGCATGGGGGGCCAGGAGATCGGGCATCCCGCGATCCTCAACCTCCGTCATCACGAACTCAAGGCGAGGCCTCGTTCGTTTCCGTGTTTGTAGTTCCGGCTTCAGGCGGAATCCAGGCCGCTCATACTTCCGTCAGGAGGCGGGACTGCGAACGATGAGCCGCTGGTCTCTGCTCCCCGCCCGACCCGACCATTGACGCGTCGCTCATTCGCGCCACCGTGGCGTCCTCATGGCCGCGCAAATCAGCACGACGCCAAACGACCCGGTGAAGCAGTTCTCGGTCTTCGCCGAGAATCGCCTGGGGCGGCTCTACGATCTCACCGCGCTGCTCAAGAATCACAACGTCCACGTCATGGGCATCACCGTGCTGGATACGACTGACAGCGCGATCGTGCGCCTGATTGTGGACGATCCGGACAAGGCGCGAGAGCTGATGATCAACAACGATTTTCCCTACGTGGAGTGCGATGTGCTCGCCGTGGAGATCGCCGACGAATCCGCGCTGGAGGGCGTGCTCGCCGCGCTGTTCGAGGCGGAGATCAACGTTCACTACGTCTACAGTTTCATCAAACGCCCGGAAGGCCGGGCGGCGCTCGCCATCAACGCCGAGGACAGCGACGTCGCCGCGCAAGCCGTGGCCAAGCGGGGCTTTCGCGTGCTGACGCAGCGCGACATTTCCCGGTGACCCGACCGCGCCCCGGGGCGTGGCGGCGGGCTAGGTTTCGCTGCTAGCCCGGGTTTTCACACTTTTCTGGAAAAGATTTTTTGCCACAGAGCGCACAGAGCTCGGACACAGAATGCACAGAGGAAAGCACGCTGTCTTGCTCTGGGTCCTCTGTGGCTGGGCTCCGTGTCCTCTGTGGCTCATGCCTTGGTTTGATTCAGGTGTGAATTTTTCGGGCTAGTCGGGCAATTTGCAAAGGCGCACGTGGCGCGCAGGCCGGCACTCGCGTTCTTCCCCGCTTCCCCGTCTCGCGTTCTCCCCCGTCTTCCAAATCTTCCCCGTCTTCGCCTCAGCCCTGGACCTCGCCCATCTTCTCGCCCTCGAGCTCGTAGAGTCCGGTCATGTAGCCGTTCTCGAACATCGCGCCGACTTTCAGCTCACCGTAAAACGCCACGGGCACGTCCATCATTGGCTGCACGCCCTTCTTCATCTTCACCACGACCCACTCGTTCATATTGGGCACGCTGCCGAAGCAGCACGCCATCGTGTTGCGCATGAGCAGGAATTCCGTGACGAGCCCCTTGTCCATCTTCACCGGCACCATGTAGCCGGTGATGACGGCCTTCTTGCCATTCCACGATTTCACCATCGCGGGAATCTGCTCCTCGCCGGTCGGCGGCTTCTCGTCCGGTTTCGCTGCCGGATCGAAGGGCGGCGGGTTGAACTGATACGACGCGAGCTGCTCGAAACCGAGTTTCAGGTAACCGTTCTCGACCGCCGGTGCCGTGGGCACAGCCGTGGCCGGCGCCGCGGTCGCGGGGGCTTTGGCGTCGGCAGCGGTCTCGGCGGCAAACGTTGCGACCGACGCCACGGACAGGGCGATCAGGACGACGAGAGTGGGGCGGCGCGGCACAAAGATCATAGGTGGGACGGTAGGCAGCATCCCGACTTCGTCAAAAGGGATTTTTGCCCTTCGGCGGGCCCACGAAACGGAGCCGAATAACCGCCCCGTTACCTCTCCCACGCTCCGGCAAAAGTCGGACTGTCTGGCAATCTTCACCGCCCGGAACGCCGGGATTGCCTTTGACCCTGCCCGCGCCGGACGGCACGGACAGCACCGCAACCCCATGAGCCAGACCTACCGTGCAGTCCTCATCGGCACGGGCAGCGTCGCCGATTCGCACGCGCGGGCCATCGAGGAGACGCGCGGCCGCGTGAAGCTCGTGGCCGCGGTCGACCTCGACGCCAAACGGGTCAACGCGTTCTGCACCCGCCACAAAGTGGCCGGCGCGCACACCGATTGGCAGATCGCGTTGCGAGAAAACCGGCCCGACATCGTCCTCGTCGCCGCCCCGCCCGCTGTCCATGCCGACATGAGCATCGCCGCCATGGAAGGCGGCGCCTGGGTGCTCTGCGAAAAACCCCTCTGCGCCTCGCTCGCCGAGCTCGACCGGATCGCGCAGGCGGAACAACGCACCGGGCGCTACACCGCCTGCGTTTTTCAGCAGCGTTTCGCCTCCTCCACCGCCCACCTGCGGCGGCTCGCGGCGGAGGGCCTCCTCGGCCGGTCGCTCGTCGCCGTCTGCCACACGCTGTGGTATCGGGATTCCAATTACTATGCTGTCCCGTGGCGCGGCAAATGGGCGATCGAGCTCGGCGGCCCGACCATGGGTCTCGGCATCCACGCGATGGATCACCTGCTCCACCTGCTCGGCGACTGGGCCGGCGTGCGCGCGCAGGCCGCCACGCTCGACCGCGCCGTGGAGGTCGAGGATGTCTCGATGGCCCTGGTGCGTTTCGCCAATGGCGCGCTCGCCTCGGTCGTGAACAGCGCGCTCAGCCCGCGGCAGGAAACGAACATCCGGCTCGATTTCCAGCGGGCGACGGTCGAGCTCACGCACCTCTACGGCTACACGCGCGACAACTGGAAACTCACGCTCGCGCCCACCGCGGCCGAAGAGGGCAACACCCTGGTGCAGGCCTGGCAGCATTTCCCGCCCGACACCGGCTCGACCCACGCGGCGCAGTTGGCGGACTTCGTCGCCGACATGGACGCGAACCGCCGCCCGCTGACAAGTGGCGCTGACGCGCGCCGCACCCTCGAGCTGCTCACCGCGCTCTACAAAAGCGCCTTCACCGGCCAGGTCGTCGCCCGCGGCTCGATCAAGCCGGGCGATCCGTTTTACGCCGCGCTGCACGGCGGCATGGCCGCAGGTCGCGTCGGCCGAATTTCCCCCGCCGCCAGCGCGGCGTGAGGTAGCGCCGGCATCTTGCCGGCTATCCGCCAAAATGCCGGCAGGATGCCGGCGCTACTTCACGACACCGGTGCCAGCGTCTCCGCCACCGGCGTCCGATATGCCTTCAACGCCGGCACGATGCCGCCGAGGGCACACAGCCCGATCATCGCCAACGGGCAAATCCACAGCACCGGGTGCTTCGCTCCGAGATCGAGCACGACCCCTGTCTGCGCGCGGATCACGCTCGCGACGCCGGCGAACAAGCCGAAATAAACCGCAAACCCCGCCGCCGCGCCGAGCGCACCGATGGCGGCCGCTTCCGCGAGGACCGCGCCGAAAATCGTCCGCCGCCGCGCGCCGAGCGCCCGCAAAATCGCCAGGTCGCGGCGCCGCGCACTCATCGAATTGTAGATGCTCGCCAGCACCGAGCCGGCCGCGACCAGCGCGACCAGATACGCCACGAGCGCGAGCACCTGATCGAACCACGCGATCTTGCCGAACAGTTCCGCGATGATCGCCCCGACCGGATACGCCATGGTCATTTTCGTGCCCTGCTTGTTGATCATCGTATCGAGCATGAAGCCGGCCGTCGGCGCCCGGAACTGCAGCAGCACCGCGCTCACGTCGGTCGCATACTTCGCATCGTGCCCGCTCATCAATTGCAGGCCGCGCAGCGGAATCCAGATGACGCGATCGACCGGCGTGTTCGTCGGCGCGAGGATGCCGGTCACCGTGAAATCGTCCGCGTGCTCCGCCTTCGGATCGAAGGCCAGCCCGTGGAACGGCCGGAACTTGTCGCCCACCTTCAATTTCAGCCGCTGGGCCGCGAAACTCCCCGCGACCGCCTCCTTCGCATCGGCCGCGAAGAGTTTCCCGCCGGCACGCAGCGTGAATTTTTTCCCCGGCGCATATTCCACGTTGAACAACTCCGGCCCCGTCCCCACGAGCCGGAAGCCGCGAAGATTGTCGCCCACCGCGATCGGGATTGCGGTCTTCACCATCGGGTGACGCCGGATGCCTTCGAAATCGGCAGCCGCCAGATTGCCGGGCGACGCCTCGAGATGGAAAATCGCATTCAGCACGAGTTGCAGCTTCGAGCCGCGTGCGCCCAGCACCGCATCAAACCCGGTCGCCGTCTGCGTGAACGCCGCCTGCGACTGCGTCTTCACCATCCACACGCACATCAGCAGCCCGCACGCGAGCGCGATGCCGGCCGCGGTCACAAACGTCGACAGCGCGTGCTGCCGCAGCGAACGGTAGATGATCAGGGGAAGAGTCATTTGAGGGGAAGCTCCACCGACGCCCGATTGATTTCCCCAAAATCCTTCCGCGTCTCGAACTGCCCCAGCACTTCCTCGTCGTGACTCACCAGCAGCAGCGTCGCGTCCTGCTCCCGGCACACTTCGCGGATCAACGCGAGCGACTCGCGCGCGTGCTTGCGATCGAGATTGCCCGTCGGCTCGTCGGCGAGGACGAGCTTCGGCCGGTTCGCGAGGGCGCGCGCCACCGCCACGCGCTGCTGCTGCCCGGTCGAGAGCTGCCGCGGAAAATGATCCAGCCGGTGCTCCAACCCCACGCGCCGCAGCACCTCCCGCGCGTGCGCGCGATCGGCGCCCCGCGGACCGAAGCTCATGCCGAGCACGACATTCTCCAGCACCGTGTAGCCCTGCAGCAGGTTAAACGTCTGAAAAATGTAGCCGAGCTTGTCCGCGCGCAGGCGATCGCGCTTCGATTCCGAGAGCGCAGTCATTTCGACGCCGTCGAGGCTTACGCGCCCGGAATCCGCGGCGAGGATACCGGCAATCAAGTTGAGAAACGTCGTCTTGCCCGAGCCGCTCTCGCCGCGCAACGCGAGCTGCTCGCCCGCCGCCAACGCGAAGGCGGGCACGTTCACGATTTCCACGCGCTCCCCCTCCGGCGACAAAAACGACTTTCTTAGATCGGCAAGCGCGAGCATCGGAAAGATGGCCGCAAAAAGGTGCCAAAGGCGCAAACTCGGAATTCTTTTTTTGTGCCTTCTGTGCATTATTGCGGCCCTTCGGCTGCCCCACGCGAGGATGCCACCCGCCAGCGACGAGCACGTTCTGCCTCAATTTCCAGCTTTCCTGCTTTCCACATTCCCAATTCGATGTCTTCGCCCGGCTCCCAATTCCGCGCCGCCCTCGCCGCGGAGCGTCCGCTCCAGATCGCCGGCGCCATCAACGCCTACGCCGCCCTCCTCGCGCAACGCGCCGGTTTTCGCGCCATCTATCTCTCAGGCGCCGGAGTGGCCAACCACTCCTGCGGCCGGCCCGACATCGGCGACACCACGCTCGAAGATGTGCTCATTGACGCCCGGCGGATCACGCAGCGCGTCTCACTCCCGCTCCTCGTCGACATCGACACTGGCTGGGACGACCCCGCGACGGCGGTCCGCGAAATGTCCGCCGCCGGCGTGGCCGCGGTGCATATCGAAGATCAAGTGCCCGCCAAGAAATGCGGCCACCTGCCCGGCAAGCAAATCGTGTCCCTTGCCGAAATGGCCGAGCGCGTGCGCGCCGCGGCCTCGGGCAAACCAGATCGAGACTTCGTTGTCATGGCCCGCACCGACGCCGCCGCGGTCGAAGGCGTCGACGCAGCCATCACGCGCGCCCAAGCCTACGTCGCTGCTGGAGCCGACATGGTTTTCGCCGAAGCGCTTCTCACGCTCGACGACTACGAAAAATTCGCGGCCGCCGTGAACGTTCCGGTTCTCGCCAACCTCACGGAGTTCGGCCAAACGCCCCACTTCAACGTCGACGAACTCCGGGCCGCTGGCATCGCGATGGTGCTCTACCCCCTCAGCGCGAGCCGCGCCGCCGCGGCCGCGTCGCTCGAAGTCTACTCCGCCATCCACCGCGATGGCACGCAGCGGAATGTCGTTGGGAAAATGCAGACCCGCGCGGCACTCTACGACGTGCTGGGCTATCGAACCTGAAAACAATGATCTTGGGGTGCCGTGACGTTTTGCGGTTTCGTGCTGCTGCGTTAACCGCGTTGATTTCCGATTTCGGTGGCTGTTCCCGAGCACCTGGACGCGTCGATCCGCCATCGGGTTTTTGAGGTGCCAATCCGGCGCCTCAATGCGGTTCAAAGTCACAAAATGGGATCTTGAAATTCGCACAACATATGCGGTCACAGTTTGTGACCGCATGGTCAGGTCAGCCGCAGCCTTTACCCATCGGCGGGCTTCTGCATCGTCCTCCGCCGGCCATCGTCTCCCATGCCACGCGCCACCAAACAAAAATCCCCCGCGCTCGGGCCTGCCATCGAAACTGCGATTCACACGCTGCGCGGCGAACGCGTGATCCTCGATGCCGACCTCGCGAAAATCTACGGCGTCGAGACGCGCTCGCTCAAGCAGGCCGTCCGCCGCAATCGCGAAAAATTTCCGGCGGACTTCTTTTTCGAGCTCACGCTCGCAGAAGCCGCAAGTTTGCAACGCACTGACCGGACGTCTGATGCCAATTCAAGATCACAAATTGTGATCTTGAAACAGGGAAGAAATGTGAAGCACCTGCCCTTCGCCTTCACCGAACACGGCGCGATCATGGCGGCGAATATTCTGAATAGCCCGCAGGCCGTCCAGATGAGCGTGTTCGTGGTGCAGCGCGTTCATCAAGATGCGTGCGGCGCTCACCGATACGCGCGAACTCGCGCGCAAGCTCACCGCACTCGAAAAGGAGCTGACCTCGCGCCTCGACTCACACGAGTCCGCCATCGTCGATGTGCTCCAGCGCATCATGGCATTGCTCGAACCCGCGCCACAACCACACGCTCCGCCCGCGCGTGAAATGGGTTTCCACACCGCACTCAAGAAAACCAAAGACTGAGGCACGCTCATCTGCGCTCATCTCCGCCAATTCAATCCGCGCGGATCGGCGTTCCAAAAAATCCCCATGAACTCGCCCACCCCTCCCCCTCCGCTCGCCCCCGAGTTCAAACCCAAGAAATCCGTCGCCCTCTCCGGCGTCGTCGCCGGCAACACCGCCATCTGCACCGTCGGTCAAACCGGCAACGATCTCCATTACCGCGGCTACGATATCGCCGATCTGGCCCGCGCGGCGACGTATGAGGAGGTCGCCTACCTGCTCGTGCACGAGCGCCTGCCGACGCGCGCCGAGCTCGCCGCGTATCAGAAACGCTTGGTCGCCCTGCGCGGCATCCCCGCGCCCGTCCGCGCCATGCTCGAGCACCTGCCCGCCACCGCCCACACCATGGGCGTCCTGCGCACCGCGTGTTCCGCCCTCGGCGCGCTCGATCCCGAGCGCGCCCCGCTCGGCAGCGCCGGCCCGACCGATCTCGCCGCTGCCCGCGATATCGCCGACCGGCTGATCGCGAGTTTCCCGTCGATGCTGCTCTACTGGTGGCATTTCTCCCACAGCGGCAAACGCATCGACGTCGAAACCGACGAGCCCTCGCTCGCGGGCCATTTCCTGCGGCTGCTGCACCAGCGCACGCCGTCCGTCCTGCACACGCGCGCCCTCGATCGCTCGCTGATTCTCTACGCCGAGCACGAGTTCAACGCCTCCACCTTCACCGCGCGCGTCATTGCCGGCACCGGCTCCGGCTTGTATTCGTGCGTCACCGGCGCAATCGGCGCGCTGCGCGGACCGAAGCACGGCGGCGCCAACGAAGTCGCTCACGAGATCCAGCTCCGCTACCGCACGCCCGCCGACGCGGAAGCGGACATGCGTGCCCGCCTCGCCCGCAAGGAAATCGTCATCGGCTTCGGCCATCCCGTCTACACCCTCGCCGATCCGCGCAGCGCCATCATCAAGGAGATCGCCCGCGAACTCTGCGCCGATGCCTCCGGGATGAATTTCTTCCACATCTGCGAGCGCATCGAACGCGTGATGTGGGACCAGAAGAAGATGTTTCCGAACCTCGATTGGTTCAGCGCGCCCGCGTATCATGTGATGGGCGTGCCGACCTCGATGTTCACGCCGCTCTTCGTCATGGCCCGCACCGCCGGCTGGTGCGCGCACGTGATCGAACAGCGCCAAGACGGAAAGATCATCCGACCCAGCGCCACCTACACCGGCCCCGCCGATCGCCCCTACGTGCCGCTCGCGCAGCGCTAATCGTGCTCGTGCTCTTACGCTTGCTCGTAATCGAGCCGATTCGAACCGAGCACGAGTAAGAGCACGATTAAGATTACGAGAACGATTTCGCTCCATGTCCGCCCCCCTCTCCAACGTCCGCCCGCCGCCCGATCCTCTCCTCGCCGAGATCGCCGACTACGCGCTCAACTTCACCACGCCCAGCGCCGAGGCCCTCGACACCGCCCGCTGGTGCCTCGCTGACACGCTCGCGTGCGGCATCATGGCGCTCGCCTACCCCGCATGCACGAAGCTCCTCGGCCCCATCGTGCCCGGCACGACGATCGCCAACGGCGCGCGCATCCCCGGCACAAGCTACGAACTGGATCCCGTTCAGGCCGCGTTCAACATCGGCACGATCGTCCGCTGGCTCGATTTCAACGACACCTGGCTCGCCGCCGAATGGGGCCACCCCTCCGACAACCTTGGCGCCATCCTCGCCATCACCGACTGGCTCAGTCGCCAGCAAGCTGCCGGCATCACGCCCGCCGTCTTTCAATCGCCAATCGCCAATCGGCAATCGGCAATCACCGTTCGCGACGTCCTCGTCGCGATGGTGAAAGCCCACGAAATCCAGGGCATCCTCGCCCTGGAGAATTCCTTTAACCGCGTCGGACTCGACCATGTGTTACTTGTGCGCATTGCCTCCACTGCCGTCGCAACCGCTCTCCTCGGCGGCACGCGCGAGCAAATCATCACCGCGCTCTCGCACGCGTGGGTCGACGGCTCCGCGCTGCGCACCTATCGCCACGCGCCCAACACCGGCTCGCGCAAAAGCTGGGCGGCCGGCGACGCCACCAGCCGCGCCGTCCGCCTCGCCTTCATCGCCCTGACCGGCGAGATGGGCTACCCCTCCGCACTCAGCGCAAAAACGTGGGGCTTCCAGGACGTCTCCTTCCGCGGCAACCCCGTGAAGCTCGCGCGCTCACTCGGCAGCTACGTGATGGAGCACGTGCTTTTCAAAATTTCGTTCCCCGCCGAGTTCCACGCCCAGACCGCCGTCGAGTGCGCCGTGAAACTTCATCCGCTCGTCCGCGCTCGCCTGGCCGAGATCGAACGCATCGAGCTCACGACGCACGAATCCGCCATTCGCATCATCGACAAGACCGGCCCCCTCCACAACCCCGCCGACCGCGATCATTGCCTCCAATACATGACCGCCATCGGCCTCATCTTCGGCGGGCTCACCGCCGAACACTACGAAGACAAGTTCGCCGCCGACCCCCGGATCGACGCGCTTCGCGCCAGGATGCTCGTGAGCGAAGACAAGCCCTACTCCCGCGACTACCTCGACCCGGACAAACGCTCGATCGCGAACGCCGTGCAGATCTTTTTCCGCGACGGCACGGCCACCGAGAAAGTCGCCGTCGAATATCCCATCGGCCACCGTCGCCGCCGCACGGAGGGGATTCCCGTGCTGCACCAAAAGGCTGAAGCCGCCTTCCTCGCCCACTACGACGCCACCCAAGCCGGCGAACTCATGTCACTCTTCGCCGACCGCGCGAAACTGGAAGCGATGCCGGTGCATGAATTCTGCGCGCGGTTTTCGACGTAAAGCTCCCTCCCATAATCCGGGCCGCATCGGGCATAACGGGGGATCAAATCCGCCGTCGCGCAACCCTTGGTTGAAAGATGAGCCGACGCCCCGCCTACCCGCGCGAGATCCTCGCGCCCCCTGCTCCCGTGCCGTCAGGTCCGCTGGCCTAATCGCTTGTCTTACGCTTGCCTTATTCCCGATGGCCTTTCAGCCCCAGTTCCGCGTTTCCGCCCGTCTCCTCGTGGATTTGGAGACGATTGCGGCCCGGCGGGCGAAGATCGATGCCGCGACCATCCAGGTCACCTGGCGCCCGCAACTGCAGAAGGACAGCCGCGAGCGCGGCGCGCATGCCTCCACCGCGATCGAGGGCAATCCGCTTGCGCTCGCCGAAGTGCGCGCGCTGGAGGCCGGCACCCCGCTGCCCGCCCGCACCGAGCGCAGCCGCCGCGAGATCCTCAACTATTTCGCCGGCCTGCGCTGGGTCGAGAAACGCGCGCGCCAGACCAGGCCCGTCACGCACGACGATCTCTTCCGGCTGCACCGCCTCCTCGCCGAGAGCGTCATGGACCAGGGCGAGGCCGGCCGCTACCGCACCATCAGCGTGCGCGTCGGCCGGCATCTGCCGCCGACGCCCGCCATGGTCTCCGGCCTGACACGCGAACTGCTCGATTGGTGGAATGGTCCGAGTCGCGAGTGGTCGCCCGTGCTCACGTCGGCGATTCTGCATTACCAGTTCGAGGACATCCATCCGTTTGCCGACGGCAACGGCCGCACGGGCCGGATGCTCGCGCTCTGGGAGTTCTACCGCCGCGGGTTCGACACGCACCACCTGTTCTCGATCGATGAGTTCTTCTGGGAGAACCGTGATCGCTACTACGAAAGCCTCGCGGCCGTGCCCGGCAAGGGCGGCGATCTCACCACGTGGCTCGAGTATGTCGCCGAAGCCTTGCGCGTGACCCTCGAGCGCGTGTGGTTGCGCGTGCAGGAGTTCGCCGCGAAGTCCCCGAAGAAAAAGACCGTGCTGCGACCGAAGCAGGAGCAGGCGCTGCAACTGCTCCGCGAGCAGCACGGTCTCTCTCCGCGCGATCTCTGGGAAGCACTCGACGTCACCAAACAGGGCGCCGCCCACATTCTCGCACCGCTGCTGAAAGCCAAACTCGTCAAACGCATCGGCACGCGCAAGACCGGCCGCTACATCCTCGCGTGAGCTGGCATTCCCGCTGCGCGCTGCTCCAGTATCCGCCAACCCCCGCTCGCATGCGTCTTCGTCACTCGCTTCTCATCCTTCTCCTGCTCGCGCCCGGACTCCTGCGCAGTGCCGAGTCCACCGCACCCGCCTACGAGCAGATCCGCAAAATCGATGTGCACTCGCACGTTTTCGAAGATCTGCCGGGGCTCAACGCGCTCATGGACCGGATCAACCTGCGCACGATCAACGTCTGCGTGCCCGGCGGCGACGGCCATCTCGCGCTCATGGATCGCGTCGCGCGCGAACTCTACCGCCAGCGGCCCGATCTTTATCCGTTCACCGCCACCTTCGAGGTGAGCGGCGTCAACGAGCCCGGCTACGCGGAAAAGGCGATCGCGTGGCTCGATGAGGCCTTCAAGCACGGCGCGGTCGCCGTGAAGATCTGGAAGGAATTCGGCATGGAGGTCAAAACGCGCGACGGCAAATTCATGCTGCCCGACGATCCGATCCTCGATCCGATCTACGCCCACCTCGCGAAACGCGGCAAACCGCTCCACGCCCATCTCGCCGAGCCGATCGACGCCTGGCTGCCGCTCGACAAGGACAGCAACCACTACAGCTACTACTCACAAAACCCGCAGTGGCACCTCCACGGCAAGCCCGAGTATCCCAGCCACGCCGCCATCATCGCCGCGCGCGACCACCTCATGCGAAAGCACCCGGCGCTCGTCGTCGTCGGTGCGCACCTGGGCAGCCTCGAGCACGACCTCGAAGGCATCGCGCAGCGGCTGGACCGGTATCCCAATTTCCATATCGAGGTCGCCGCGCGCACGCGGAATCTCGCCCGCCATTCGAGCGAGAAAGTCCGGGCCTTCTTCCTGAAATATCCCGACCGCATCATGTATGGCGTCGATGCGGGCTGGAAGCCGCACAACCGCTCATCGCCCCCCACCGACCAGCAACGTGAAGGGCAT